>OHVT01000112.1_pt1 | contig 51222 bp, 40 predicted proteins | sample 1579441 | NCBI WGS metagenome assembly OHVT01 (sample SAMEA3882542, study PRJEB24775) | human gut metagenome | biome: human-associated habitat; feature: intestine environment; material: feces | place: Netherlands | collected 2009/2010
ACGTGCCGACGGCCGTCCGCGACGTTCACAACTCGCACTACAGCCGCATGTGCCCGATCGAGACCCCCGAAGGCCCCAACATCGGCCTGATCGGCTCGCTCGCCCTCTACGCCCGCGTCAACGAGTACGGCTTCATCGAGGCTCCGTTCCGTCGCGTCGAGAACGGCGTTGCCACCGACCAGATCGACTGGATGACCGCTGACGAGGAAGAGAAGCACGTCATCGCGCCGGCCAATACGCCGCTCGATCCCAAGACCAACGAGTTCATCACGACCGATGCCGAGGGCAAGATTGTCCGTCCGCACACCGTGATCGCCCGTACCCGCGACTTCGACGGCTCCTTCGGCGCTCCCGCCGACGTGCCTGTCGAGGACGTCGACTACATGGACGTCTCGCCGCGTCAGATGCTCTCCGTCGCAGCCACGCTGATTCCGTTCCTCGAGCACGACGACGCCAAGCGTACGCTCATGGGCGCCAACATGCAGCGTCAGGCCGTGCCGCTGGTTCACCCTGCCGCTCCCTATGTCGGTACCGGCATGGAGCGTCGCGCCGCCCTGGACTCTGGCGAGGTCACCCTGGCCAAGAACGCCGGCGAGGTCATCTTTGCCGACGCTTCCAAGATTATCGTCAAGCATGCCGGTGGCATGGACGAGTATCACCTGGCCAAGTACCAGCGCTCCAACCAGTCCACTTGCATCAACCACCGTCCGCTCGTGCGTGTCGGTGACACCGTTGAGCAGGGCGAGCCTCTGGCCGATGGTCCTTCGACCGATCATGGCGAGCTCGCACTGGGCCAGAACCTCACCGTGGCATACATGCCGTGGGAAGGCTTCAACTACGAGGACGGTATCGTCGTGTCCGAGCGCCTGGTGGCCGAGGACCTGCTGACGACCATCAATATCACCCGTCACGAGATCGACGCCCGCGACACCAAGCTCGGCCCCGAGGAGATCACTCGCGAGATACCGAACCTCTCCGAGGATATGCTTGCCAACCTCGACGAGGACGGCATCATCCGCATCGGCGCCGAGGTCGGTCCTGGCGACATCCTGGTCGGCAAGGTCACGCCTAAGGGCGAGAGCGCTCTGACCGCCGAGGAGCGCCTGCTGCGCGCCATCTTCGGTGCCAAGGCTCACGACGTTCGCGACACTTCCCTTAAGATGCCTCACGGCGCTTACGGCCGCGTTATCGACGTCGTCCGCTTTAGCCGCGAGAACGGCGACGATCTGGCCCCCGGCGTTAACGAGCAGGTGCGCGTCTACGTCGCCCAGCGTCGTAAGATCCAGCAGGGCGATAAGATCGCCGGTCGCCACGGCAACAAGGGTGTTATCTGTAACGTTCTGCCGGTCGAGGACATGCCCTACATGGCTGACGGTACCCCGATCGACGTTATCCTCAACCCGCTGGGCGTTCCTTCGCGTATGAACGTCGGCCAGCTGCTCGAGTGCCACCTTGGCTGGGCTGCTGCCTGCGGTTGGGATACCGAGGATGCCGACTCCGACAAGTATGTCCCCGGTCCGTTCTTCACCGCGACGCCCGTCTTCGACGGCGCCAAGGAGGACGAGATCGCCGAGGTCATCCGTCGCGCCAACAAGAACATGCTCAACAAGGCCACCGCTGCCTTTGGCGATCACATGCGCCCCGAGTTTGTCACCCAGCTTGACGAGCGCGGCAAGACCCGTCTGTTCGACGGCCGCACCGGCGAGGAGTTCCGCGAGCCCATTACCGTGGGCACGTCCTACATCCTCAAGCTCGGCCACATGGTCGACGACAAGATCCACGCCCGTTCGACCGGCCCTTACAGCCTGGTTACCCAGCAGCCTCTGGGCGGCAAGGCTCAGTTCGGCGGCCAGCGCTTCGGCGAGATGGAAGTTTGGGCGCTGTACGCTTACGGTGCTTCCAACGTCCTGCAGGAGATCCTGACCGTCAAGTCCGACGATACCGTGGGCCGCGTCAAGACCTACGAGTCCATCGTCAAGGGCGAGAACGTTCCTGTCCCGGGTATCCCCGAGTCCTTCAAGGTTCTCGTCAAGGAGATTCGCTCCCTCGCGCTGGACATCGAGCCCATGCACGATGCCGACGAGGACGCCTCCGCCCCTGTGACCGCCGAGGAGACCTCTGCTCTCGACGACCTGGCTGCGCTCGCCGGCGTTGACGCCGACGTCGAGGCCCAGGATGCCGAGACCGCCGAGGCACCCGAGGCTGTCGCCGCCACGACCACTGATAAGGAGTAGTTGACTGTGGCAGATTTCGAAGCTACTGATTTTGACTCGGTAAAGATCTCCCTTGCCTCCGCCGACCAGATCCGTTCCTGGTCGCACGGTGAGGTCAAGAAGCCGGAGACCATTAATTACCGTACCCTCAAGCCCGAGAAGGACGGCCTGTTCTGCGAGAAGATCTTCGGTCCCGCCAAGGACTGGGAGTGCTCCTGCGGCAAGTACAAGGGCATCCGCTTTAAGGGCATCGTCTGCGAGCGCTGCGGCGTCGAGGTCACCTCGGCCAAGGTGCGTCGCGACCGCATGGGTCACATCGAGCTCGCCGCTCCCGTGTCCCACATCTGGTACTTCAAGAGCCCCACGAGCTTCCCGATGAGCCGTATGCTCGACATCAAGTCCAAGGACCTCGAGAAGGTTCTGTACTTTGCCAGCTACATCATCACCGAGGTCGACTACGAGGCTCGCGAGGCCGACGCTGACGACCTGCGCGAGGAGCTCGCCGCCGATCTGGAAGAGATCGATGCCGAGTGCGCCCGCCAGATCGAGTCCCTCAAGGAGCAGGGCAACCCCGAGAACTTTGACGAGTTCTCCGACGAGGAGCCGCTGACCCCCGAGGAGATCGCCTCTGGCATCGTCGACATCGAGGAAGAGTGCAAGGACGAGAAGCAGCTCCGCACGGACGCCTTCAACGCCTTCATGAAGCTCACCGAGCGCGACCTCATCTCCGATGAGCCGCTGTTCCGCGAGATGACCCGTTACTACTCCATGTACTTCAAGGGTGGTATGGGTGCCGAGGCCGTCCGCGACCTGCTCGCTGCCATCGACCTCCCCTCCGAGGCCGAGAAGCTCAAGGCCATCATCGCCGACGAGGACTCCCAGAAGCAGAAGCGCGAGAAGGCCGTCAAGCGCCTCGAGGTCGTTGACGCCTTCCTGAAGGGCGGCAACAGCCCCGCGAACATGATCCTGGACGTCATCCCGGTCATTCCGCCCGATCTGCGCCCGATGGTTCAGCTCGACGGCGGCCGCTTCGCCGCGTCCGACCTCAACGACCTGTATCGTCGCGTGATCAATCGTAACAACCGACTCAAGCGCCTGCTCGACCTGGACGCCCCCGCGATCATCGTGAACAACGAGAAGCGCATGCTCCAGGAGTCCGTGGACGCCCTGTTTGACAACGGCCGTCGTGGTCGCCCGGTCTCTGGCCGTGGCGGTCGCCCGCTCAAGTCGCTCGCCGAGGCCCTCAAGGGCAAGCAGGGTCGTTTCCGTCAGAACCTGCTGGGCAAGCGTGTCGACTACTCCGGCCGTTCGGTCATCGTTACCGACCCCAAGCTGCTGCTGCACCAGTGCGGTCTGCCCAAGACCATGGCGCTGGAGCTCTTCAAGCCCTTCGTCATGAAGCGCCTGGTCGAGCTTGGCAAGGTCGAGAACATCAAGGGCGCCAAGCGCGCTATCGACCGCGGTGCCACCTTTGTGTGGGATATCCTCGAAGAGGTCATCGACGGCCGCGTCGTGCTGCTCAACCGTGCACCGACCCTGCACCGTCTGTCCATCCAGGCCTTTGAGCCGGTGCTGGTCGAGGGCAAGGCTATCCACCTGCACCCGCTGGTCTGCTCGCCCTTCAACGCCGACTTCGACGGCGACCAGATGTCTGTCCACGTGCCGCTGTCCAGCCAGGCTCAGGCCGAGGCTCGCGTGCTCATGCTCTCTGCGAACAACCTGCGCTCGCCGGCATCCGGCAAGCCGGTCAACATCCCCTCGCAGGACATGATTATCGGTGTGTACTACCTCACCCAGGTCCGCGACGGCCTGCCCGGCGAGAACCACGTGTTCGCCAGCTTCGACGACGCGCTGCACGCCTATGACTGCCGCTCCGAGGTCGACATGCAGGCCAAGATTCAGGTCCGCGTGTCCGCCGAGAGCGCCAACGTCATCAACGAGGACGGCACCCGTATCTTCCGCGTCAAGAACGGCAAGAACGAGTTCGTCGACTACGACGTCACCGGCAACAAGACCGCGCGCTTCGAGACCTCTATCGGCCGCATCATCTTCAACCGCCAGTGCCTGCCCGAAGACTACGAGTTCATGAACTACAAGATGGTCAAGGGCGATGTGGCCAAGCTGGTTGCCGACTGCTGCGATCGTTACCCCGAGGCCAAGGTCGGCCCGATCCTCGACGCCATCAAGTACTCCGGCTTCCACTACGCTACCCGCGCCGGCCTTACCATCTCGGTGTGGGACGCTCTCATCCCTGCCGAGAAGCAGGAGCTGCTCGATCGCGCCCAGGCCAACGTCGACCAGATCAACGAGTACTTCGAGGAGGGCTTCATCAACGAGACGGAGCGCCACATCGAAGTCGTTAACGAGTGGACCGCTTGTACCGATAAGGTTGCAGCGCTCATGCTCGACATGTTCGACGAGGAGAACCCGCTGTACATGATGGCCGACTCCGGCGCCCGTGGTTCTAAGACCCAGCTGCGTCAGCTCGGCGGCATGCGTGGCCTGATGGCAGACATGTCCGGCGAGACGATCGACCTTCCCATTAAGGCGAACTTCCGCGAGGGCCTGCTGCCGCTCGAGTACTTCATTTCGACCTACGGTGCCCGTAAGGGCCTGGTCGATACCGCATCCCACACCTCGGACTCTGGTTACCTGACCCGTCGTCTGGTCGACGTGGCCCAGGACGTCATCGTCCGTGAGGAGGACTGCGGTACGCATGAGGGCGTTACCTACAACCTCATCATCCCCGGCACCACCGACCTCAACACCGACCTCGTCGGCCGTTGCTTCATTGAGGACGTCGTGGCCCCCGATGGCACCGTGCTCTTTGAGCAGGACGGCTACATCGAGAAGGTCGCCGACATCCAGAAGATGGTCGATGCCGGCCTTAAGAAGGTCAAGCTTCGCGCGCTGCTCACCTGCCGCTCCAAGTACGGCGTGTGCCAGAAGTGCTACGGCTGGGATCTTTCCACCCGTCGTCCGGTCGCCATCGGTACCGCGGTCGGCATTATTGCCGCCCAGTCCATCGGCGAGCCCGGTACGCAGCTTACGATGCGTACCATTCACTCCGGTGGCGTCGCTGGCGTCGACGATATTACGCAGGGTCTGCCTACGGTCAGCCGTATGTTCGATATCGTCGGCAACGTCAACGAGAAGATCCTGGGTCGCGAGGCCGAGCTGGCTCCGTACTCCGGCCACCTCTCGATTAAGCCCGAGAAGTCCGAGTACGTGCTGACGCTCACCGACTCCGAGGACCACACCCGTGTCCTCGACGAGCGTCGCGTCCCCGCTTCGGTGCGCTTTATGCCCGAGATCGAGGACGGCTGTGAGGTTCGCGCCGGCGACCAGATCACCAAGGGCTTCGTCAACTTCCGCAACCTGCGTAAGCTGACCGACATCGAGTCGACGATGCACACCTTCGTCGAGAGCGTTAAGGACGTCTACACCAGCCAGGGCGTCGACCTGAACGACAAGCACATCGAGGTACTCGCACGTCAGATGCTGCGTCGCGTTCAGATCACCAACCCCGGCGACTCCAAGTACCTGCTTGGTCAGTACGTCGATCGCTACGAGTTCGCCGACGAGGTCGAGCGCGTTGCCCGTCTGGGCGGTCAGGCTCCTGTGGCCGAGCCCGTCATCCTGGGTACGCTCAAGGTCGCGTCCAACATCGACTCCTGGCTGTCGAGCGCTTCGTTCATCCGTACCGCTGGCGTCCTTACCGAGGCTGCCATTGAGGGCAAGGTCGATCACCTGCTCGACCTTAAGTCCAACGTCATCGTCGGTAAGAAGATCCCGGCTGGTACCGGCCTCAAGCCGTACGCCAACGCCAAGCTGACGTATCGCACGGCCGACGGCTATGTCGACATTGACGGCCCGGCTTCGCCCAACGCCAAGTCGCTGCCCGAGTGGGCTCCGGTTGAGCTCAAGGACCTGGACGAGCAGCTCCCGCAGCAGCTCGACTGGGCCGGCTACGACGAGTTCGGTGGTGCTGACGGTTCGTTCACCCGCAACGGCCACACCATCTCCGCCGAGAAGGCTCGCCTGTACCTGTTCGACGACCTGGGCGTGTCGCAGCGCTGGACCAACAAGTTCAGCGAGGTCGGCATCGAGACGGTCGGCGACCTGGTTGGCAAGTCCGAGGAGGATCTGCTGCGCATCGATGGCATCGGTGCCAAGGCAATCGAGGAGCTCCGTGACGGCCTGGAGGCCCACGACCTGCTCTACATCCTCGAGAACAACGACGACGTTGCCGACGAGGAAGACCTCTCGCAGCTGCTGCAGATGGTCTTTAGCCCCGACGGTCCGGACGATATCCTGCTGGGCACCTCCGCTCCGACGCATCACGCCGACGCCGACGAGGAGCTCCTGGGCGCCCCGATCGACGACAAGAAGGCTCCCGCCAACGGCGCGATCAACGAGGACATGGCTTCTCTCGACGAGCTGCTTAACCAGCTCGTGGACACCGACGACGCCGAAGAGGCCAAGGACAACGACGAGGAGTAATTTCCTAGTACGTTAACCGCCCTTCCAAAGACCCGTTTCCCAACAAGGAAGCGGGTCTTTTTTGTTGAGAAACGTTGTCCCGACGAGCACGTCGGATTCCCGGAACGGGCCGCCCGCTGTTTAAGTTTGTCGCGAGTTCCGCACGCAAAGGAAAGCACTTAATGTGCTTTCCGTCTTGCGCAGGACTGTAGAGCAGCAAACTTAAACAGCGGGCGGCCCGTTCCGGGAATCTGCCCCCGCGCACAGCAGGGGATTCCTTTTGTGTAGGCTTTGCGGAAATGTGCCTATTTTGGGATACGCCCGGCGGCGTGGTCTGTTGACGGCACAGCTAACGCCACGTATCCTATCGAACTGCGTGTTTCGTAGGGGGATGCTGACCCCTCGATTCAAGCCGTTGCACTTTACAGAAAGCTGGAATCATTCGAGAAGGAGTACGCTTTGCCTACTATTAACCAGCTGGTTCGCCAGGGCCGTCGTTCCGTGCCCAAGAAGTCCAAGAACGCTGCTCTGCAGCACAACTCCCAGAAGCGCGGCGTGTGCACCCGCGTCTTCACCACGAGCCCCAAGAAGCCGAACTCGGCTCTTCGTAAGGTTGCCCGTGTTCGCCTTGTCAACGGCATCGAAGTTACTGCTTACATCCCGGGTGAGGGCCACAACCTGCAGGAGCACTCCATCGTGCTCGTCCGCGGCGGTCGTGTCCGTGACCTCCCTGGTGTCCGTTATCACGTCATCCGTGGCGCCTACGACGCTGCTCCGGTCCAGAACCGTATGCAGGCCCGTTCCAAGTACGGTGCTAAGCGCCCCAAGGCCAAATAAGCCAGATAACGTTTTGATACTTTCGCCGTGTGCCGCCTAAGCGCCGCACGGTAGACACTTAAGGAGATTTCACATGCCGCGTCGTGCAGCAGCTAATCGTCGTGAGGTTCAGCCTGACGCCGTTTACAACAACCGCCTGGTGACTCAGCTCATCAACAAGGTCCTTCTTGACGGCAAGAAGGCCACCGCTGAGCGCATCGTTTACACCGCTTTCGAGATCGTTGCCGAGAAGTCCGAGGGTGGCGACGCTCTCGCTACCTTCAAGAAGGCTATGGACAACGTCAAGCCCACGCTCGAGGTCAAGCCCAAGCGTGTCGGTGGCGCTACCTATCAGGTCCCGATGGAGGTCAACTCCCGTCGATCCACCGCTCTGGGCATCCGCTGGATCGTCAACTTCTCCCGCGCTCGCAAGGAGAAGACCATGGCCGAGCGTCTCGCCAACGAGATCCTCGACGCTTCCAACGGCCTGGGCGCTTCCGTCAAGAAGCGTGAGGACGTCTTCAAGATGGCCGAGGCCAACCGCGCGTTCTCTCACTATCGTTGGTAAGTTAAGGTAAGGAACTAACATGGCTAAGCCTAAGTACAAGCTTTCCGATACCCGTAACATCGGCATCATGGCTCACATCGATGCTGGTAAGACCACCACGACCGAGCGTATTCTTTACTACACCGGTAAGACCCACAAGATCGGTGAGGTCCATGAGGGCGCTGCCACCATGGACTGGATGGTTCAGGAGCAGGAGCGCGGCGTAACCATTACCTCCGCTGCTACCACGTGCTTCTGGAACAAGGACGGTAAGGACTACCGCATCCAGATCATCGACACCCCGGGCCACGTTGACTTCACCGCCGAGGTCGAGCGCTGCCTGCGCGTCCTCGATGGCGCTGTCGCCGTCTTCGACGCCGTTGCCGGCGTTCAGCCCCAGTCTGAGACCGTTTGGCGTCAGGCTTCCACCTTCAACGTCCCCCGCATCGCCTTCATCAACAAGTATGACCGCGTGGGCGCTGACTTCTTCAACGCTATCGAGACCATGAAGGATCGTCTCGACGCTAACGCCGTGGCCGCTCAGGTCCCGATGGGCGCCGAGGACAACTTCTGGGGCGTCATCGACCTGGTCACCATGACTGCATGGGACTTCAAGGCCGACGACAAGGGCATGACCTACCCCGAGCCGATGGACGAGATCCCGGCTGAGTTCGCCGACATCGCTGCCACCAAGCGCGAGGAGCTCCTTGACGCTGCTGCCAGCTTTGACGACGAGCTCATGGAGAAGATCCTCATGGAGGAGGACTTCACCGTCGAGGAGCTCAAGGCTGCTCTGCGCAAGGGTGTTCTGGCCAACGAGCTCAACCTCGTCTTCGTGGGCTCCGCCTACAAGAACAAGGGCGTTCAGGAGCTGCTCGACGCTGTCGTCGACTACCTGCCCAGCCCGCTCGACGTCGAGGCCGTCACCGGTACCGATCCGGACACCGGCGAGGAGATCCAGCGTCATCCTTCCTTCGACGAGCCCTTCTCCGGCCTGGTCTTCAAGATCATGACCGACCCGTTCGTCGGTAAGCTCACCTATGTCCGCGTTTACTCCGGCCGCGCCGAGTCCGGCTCCTACGTGGTCAACGCTTCCAATGGTCAGCGTGAGCGCCTCGGCCGCATCCTCGAGATGAACGCCGCCGAGCGTATCGACCGTGACGACGCTGCCGCCGGCGACATCGTCGCTTGCGTCGGCTTCAAGAACTCCACCACCGGTGACACCCTGTGCGCCGAGGGCAAGGAGATCGTCCTCGAGAAGATCGAGTTCGCTAAGCCCGTTATCGACGTTGCCATCGAGCCCAAGACCAAGGCCGAGCAGGACAAGATGTCCCTGGCTCTGACCAAGCTCGCCGAGGAGGACCCGACCTTCCAGGTGTCCACCAACCACGAGACCGGCCAGACCATCATCGCCGGCATGGGCGAGCTGCACCTCGAGATCATCGTCGACCGTCTGCTCCGCGAGTTCAAGGTTGACGCTAACGTTGGTAAGCCCCAGGTTGCCTACCGCGAGACCGCTGGTCACGACGTCGAGAAGGCTGAGGGCAAGTTCGTCCGTCAGTCCGGTGGTCGCGGTCAGTACGGCCACGCCGTCATTAAGCTCGAGAAGATGGAGGAGGGCTTCGGCTACGAGTTCGTCAACGCTATCGTCGGCGGCGTCGTGCCCAAGGAGTACATCCCGTCCATCGACAAGGGCATCCAGGAGGCCCTGAACACCGGTGTTATCGCCGGCTTCCCGGTCCTCGACGTAAAGGTCACCCTGTTCGACGGTTCTTACCACGAGGTCGACTCCTCCGAGGCCGCCTTCAAGATCGCCGGTTCCATGGCTATCAAGGACGCCCTCAAGAAGTCCGATCCGCAGCTGCTCGAGCCGATCATGGCTGTCGAGGTCGAGACCCCCGAGCAGTACATGGGCGACGTTATGGGCAACCTCTCCGGTCGCCGCGGCAAGATCGAGGGCATGGAGGATCGCAAGAACAGCAAGCTCATCCGTGCCAAGGTGCCGCTGGGCGAGATGTTCGGTTACGCTACCGACCTTCGCTCCCAGACCCAGGGCCGTGCATCCTACACGATGCAGTTCGACTCTTATGAGCCGGCGCCCAAGTCCATCGTGGACGAGGTCATGAGCAAGAACGCCTAAGTTCGAGCTCCCTGTTACGTAATCCGCGAGAACATCTCTCGCACTCTTTGGAGGTTTAAGTTGGCTACCCAGAAGATCCGCATTCGCCTCAAGGGCTATGATCACGAGGTCGTCGATCAGTCCGCGAAGCTCATCGTTGAGACCGCTCAGAAGACCGGCGCTCGCGTTTCCGGTCCTGTCCCCCTGCCCACCGAGCGCAACCTGTACACGGTTATCCGCTCGCCGCACGTGAACAAGGACTCCCGTGAGCAGTTCGAGATGCGCACCCACAAGCGCCTTATCGACATCCTCGACCCCACCTCGGGCACCGTTGATTCGCTCATGCGTCTCGACCTTCCCGCTGGCGTCGACATCGACATCAAGCTCTAAGCGATATCGCTCATAGCTTACAGAGCCCCGCTACCATTACGGTAGCGGGGCTCTTTTGTTTTGAATGATGGTTTGGACTGCCGGGTATTGCTGCCGAGTAGGTGGCTGCGGCGCCCTATTCGCTCAAGGGGCGCAGCGATGCCTCCTCAAAATGGAAGGATCGCACGCCGCTTTCCGCTTCGATACACGCGCGACCAAAGGCATCGACGGTTTTAAAGATGCCACGTGCCAGCTCATGTCCGGCAGGGGAGCGGGCGAGAACGTGTTCCCCGATCCAATTGAGGTGACCGATATATTCGCCGTGGACGGGCGCGAGCGGTCCGGCGTCTTCTTCCATGGCGTTGAGCAGATCTGCCCACGCGTCCACAGCGTTTACGACGGTGTGATAGACCTCCTTGAGTAACACATCGACGGCGGGAACATTCTCGTTGAGGTCCGAGAGGCCAATTGCCGCCAGGCCGCCATCGGGCACCTCTTGGGGCGTGTAGTTCACATTGACGCCAATGCCGCAGACGGCGAAGGGCTTGCCTTTGTTGTCGCGTGCCGCCTCGACCAGAATGCCGCCGAGCTTGCGTCCTCGCGCGATCAGGTCGTTGGGCCATTTGAGGCCAGTCTCGTTTGCAAGACCCTGCTTTTCGAGCGCCTCGAGCACCGCTAGGCCGCTGACGGCGGCAAGACCAGAGTACTTTGCAGGATTAACGCATGGACGCAGGACAATCGAAAGCAATAGGTTGCCGGCGGTTGAATCCCACTTGTGGCCGCGCCGGCCGCGTCCTGCTGTCTGAGCCCGGGCGGCAAGTCCTGTGCCGTGCGGCGCTCCTTGTTTTCCTGCTTCGAGCAGGTCATCGTTGGTCGATCCGGTTACGTCGACCACCGTTAAACGAGAATCCATAACAGCTGCTACCTCCTAAGGTAATAAGGCAATCGCGTAATGGTGTCGAGAGATAGACACAATGTGAAGCCTTTGTCGCATTTGAACAATTTAATGTTAACACGTCAACAACGACTGAAATGCGTTATCCTCTCTTGGTCGATGTAAACACGTCAACAACTCAAAGGAGGTTAGTGATGGGTTTCACGATTCTTGGAACAGGCTCGGCGCTTCCTAAGCGCAGTGTTTCCAATGACGAGCTGTCTGAGTTCCTCGATACCTCGGATGAGTGGATTTTTACCCGCACAGGTATCAAGAGCCGCCACGTCTGCTCCACCGAGTCACTTGACGACCTCGCCGTAGCGGCGAGCGCGCGGGCACTCCAGGTGTCCGGAATCGACGCGAGCCAGCTGGATCTGATCGTCTGCTCGACGACAACGGGTGACCATCTCGTTCCCGCCGAGGCATGTGCCGTTGCCGTGCGTCTGGGCGCGACGTGCCCTGCCTTCGATGTCTCGGCGGCCTGCGCCGGCTTCGTATTTGCGCTCGATGTCGCCGAGGGCTATATCGCCCGAGGACGAGCCAAGCATGTGCTTGTCGTTGCTGCCGAGCAGATGACGCGCGCGCTTGACTGGACAGATCGCGCCACGTGCGTGCTCTTTGGTGACGGCGCGGGTGCTGCAGTGATAGAAGCTGGGGGAGACAGCCCCCTTGCCGTCGAGCTTTCGACGGCGCCCGACGTCGAGACGTTGCGCGTTCCCGGTCTGATCGGCACCTCGCCGTTTAAGGACTCCGCTGATAGTGAGAGCGTGCTGTCCATGAATGGCCGCCGCGTGTTCAAGTTCGGCGTCAACGCCATCTGCGACACGGTCCATAAGCTTGCGATCGATGTGGGCATTTCGGTCGAAGACATCGATCATTTTGTATTCCATCAGGCTAACGAACGAATCCTGAGTCAGGCGGTCAAGCGCCTCGGCGTGCCAGACGAGCGCGTGGTTCGAACGCTGCGCGAGACCGGCAACATTTCGAGCGCCTGCATTCCCTTTGCGCTTGACCGGCTGGCACGTACCGACGCACTGACTGCGGGCGACACCATCGCCCTCGTTGGATTTGGCGCCGGTTTGGATATAGGTGGCTATTTACTTCGCTGGAAGTAGTCGCACATAGGAAATAAAAACGCCCCTAGGGCACAAACAAAGGAGAACTACCATGGCAGATCAGAAGACCTTCGAGCGCGTTTGCGACGTTATCCGCGAGACCGCTGGCCTTGACGACGTCGAGATGAAGCCCGAGTCCACGCTCGAGGAGATTGGCCTCGACAGCCTGGGCACCGTCGAGATCCTCGTCGCCGTCGAGGACGAGTTTGGCATTGAGCTCGATACCGAGGAGAACCCCAAGACGGTCGGCGAGTTCGCCGATACGGTCGAGGCGGCATTGGAGAAGTAGAGATGCTCAAGACTCCTCTCTGCGAGCTGCTCGGCATCGAAAAGCCCGTGTTCCAGGGCGGCATGGCCTGGATTGCCGATGCCTCGCTGGCATCGGCCGTGTCCGAGGCCGGCGGGTTGGGAATCATCGCGGCCATGAATGCCGACGCCAACTGGCTGCGCGATCAGATTCACGAGCTGCGCACCAAGACGGATAAGCCCTTTGGTGTGAACGTCATGCTTATGAGCCCGTTTGCCGACCAGGTCGCGCAGGTTGTGATTGACGAGCAGGTGCCGGTCGTCGTGACGGGTGCCGGCAATCCCACCAAGTACATGAAGGCTTGGAACGACGCCGGCATCAAGGTCATCCCGGTCGTTGCCTCGGTGGCACTGGCGCGTCTCGTGGCGCGTCGCGGGGCCACCGCCGTGGTTGCCGAAGGCACCGAATCGGGTGGACATATTGGCGAGACATCGACGATGGCGCTCGTTCCGCAGGTTGTCGACGCGGTCGATGTCCCCGTTGTGGCAGCTGGCGGTATCGCCGACGGTCGCGGCGTGGCAGCGGCCTTTATGCTTGGCGCCGCTGGCGTCCAGGTGGGAACACGTTTTCTCGTTGCCGATGAGTGTACCGTCTCCGAACAATACAAAGAGCTGGTGCTCAAGGCGGGAGACACCTCGACGCGCGCGACCGGCCGTTCGACGGGACATCCGGTGCGTGCGCTCAAGAACCCCTTCACCAATGCCTACGCCAAAAGTGAGGCGGCGGGCGCAAGTGCCGAGGAGCTCGGGGCCATGGGTACGGGCGCCCTTCGCAAGGCCGCCAAGGACGGCAATTACGAAGAGGGTTCGTTTTTGTGTGGGCAGATTGCCGGCATGGTCAACGAGCGCCAAAGCGCACGTGAAATCGTTGACGATCTGGTCGATGGCGCCGAGCGCGTCCTGAAGGGTGCGTCCGCATGGGTAGCGTAGCGTTTCTGTTTGCCGGCCAGGGTGCCCAACACCCCGCGATGGGCGTCGACCTGATCGAGACATCGCCGGCGGCCGCCGAGGTGTTCACCATTGCCGACGAGGTGCGCCCGGGGACGAGCGAGCAGTGCCGGAGCGCCTCCAAGGAGGAGCTCTCGCAGACCGAGAACACGCAGCCGTGCGTGTTCGTTCACGACCTGGCAGCGGCTACCGCCCTGCGTGAGCGCGGCGTGGTGCCTGCCGCCTGTGCGGGTTTTTCGCTTGGCGAGGTCGCCGCGCTCACCTTTGCGGGGGCATTCGATACGCGAGCGGGTTTTGAGCTCGTGTGTGAGCGCGCGGCATTGATGGCCGCGGCTGCCGAGCGCCATCCGGGCGGCATGCGCGCCGTCATCAAGCTCGATGCGGCGCAAGTCGAGGACCTGGCAAAACAGGCCGGCGAGGACTGCTGGCCTGTCAACTACAACAGCCCGCAGCAGACGGTTGTGGCCGGAGCGCCCGATGAATTGCAGACCCTCGACGTCCTGGTAAAAGAGGCTGGCGGCCGCGCCATGAAGGTCGCGGTGTCGGGTGCATTCCATAGCCCCTATATGGCCGAGGCGACTGAGGGGCTGGCATCGTATATCCAAGCCGGCCACGCGCCGTCTCCGCTGCTGATTCCGGTCATGGCAAACATGACGGCAGCGCCCTATCCGGCGGACCCGCGAGCAGCATCGGATGTGCTGGCCAACCAGGTGAGCCATGCCGTACGCTGGGTCGATACGCTGCATGCTCTGCAGGATCAAGGCATCGACACATTTATTGAGGTCGGCCCCGGCAAAACGCTGTCCGGCCTGGTCAAGCGTACGCTGAGCGACGTTCGTGTGTATTCGTGCGAGACGGCCGAGCAGGTCGCAGCTATTGCCGACGAGCTCGCATAGTCCACAGGGCTATAACCCGAAAGGAATGACATGGGCAATTTGAACAACGGCGCGCTCGAGCGCGACGGATCGCGCCGCATGGCGCTGATCACGGGCGGCTCGCGCGGCATCGGTCGCGCTTGTGCCGTGGGCCTGGCGGAGGATGGCTACGATATCGCCGTCGTCTATGCCGGTAGCGTCGATGCAGCGCGCGAGACGTGCGAATCCTGCGAGGCCGCTGGCGCCACGGCGCGCGCGTATCAATGCGATGTGGCCGACCCCGATGCCGCCAACGCCTGCGTGGAAGCGATTCTCAATGACTTTGGCTCCATTTGGGCGCTCGTCAACAACGCCGGCATCACGCGCGACGGCCTGCTCATGCGTATGGGCGACGATGCCTTCGACCGCGTGCTCGATGTCAATCTCAAGGGCACGTTCAATACGACGCGCGCGCTCACCAAGACCTTTATGCGCCAGCGCGGCGGTTGCGTCGTCAACATGAGCTCGGTTGTGGGCCTGATGGGCAATGCCGGGCAGGCCAACTACGCTGCCTCCAAGGCGGGCGTTATCGGCCTGACTAAGGCGGTAGCGCGCGAGCTTGCGCCCCGCGGCGTACGAGTGAACGCGGTCGCCCCCGGGTTTGTCGAGACAGATATGACGGCAAAACTCTCAGAGAAGGTTCGCGCGGCAACCGAGGAGCAGATTCCCCTAAAGCGCATGGCGCGCCCCGAGGAAGTGGCCGGCGTGGTGCGCTTTTTGGCGAGCGATGCGGCCGCTTACATTACGGGCGAAGTCATACGCGTCGACGGCGGAATGGCGATGTAGAAACCAGGGCCGAACAACGGCTTGGATGAGGAGACCATGATGGAACAGAGAGTTGCAATCACCGGCATCGGTGCCGTATCGCCGCTCGGCAATACCGCGCTTGCCACCTGGGCGGCCATGTGCGCCGGCACGTGCGGTATCGGCCCGATCACGCACTTCGATACCGATGCGTTCGCCGTTAAAGTGGCGGCCGAGGTCAAGGGCTTTGACGGCAACGAGTACTTTGGCAAGCACGACGCCAAGCATCTCGACCCCTGTGTACAGTTTGCGATGGCGGCGTCGGATGAGGCCATGCACGATGCGGGCCTCGATGTTGAGGGCGCGGTCGATCGCGATCGCCTGGGTGTCTATGTGGGCTCGGGCGTGGGCGGCATGCAGACGCTTGTCGACAACGTCCACACGATTGCCGATCGCGGGCCTCGTCGCGCATCGCCCTACATGATTGCGATGATGATTCCCAACATGGCTTCGGGCAACATTGCGATTCGCCATAAGGCAAAGGGCCCGACCCTGCCCGTGGTGACCGCGTGCGCGACTTCTGCCCATGCGGTGGGCGAGGCTTTCCGCGCCATCAAGCACGGCTATGCCGATGCAATCCTGGCCGGCGGCGCCGAGGCCGCCATTATCCCCGATGCCGTTGCGGGCTTTACGTCCTGCCGCGCATTGACCACCAACCCCGATCCCGCGACGGCCTGCCGCCCGTTCGATGCAGACCGCGACGGTTTTGTGATGGGCGAGGGCGCCTGCGTGCTCGTGCTCGAGGGTATGGAGCACGCACAGGCCCGCGGTGCGCACATTTACGCAGAGGTCGTGGGCTACGGCAACACCGATGACGCCTACCACATCACGAGTCCCGACCCGGACGCGGCAGGTATCGCCCGTGCGATATCGCTGGCGGTGGCCGAGGGCGACGTTAAGCCTTCCGAGGGCCTCTACATTAACGCTCACGGCACCTCGACCAAACTCAACGATTCGTCCGAGACGGCGGGCATCAAACGAGCGCTCGGCGAGGACGCGGCGCGCGCCGCACATGTCTCGTCGACCAAGTCGATGACCGGCCACATGATCGGTGCCACGGGCGCCATCGAGGTCATGGCCTGTGCCATGGCGCTCGAGCAGGGTGTGGTGCCGCCGACCATTAACTACCACACGCCCGATCCCGCCTGCGATCTTGACTACACGCCCAATCGCGCGGTTCGCGCCGACCTTACCTGGGCGCTTTCGACCAATCTGGGCTTTGGCGGACACAATGCCGCCATCGCGCTGCGTAGATATGCAAGGAGCTAGAGCATGGATTCCAAAAGACTTGCCGAGATAGCCGATGTGATGGAGGACCGCGGCCTTACGCGCGTGCGCGTGGAGGAGCCCGATGGCACCGCGGTCGAGCTCGAGCGCGCGAGCGCAGCGCAGCCGGTTGCCGTGCCCATGCCTATGCCGAGTGCCGTGACTGCTCCGGCGGTGGCTCCTGTCGCCGTGCCTGCCGCCGCACCGGAGCCCGCCGCGCAGACGCCTGCCGCCGCACCGAAGCCCAAGGGCACCGAGGTGACCGCTCCCATGGTCGGCGTTTTCTATGCTGCCCCGGCGCCGGGCGACGAGCCGTTTGTGCACGTGGGCTCCAAGGTCAAGGCCGGCGAGACCCTCTGCATCATCGAGGCCATGAAGGTTCTCAACGAGGTGACGGCAGAGGCGGATGGCGAGGTGCTCGAGATCTGCGTGGCCGACGGCGACCTCGTGGAGTTTGGCAGCTGCCTCATGAGGATCGGATAGGTGATATCCATGAACAAAGAAGAGCTCAAGAAGCTGTTACCGCATCGCGAGCCGATGCTTTTGCTCGACGAGGCCGAGCTGGTGGGCGACGAGGCCCACGGCAAGATCACGATCACGGGCGACGAGTACTTTTTGCAGGGGCATTTTCCGGGAAACCCGGTGGTCCCCGGCGTGATCCAATGCGAGATGCTCGCCCAGAACTGCTGCGTGCTGCTGATGGGCGATGAGGAGGCGCGCGGCGCGACGCCGTTCTACACGAGTCTGGACAAGGTGCGCTTTAAGCGTCCGGTGCGCCCGGGCGACACGGTGGACCTGGTGTGCTCCATCACGCGAGCGCGCGGGCCGTTCCGCTTTGCGACGGGTACTGCGAGCGTCAACGGTGAGGTTTGCTGCCGCGCCGATATGTCCTTTGCACTCATGCACGAAAGTTAAGGAAGTCTTCATGTTCGACAAAGTGCTCATCGCCAACCGCGGCGAAGTCGCGGTCCGTGTTATCCGCGCGTGCCGTGATATGGGCATCAAGACCGTCGCCGTCTATTCCACGGCCGATGCGGACGCGCTGCACGTGCAGCTTGCCGACGAGGCGTATTGCATCGGCGGCCCGCGTCTTGCCGAGAGCTATCTCAACGACGATGCCGTGCTCACCTGTGCCGTAAAGACGGGAGCTAAGGCAATTCATCCGGGCTATGGCTTTTTTTCCGAGAAGGCGAGCTTCGTGCGCGACTGCGACAAGTATGGCCTGGCGTTTGTCGGCCCTTCGGCCGAGGTGATCGACAACATGGGCGACAAGGACGCCGCACGTCGAACGGCTGCCGCGGCGGGCGTGCCCATCGTGCCGGGCTGCGATTTGCTCAAAAGCCCCGAGGAGGCAACGGCCGAGGCCGAGCGCATTGGCTGCCCCGTGCTTATTAAGGCGCGTGCAGGCGGTGGCGGTCGCGGCATTCGTAAGGTCGAGCGCGTGGAAGATGCGGCAAAGGCGTTCATCGAGGCGCGTGCCGAGGGAGAGGCCGTTTTTGGCGATGGCGAGTGCTACATGGAGAAGTTCGTCGCGCCGGCGCACCACGTCGAGGTGCAGATTATGGCCGATAAGCAGGGCCATGTGTTTTCGCTCGGCGAGCGCGAGTGCTCGGTGCAGCGCCGCAACCAAAAGCTGATCGAGGAGAGCCCCGCGCCGTGCCTCGACGGACACGACGACATTCGTGCTCGCATGCACAAGGCAGCGCGTGACCTGGCTCGTGCCGTCGGCTACGAAGGAGCCGGTACCATCGAGTTCCTGTATTCGGACGACGGCGATTTCTACTTTATGGAAATGAACACGCGCTTGCAGGTGGAGCATCCGGTTACGGAGTTTGTGACCGATACCGACTTGGTCAAGTGGCAGCTGCGCGTGGCAGCCGGCCAGTCTCTGCCCTTTGAGCAGGAGGACGTTCCGGTCCGCAACCACGCCATGGAGTGCCGCATCAATGCCGAAACGCCGGACTTTCTGCCGTCATGCGGAACGGTCACCGCGTTGCGTGTGCCGGGTGGTCCGCGCGTGCGCTGGGATTCCGCCATGTTTACCGGTGCGAACGTTCCTCCGTACTACGACTCCATGCTCGGCAAGCTCATCGTGTGTGCGCCCACGCGCGACGGCGCCATTCGCAAGATGCGCTCGGCCCTGGGCGAGCTCGTGATTGAGGGCGTGAGCGAGAACAGCGAGCTTCAGCTCGACGTGCTGGCAAACGATGAGTTCTTGTCGGGCATGTATCACACCGATCTGATGGGGCATCTCTATGCTGGTGAATAGAAAAGCGAAGACGGTCAATGTCCTTGAGGGGCCGATGACCGAGTCGTGCGCCGAGTTTCCCGCGCGCCACGTGTTTATCAAGTGTCCGGAGTGCCGCCGTGTGATCGATGAAACACGTCTGCACGACAACCTCGAGGTCTGCCCTCGTTGCGGCAAACACTTTCGCGTGAGCGGTCGCGCGCGTATGCGCATGACGGTCGACGAGGGCACGTTTGAGGAATGGGATGCCAATCTGGCGTCGGAGGACTTCCTCTCGTTTCCCGGTTATGCCGACAAGCTCAAGAGCGCGGTCGAGCATTCGGGCGAGCGCGATGCCGTTGTGTGCGGCAAGGGCAAAATCTGCGGTTGCGATACGGCGCTCTTCTTTATGGACGCCAACTTTATGATGGGCTCGATGGGTTCCGTGGTGGGCGAGAAGATCTGTCGCACATTTGAGCATGCGACCGAGCTGGGATTGCCAGTTGTCGGCTTTACCGTTTCGGGCGGTGCGCGCATGCAAGAGGGCGTGACATCGCTTATGCAGATGGCCAAGATCTCTGCTGCCGTGAGAAAGCATAGCGAGGCGGGCGGCCTGTATATCACGGTGCTCACCGATCCCACGACTGGCGGCGTAACCGCGAGCTTTGCCATGGAGGGCGACATTATCCTGGCCGAGCCCGATGCCCTGACGGCATTTGCCGGCCCGCGCGTGATCGAGCAGAACATGCACAAGCGCCTGCCCAAGGGATTCCAGCGCTCCGAGTTTTTGCTGGAGCACGGCTTTTGCGATGCCGTTGTTCCGCGTGGCGAGATTGCGCTCACAGTGGGAGAGCTGCTGGCGCTGCACGAAGGACACGCGCCCGGTCTGGGGGCACCGCACGAGATCGTGCATACGGGTCGCCGCGGCAAAAAGCTGGGACACTTGTTTAAGCGCTCGATGGCACCAAAAACCGCGCTCGAGATTGTCAAGCAGACCCGCTCGGCAGATCGCGCCACGGCGGGTGAGATGATCTCACTGGGCCTGGATGGATTTGTGGAGCTGCACGGCGACCGTTACTTTGGAGACGACGCCGCTGTGGTGGCCGGTATTGGCTGGAAAAACGGACGCCCCGTAACGGTCATCGCCATCGAGCGCGGCACCACGACCAAAGAGCGTATGCGCCGCAACTTTGGCATGGCGCATCCCGAGGGCTATCGCAAAGCGCGTCGCCTGATGCGCCAGGCCGAAAAGTTTGGTCGACCGGTTCTGTGCCTGGTCGATACTTCGGGTGCGTTTTGCGGCATCGGTGCCGAGGAGCGCGGCCAGGGCGAGGCGATTGCCCAGAATCTCATGGAGATGAGCGGCCTTAAGACGCCGATTGTCTCGGTGGTGACAGGCGAGGGCGGCTCTGGTGGCGCGCTGGCGCTGTCCGTGGCCGACCGCATCCTGATGCTCTCGAGCTCGGCCTATTCGGTCGTGAGCCCCGAGGCCTGTGCGTCGATCCTGTGGAAAGATACCGAGCGTGCGAATGAGGCCGCCGAGGCGCTTAAGCTCACGGCCCCCGATCTGTTGGCGCTCGGCATCATCGACGGCATTGTCGACGATAAGGGCCTGTCACATGAGGAGATCGCCGGTGCCGTCATGTCCTCGGCATTTGATGCCTTCGATACGCTTGGGCGGCTCGACGACGCGACCCTCACAAACCTCCGCTACGAAAAGTACCGCGCAATCGGTCAGTACCGCACGATGTGACAAAGGGACAGCCCGCATGTCATATTGGGAAAGGCGTTCCATGCTACAAGTTTCTAACACCTCGTTTACAACGTCGGTTTCATCAAACGCCATGGCCGTGGTCGATTATCTGTCCAAAAGCATGATGTCGGCGCTGCCGTTTATTGTCTGCGCGGCGTTGTTCCGCACCGTCGCCGTCATTATGGGCGAAGGCATGCTGGGCCTGTGGTCTGCCGATTCCGAAATCTATCGCCTGTTCTACAGTTGGCTCTATAACGCCGGCTACTACTTTTTGCCCATCTATCTTGGTTGGGCGGCCGCCCGCCAGCTCGGTTGCTCGGAGCAGCTGGGTATGATGCTGAGCGGCGTATTGATTGCGCCCGATCTGCTCAAGCTCGTCGATGCCGCATCGACGACGGGGGCATCGATGACTTCCGTGTATGGTCTGCTTCCCGCGCCGGTCAACGATTACACGACGACTGTTATTCCGGTTCTCATCTCGGTGCCCGTGCTATGGCGAGTGGAGTGTTTCTTTAAGCGCGTTATCCCTAAGGCCGTGGCGTTTTCGTTCGTTCCGTTTGCAACCATGCTTGTCATGGTTCCGGTTTCGCTGTGCATTACGGCGCCGGCGGGCAGCTATCTGGGCATGCTGTTGGGCCAGCTTATGTTTATGCTTGGCAATTCCGGTGGCATCGTGTCGCTGCTCACGCTCATGGGGCTTGCCGCGGGCTGGGAGTTCCTAAAGATCGCCGGCGTCAGCAACGTTGTCCTATCGCTCGCCTATGCGCAGTTTATGAGTGTGGGAACGGATTCGTGCATCCTGATCGCCGCGACGATGGCAACGTTCGCCGTTTGGGGCATGCCCTTTGGCGTGTCGCTTCGCGTTGCGGATAAGGACGAGAAGGCGCTCATGCTGGGCTATTCAATCTCGGGTGTTCTTGGCGGCGTAAGCGAGCCGGCGCTGTACGGTTGCGGCTTTAAATATGGCAGGTGCCTGACGTGCATGGCCATTGGCGGCGCCGTCGGAGGCCTTGTTGCGGCCGTGGGCCACGTTACGGCCTATACCATCGGCATGACGAATGTCCTCATGGTCATTGGCTTTGCCACGGGCGGCATCTCGAACCTGCTGTGGTGCTGCGCTGCCGGCGGTGTGGCATTTGCGGTGTCTGCGGCGCTGAGCTACTGCTTTGGCGTGGTGCCGGCGAAGGGACAGACGATGGGGGACGGAGCCGATTCACCCGAAACCTCGAAGAGCGTGGCCGAAGTAAGCGCGTAAACCTGTGCGACACAAGGACGATTCCTTTGCCATGCTCCAAGGCCGTGGCCCGTGTGGGTCGCGGCCTTTTTGTATCTGGGGGACAAAGTGGCTACACTACAATCCGTTTGAGCAATAGATATATAGGCAGTACCGTGGGGGCGGATGTAGATGGTCGAGTGGATTGTTAAGCGCGCGCAGGGCGACCGTGCACGCGTGGGTACGTTGACGGGCATGGTGTGTATTCTCGCCAATGTGGCACTATGCGCTGCGAAGGGCGCAATTGGTGTGTTTTCGGGATCGGTTTCGATCGTGGCGGATGCCATGAACAACCTGTCCGATGCCAGCTCGAATATCGTGAGCGTGCTGGGCTTTAAGCTGGCGGGCAAGCCGGCCGACCCCGAGCATCCTTACGGACATGGCCGCTACGAGTATCTCTCGGGTCTGGTCGTGGCGGCGCTCGTGCTGTTGATCGGCCTTGAGCTTATCAAGTCCTCGTTTGAGCGCATCATCCACCCCGAACCTGTCGAGTTCTCGCTTGCCCTGGTGGCAGTCCTGGCACTTTCGATGGTTGTAAAGCTGTGGATGGCGGCCCTCAACCAAAAGCTCGGCGATCGCATTGAGTCCGAGACGCTGCATGCGACCGCGCAGGATTCCAAGAACGATGTCCTTGCCACAGGCGCCGTGCTGGCATGTGCGATTGTTTCGCAGGTGACGCACATCAATCTTGACGCATGGGTTGGCCTTGCCGTTGGCGCCTATATTGGCTGGAGCGGCCTTGAACTTATTCAAGATACGGTAAGCCCGCTTTTGGGCCAGTCACCCGATCCTAAGCTGGTCAAGCACATTCGAGACAAGATCATGAGCTATCCCGGCGTTTTGGGCGTTCACGATTTGATGGTTCACGACTACGGCCCGGGCAGGAAGTTTGCAAGTGCGCACGCCGAGATGGCGGCCGAAGCCAGCCCGCTGGAAAGCCACGACACGCTCGATAACATCGAGCAGTCGTTTAGGGACGAAGACGGCATGATCGTCACGCTTCACTACGATCCCATCGTGACCGATGACCCCAAGGTGGCGAGCATGCGCTTGCGCATTCACGCCATGGCTCAGGAGATCGATAACCGCCTCTCGATTCATGACCTACGCTGTGTGCCGGGTCCTACGCACACCAACGTGATCTTTGACTGCGTGCGTCCCTCGGATCTGCAGATGAGTGCCGAAGACTTAAAGCACGCGCTGGCACAACGGGTCGAATCGGAATTTCCCAAGTCGATTGCCAAGATTACGATCGACGAAGACTACGTAGGGCATACCCACGAGTAAGGCTGTGCCGGCAAAGCAGGTTATGCAGAAGGGGAGAGCATGAAGAAGCTGTATCTACTCCGCCACGGTCAGACGGAGTTCAACGTCAAAAAGCTGGTCCAGGGCCGCTGCGATTCGCCGCTGACCGATCTGGGCCGTCAGCAAGCCGGGATGGCAGCCGCATGGCTTAAGGGCCACGGCGTCGTCCCCGACAAAGTGGTCTCTTCGCCCTTAGGCCGAGCCATGGACACAGCTCAGCTCGTCGCATGCGAGCTCCTCGGCCCGGACGCAGCAGCCGAGCCCTGCGAAGGCATTATCGAGCGCTGCTACGGCTCCTTCGAAGAAGGCCCGCACGGCGCGCTGCCCACCGACGTCTGGGATCCGGGCGAGGACCTGGTCCCCTTCGGAGGAGAAGGAAGCCAGGCGCTGCAAGAACGTATGGTGGATGCGCTTACCAATATCATGGGCTCCGAGGGCATCGAAACCCTTCTAGCAGTAAGCCACGGCAGCGCCAGCCGCCAATTTATCAAGGCCGCAGCCCCAGAGGGCTTCGAGCTCCCAACAAAACTCCCCAACTGCGCCATCATGATCTTCGATTTCGATGAGGCAAAGCCACAAGCAGAAGGCGAACCGTCCCAATGCAAGTTCACCCTCCAGCAAATAGTGGACCCCCAACAAAGTCATTAGCCTGAGCGAGCAAGGTTTAGCAGACATCAACGTGGCGTTCCCGGTGTGCGGCGGAGGGGGCGGGCCTGAGACATATTAAGGTTGTCGCGAGTTCCGCACGAACAGGAGAGCACTTAATGTGCTCTCCGTCGTGAGCAGGACTGTAGAGCAGCAACCTTAATATGTCTCAGGCCCGCCCCCTCCGCCGCACACTGGGAACGTGCCACGCACTTTACCTGCGTAAACAATGTGAGTGAAATATGAATCTCGATGGATACGCCCGCAGCCGTGTATACTAAACAGCTGTGTGTAACCAGGGGAGTATTCTGGCTGGACAAAATGCCTGCTTAATAGGGTTGTCAGGTAGTCCGGGCGAAATACAAGGCTGGGGAGCACGTCGTGTAAGTAGTGGTCCTCTAGGGGCGTACGCTCGGTGGTGTACGCATTGTCCCAAGACCACGCGAGAGTTGGGATCATATCTTGATCAGCATGATTCTCGGCCGCAAGATTGGCATGACCCAGGTTTGGGACGAGGACGACAACGTCGTTCCCGTCACGGTCATCCAGGCTGGCCCCTGCGCTGTCTCGCAGGTTAAAACTCAGGCAACCGACGGCTATGACGCCGTCCAGATCGGTTTCGGCGACATCAAGGCCAAGAACGTGAACAAGCCCATGGCTGGTCACTTCGCCAAGGCTGGCGTCGAGCCTGTCCGCTTCCTTCGTGAGGTCCGCGTCGAGAACGGCGAGGAGCACAAGGTCGGCGAGGTCGTCACCGTCGCTGATTTCGCTGATGTCGAGAAGGTCGACGTCATCGGTACCTCCAAGGGTAAGGGCTTCCAGGGTCGCATCAAGCGCTGGGGTCAGCGCCGCGGTCCTATGACGCATGGTTCTCACTTCCAGCGTCACCCCGGTTCTATCGGTCAGTGCGCCTATCCTGCGCGCGTCCTCAAGGGCGTCAAGATGGCCGGTCACATGGGTAACGAGCGCGTTACCGTCAAGAACCTTTCCGTTGTCCGCATCGATGCCGAGCAGAACCTCATCTTGGTCAAGGGCGCTGTCCCGGGTGCCAAGAATGGTCTCGTCGCCATCCGTATGGCCTAAGGGCCCAGCCCATTTAGCCCAGCGTCATACCAAGGAGAACACTTAAATGGCAAAGTTTGAAGTAAAGAACAGCGAGGGCAAGAAGGTCGCCGAGGCCGAGCTCGCCGCTGAGGTGTACGGCATCGAGCCGAACATCCACGTTATGCACCACATCGTCAAGTGCCAGATGGCCTCTTGGCGTCAGGGCACCCAGTCCGCTAAGGGCCGCTCTGAGGTTTCCGGTGGCGGCAAGAAGCCTTGGCGTCAGAAGGGCACCGGCCGTGCCCGCCAGGGTTCCATCCGTGCTGCCCAGTGGCGTCACGGTGGCGTTGTCTTCGCCCCCAAGCCCCGTTCCTACGCTAAGCGTATGAACAACAAGGAGGTCAAGCTGGCTATGCGCTCCGCGCTGTCCGCCAAGCTGGCCGATGGCGAGCTCGTGCTCGTCGACGACTACGGCTTCGAGAAGCCTTCCACCAAGGCTGCCGTCGCCATGCTCAAGGCTCTCGGCCTTGAGGGCAAGCGTCTGACCATCATCGTTCGCGATGAGGACGTCAACGCCTACCTGTCGTTCCGCAACATTCCCAAGACGTTCATCATCACCGCTGACGAGGCCAACACCTACGATCTCGTCAACAACAACGCTGTGCTGATGCCCGCCGACATCGCCGCTCACTTCGGGGAGGTGCTTGCATAAATGACCGCCCACGAGATCATCATCCGTCCGATCGTGTCCGAGCGTTCCTTCTCCGGCATGGAGCTGAACAAGTACACGTTCGAGGTCGCCAAGGATGCTAACAAGTATCAGATCAAGGACGCTGTCGAGGAGATCTTCGGCGTCAAGGTCGTTCGCGTGAACACCCTGACGGTCAAGCCCAAGACCAAGCGTGTGCGCTATGTCGCCGGCAAGACCCGTTCTTGGAAGAAGGCCATCGTCACGCTGGCCGAGGGCGACACCATCGAGGTCTTTGGCAACCAGGCCTAAGACTCGCTGCTGTTGAGTGAGCTCATGCCTCCCAAATAGGGGAGGCGGGAGCTCAAGGTTTTGGGCGTATAAAATGGACACGCCCGGAACCGTGTATACGTCCGGTGTCATCGCACCCGAGGCAGAACCTCGAATCCCTGTCTGCGATGGCTAACGGATTCCTATTGAAAGGGATTGTAATGGCTGTAAAGCACCTTAAGCCGACCTCCGCTGGTAGGCGTTGGCAGACGATCTCCGACTTCTCCGAGATCACCTGCACCAAGCCCGAGAAGTCTCTTCTCGAGCCCCTGCCCAAGAAGGCCGGTCGTAACAACAACGGCCGCATCACCACCCGCCACCAGGGCGGCGGCGTGAAGCGTCGTTACCGCGTGATCGACTTCAAGCGCAACAAGGACGGCGTGCCCGCCAAGGTTGCCACGATCGAGTACGATCCGAACCGTTCCGCTCGCATCGCTCTGCTGCACTACGCTGACGGTGAGAAGCGCTACATCCTGGCCCCCAAGGGCCTCGAGGTCGGTCAGACCATCATGTCCGGTTCTGACGCCGACATCAAGCCGGGCAACGCTCTGCCCCTCGCCGACATCCCCGTCGGTACGCTCATCCACGCCGTCGAGTTCCAGCCGGGCAAGGGCGCCGCTATCGCCCGTTCCGCCGGTAACTCCTGCCAGCTGATGGGTAAGGAGGGCAAGTACGCTATCGTCCGTATGCCTTCCTCCGAGATGCGCCGCATCCTCGTTACCTGCCGCGCCACCGTCGGTGAGGTCGGCAACGCCGATCACTCCAACATCGTCATCGGCAAGGCCGGCCGTAAGCGTCACATGAACGTGCGCCCGACCGTCCGCGGTACCGTCATGAACCCTGTCGACCACCCGCACGGCGGTGGCGAGGGCAAGAACCACACCTCTGGTCGTCCCTCCGTTACCCCCTGGGGTAAGCCGACGAAGGGCCTTCGTACGCGCAAGAAGAAGAAGGTCTCGAACCAGCACATCATTCGTCGCCGTAAGAAGTAATTTCGGATACCGAGTTTTAGGAGAAAGCACTTATGAGCAGAAGTCTCAAAAAGGGCCCGTTCGTGGAGACTCGCCTTCTCTCGCGTATCACCGCGATGAACGAGGCTGGCAAGAAGGACGTCGTGAAGACCTGGTCCCGCGCGTCCACCATCTTCCCCGAGATGGTTGGTCACACCATCGCCGTCCACGACGGCCGCAAGCATGTGCCCGTGTATGTTACCGAGTCCATGGTTGGTCACAAGCTCGGCGAGTTCGCGCCGACTCGTACGTTCCGTGGCCACAAGGCCAAATAGGGGGTTAACCGTAAATGGCAACTAAGTCTATTGAAACTGAGGCCACCGAGGTTCGCGCCGTCGCTAAGTACGTGCGTGTTTCCCCCAGCAAGGCCCGCCTGGTGGTCGATCTGATCCGCCGCAAGCCTGTCGCTCAGGCCTTCGACATCCTCCACTTCTGCGACCGCGCCGTCGCCGTGGATGTCGAGAAGGTTCTCCGTTCCGCCGTTGCGAACGCCGAGAACAACAACGGTCTGCGTGCCGACAACCTGGTTGTCGCCGCTGCCTATGTTGACGAGGGTCCGACGCTTAAGCGCATCCGTCCCCGCGCCAAGGGTTCCGCTTCTCGCATTCTGAAGCGTACTTCCCACATCACCGTCGTCGTTGCTCCTCGAAAGGAGGCGTAAAGCTGTATGGGTCAGAAAGTCTACCCCACCGGCTTCCGTCTTGGCATCACCGAGAACTGGCGCTCCCGCTGGTTCGCAGAGAAGGATTACGCTAAGACCCTCGGTAACGATCTCGAGATCCGCAAGTACCTCGAGAAGCGTCTTTCCCGCGCAGCTGTCTCCCGCGTCGAGATCGAGCGCGCTGGCGACAAGGTGAAGGTCATTATCCTCACCGCTCGCCCCGGCGTTGTCATCGGTAAGAAGGGTGCCGAGATTGATACCCTCCGCACCGAGCTCGAGAAGGTCGCTGGCGTCTCCAAGGGCCAGCTCTCCGTCGACGTTGTCGAGATCAAGCGCCCCGAGCTCGACGCCAACCTCGTTGCTCAGTCCATTGCTGAGCAGCTCGAGGGCCGCGTTGCCTTCCGTCGTGCTATGCGCAAGGCTGTCCAGTCCGCCCGCAAGGCCGGCGCCAAGGGCATCCGTATCCAGTGCTCCGGTCGTCTCGGCGGTGCCGAGATGGGCCGTCGTGAGTGGTACCGCGAGGGTCGCGTGCCTCTGCACACCCTCCGTGCCAAGATCGACTACGGCACGGCTGTCGCCAGCACCACCATGGGCGCTTGCGGCGTGAAGGTCTGGATCTACCTGGGCGAGAAGCTCCCGGGCCAGCCTGTTCCCAACCCTGCACTCGAGGGCTCTTCCCGTCCTCGTCGTCGTAACTCCGAGAGGAGGGGTCAGTAGTGCTTGCCCCTAAGCGTATTCTTCACCGCAAGGTGCAGCGTGGCTCCATGAAGGGCCAGGCCAAGGGTAATACCGAGCTGCATTTCGGCGAGTTTGGTATCCAGGCTCTCGAGGCCCATTGGATCACCAACCGTCAGATCGAGGCCGCTCGTATTGCCATGACCCGCTACATGAAGCGTGGCGGTCGTGTCTACATCACGATCTTCCCCGATAAGCCCATCACCAAGAAGCCTGCCGAGACTCGCATGGGTTCTGGTAAGGGTAACCCCGAGGAGTGGGTGGCCGTTGTCAAGCCCGGCCGCATCATGTTCGAGGTCAAGGGTGTTCCCGAGGAGGTCGCTCGCGAGGCTCTGCGTCTTGCGCAGCACAAGCTCCCCATCAAGACCAAGATTGTTGCTGCCAAGAACGCTGAGCAGCGCATCGAGAAGGAGATGGCTGAGGAGGCCGCTCTCGAGGCCAAGTGGGCTGCTGAGGACGCCGCCGCCGCCAAGGAGGAGAACTAATGAAGCCCGCAGAGATTCGTGAGCTCTCGGACGCTCAGCTCGTTGAGAAGCTGAAGGAAATGCGCGCCGAGCTCTTTAACCTTCGTTTCCAGATGGCTACCAGCCAGCTGGACAACACCGCTCGCGTCAACACCGTGAAGAAGGACATCGCTCGCGTCCTCACGGAGCAGCGCGCCCGCGAGATCGCAGCGGAGAAGTCCGCTGTCGCCGAGTAGGACCTAAGGAGAGAACATGACTGATTCGCGTAACTCGCGTAAGGTCCGTACGGGTGTCGTTACCTCCGTCTCCGGTGCCAAGACCATTGTTGTCACCATCACCGAGCGCAAGCGTCACCCCAAGTACGGCAAGATGATGACCAGCTCCAAGAAGCTGCACGCTCACGACGAGGAGTGCACGGCTGGCGTGGGCGACACCGTCCGCGTTATGGAGACCCGTCCTATGTCCAAGATGAAGCGTTGGCGCCTCATCGAGGTCGTCGAGCGCGCTAAATAAGCAGTCGCTCTTACGACTTGTACGTTTCCGAAGATGTGCGTATGCCTGGCTTGCATACCACAGGCCGTATAAAGGCAGCGCACCTCTCTTCGGTTCTTAGTTCGGAGGAACATCTACCATGATTCAGATGCAAACCATGCTGAACGTCGCCGACAACTCCGGCGCTCGCAAGATTCGCTGCATCAAGGTGCTTGGCGGTTCCAAGCGTCGTTATGCAGGCATCGGCGATGTGTTCATCGGTGCTGTCCAGGAGGCTACCCCTGGCGCCAACGTCAAGAAGAAGGACGTTGTCCGTTGCGTCGTCGTTCGCACCGTTAAGGAGATCCGCCGCAAGGATGGCTCCTACATTCGCTTTGATGAGAACGCCTGCGTTGTCATCAACAACGATGGTTCGCCCGTCGGCACCCGTATCTTCGGGCCCGTCGCTCGCGAGCTTCGTGACAAGAAGTACATGAAGATCGTCTCGCTCGCTCCCGAGACCCTGTAGTTAGGGGAGATATATGTATATCAAGAAGGGCGATAAGGTCCAGGTTCTCTCTGGTAAGGATCGCGGCAAGCAGGGCGTTGTCCTGCGTGCTCTCCCCGCCGAGAACAAGGTCGTTGTCGAGGGCGTTTCGGTCGTCAAGAAGGCCGTCAAGCCCAACGCTGCCAACCAGCAGGGCGGCATCGTTTCGCAGGAGGCTCCTATCGACGCCTCCAACGTCAATCTCGTTTGCCCCGAGTGCGGTAAGGTTACCCGCGTCGGTCACGAGAAGGACGGCAAGAACAAGCTGCGCGTCTGCAAGAAGTGCGGCCACAAGTTCTAAGCTGCCCGCAACATCAAGTTGCTAGCAAAGGCCCGGATGCCCCACGGCACCCGGGCCTTTTTCTATCCCTACTCATTGGGGACAGACTTAAATGAGTAGTCGTTGGGGACGTTCTTAAACGGCTAGTTGATGGGGACAGTCTTTAGATTTGTTTATCTGGTCATCTGGGATAGGCTTCAACGAAAGCGGCACATAGGGACTGTCTCTAGGTGCCGGCACATAGGGACGTTCCCTTTTTGCCGGCAGTTTGGGGCGGTCCTTTGATGTCTGATGTCCTCAGAGGGGTGGAGTATCACGGCCTACTCTGTTCTTTAGGGCTTTGGTGTTCCGCCTCTTTATGCTTCACAAGGATCGTCGCATGCGCATTTATGCGCATAGTTTTGCGCGACAATGCGCATAACTGCGCAAACATCTGCCAACTATGGCTAATTAATGACCGACAAGCAAATAAATACGCAAACACGAGCAGATACGCGCGCAATTGTGCGAATATAGGGTTGTTAGAAATGAAGGACTTCCGATGACTTAGGAGGCACATCATGGCAGATTCCAAACAGGCTCCGCTCGACGCCGAAGCAGCCGCTAAGGCGGCATTCGCCTCGGTCCAGGATCAGCCGTTCCCCGACGATATTTTTACGGCTCCCGAGCTTCGTTGGGCTGTGATCGGGTGCGGCGTTATCGCCAACCAGATGGCCCAGTCTCTCGCTCTTGCCGGCCGCAAGCTTGCGGGCGTTGCCAACCGCACTCTGTCCAAGGCTCAAGCTTTTGCAGAGCAGTATGGCGTTGAGAAGGTCTATGAAACGGTCGAGGACCTCTACGCCGATCCGAACATTGACGCGGTCTATATCACCACGCCGCACAACACGCATATCACCTACCTGCGCGCCGCTCTGTCAGCTGGCAAGCACGTGCTTTGCGAGAAGGCCATTACCCTCAACTCCGCCGAGCTCGACGAGGCGCGTGCCATTGCCGACGAGCACAACGTGGTCCTCATGGACGCCACTACGGTGCTCCACATGCCCTTGTATCAGGAGCTGCACCGCCGCATGGATGCCGGCGACTTTGGCCACATGAACCTTGCTCAGCTCAACTTTGGTAGCTATAAGGAGTACGGCGATCTGACCAATCGCTTCTACAACCGTAGTCTCGCCGGCGGCGCCATGCTCGACATTGGCGTGTATGCCCTGTCCGTCATGCGTCTCTTTATGGCAAGCCAGCCCGCTGAGGTCGTCTCGCTGGGCAACACCTGTGAGACCGGCGTTGACGTTGCGGGCGGCATCGTCTGCCGTAATGCAGACCAGCAGCTGGGTGTTGTGAGCCTTACGCTCCACTCCAAGCAGCCCAAGCGCTCGGTTATCAGCTTCGATAAGTGCTACATCGAGGTCAACGAGTATCCGCGCGCCGATCACGCGACGATCGTGTGGACCGCGGACGGTCATCGCGAGGAGGTCGCCGCGGGCACCGAGGCTTATGCCCTGTGCTACGAGATGGCTGACCTCGAGCAGGCCGTCGCCGGCGACGATTCCAAGCGTGAGCTTCTGGATTATGCTTCTGATGTGATGGAGCTCATGACCAAGCTCCGCGCCGATTGGGGAGTCGTCTACCCCGAGGAGGAGTAAGCGATGCTTGCGGAAGATAGGCTCAATACGATTGTGTCGATGGTGCAGCGGGCTGGCTCGGTTACTGTGCCAGAGCTTGCCGATACCCTGGGCGTGACGGCGTCCACCATTCGGCGCGACCTGCAGACGCTCGACCGAGCGCACCGCATCGCCAAGGTCCACGGTGGAGCGACGAGTCTTGAGCGCGCGCACGTGACGCGCGACCTAACGCTCAATGAGCGCAGTGACCTCCATAACGACGACAAGGAGCGTATCTGCGCCCGTGCGGCGGCGCTTGTGGAGCCCGAGAGCTTTGTATACATCGACTCGGGCTCGACGACGCTCAAGCTCATCGAGCATCTTCCGCGCCTTGAGAGTGTCACCTATGTGACCGATTCCGTGCTCCATGCTCAGCGCCTTGCTTTGCGCGGCATGCGCACCGTGGTGTTAGGTGGCGAGCTCAAGCCCGAGACCGAGGCGCTCGTTGGCCCCGATGCCCTGGCAACCCTAGACCGTTACAACTTCAATTGTGGCTTTTGGGGTTCTAACGGCATTGCCGCCGAGCAGGGCTTCACGGCGCCCGATATCGAGGAAGCGCAAGTAAAGCGTATCTCGATGCGCCATACCGCCAAACGCTTCGTAATCTCAGACGCCAGCAAATTTGGCATGGTGGCACCCGTAAAATTCGCGGACTTCCGTGACGCAACGGTTATCACCGCGGGCGAGGTGCCCGCCAAGTACCAGACGATGGAAAACGTCATCACGGTCTAGCAGCAGGGGACGGGCTAAGGCCAAAACCACCGCGAAGGTGCCTGTCCCCATTGTGGTGGTTTAGGGCTCCCAGGGGCAGGGGGCTTCGATGTGGATGTGCTCACCGGTTACGGGATGCGTGAAGGACACGCTGTGGGCATGGAGCATCAGGCCGCAGGGACGCGGCGTGCCGTAGAGCTCGTCGCCTACCAGGGGATGACGCTCGCTCGCCAGATGTACACGGATTTGGTGCTTGCGGCCGGTGAGCAGCTCGACATCGATATACGAGCGCGTGGGCAGGCCACGACGGCTCTTAAGACGCTTGAGCACCTTCACGCGCGTCTGAGACGGCTTGCCGCTGGCGCCGACGCGCATCTTGCGGCTGTCGTGACGGTCGCGGGCGATGGGCTTGTCGATGAGCTTTTCGTTCCAGTCGATCTTGCCCTCGGCGAGCGCCAGATAGTGCTTTTCGAACGCGTGGTCGATGACCATCTGGTCAAAGGCGGGCTGCGTCTGCTTGTCGAGCGAGAACAGCACCACGCCGGTGGTGTCACGGTCCAGGCGATTGAGCGGCTGCATGTCGGTCGCGGCAAAGCCGTCGCCCATCGCCAGCAGCAGGTCGCTGGCGTAGTCGGTGAGCGTGCGTTCACCGGTGCCGTCGCCGTGGACGATCATGCCGGCGGGCTTGTCGATGGCCATGAGCCAGGCATCGCAGTAGAGGACTTGAGGTTCTTCGTTCACGTGTAAGCCTTTCGGTTAGCTGATTCCCACAAACATGCAGCCCGAGGTCGCCCCGCGCAGGCGGGCGGCGGGCTTGCGGCCGGCTTGAGCCGCCTCGACGGCGCGACGGACGCGAGCGACGGCACGGCCAATCTCATCGGCCTCGAGCAGCGTTCCGTCCACCATAAGACGACGGACGCCGGCGTCGAGCAGCTGCGGTACCTGCGGCGTGAGGTCGATGGGGTAGGCATCGTACAGGCGAGAGCGGCCGTGGATGTCAGTTCGGACGGGCATGACCTTTCCGTCGATATTCTTGAGCGAGAGCTTGCGGGCACGCAGGCGGCAGCTGGCACAATCGTGGATACAGCCGTTGGCAACCTGCAGAATGCAATGCTCGCTTGTCATGACGCGCGGGCGGCCAAAGACGGTGATGCCCAGAGCCGCGGGCGCGGCGGCGCCGAGCGAGACAATCTCGTCGAGTGTGATCTCGGGCGAGAGCCAAAACGCACCGGCTCCGCGCTCGGCAAGCGCCTCCATGCAGGGCGTGTTGTGCACCGGCAGGCAAGAGCGGACCTCCGCCGTGGCGCCAACCTGGGCGGCCAGCGCGAGCTCAGAGATGTTGCCAATATCGACCGTGGCACCGGCAACAACCCACGGGTCAACGCGCTCGTGGTCGACGGTGCGGCAGACCTCGTCGAGTACGGGTACAATGCCCTGCTCAAGTGCATCGGCGGGGGAGACACCGGCTGCCTCGAGCGCATCGGTGGTCATGTAGATGCGCGTTGCACCCTCCGCGCGGGCGGCCTCGGCGGCCTCGAGCGAGGTGACGGTGGTGCAGATCTGCGGCTCATCGCGGTAGTGCTCGGGCGCGGGGCGGGAATTACTGGTTACAATCGCCGGCAGCTCGAGCGTTTTCGCACGCTCCTCGTAAGGTGCCAGAATGGCCTCTTCCAGCGCCTTACAAGCGGCGGCGCGCACCTTGTGCACGGCGGAAAAGCCCATACCGCAGCCGGCGTCGAGCGAAACGTCAAAGCTCGCGGCCTCAAAGGGAGAGGAGCCCATGCGCCCGACGTGCTCAACCAGATCGGACGCCTCGACCGCGCGGGTCTTGGCGGCCTCGACGGTAAAGCCCGTGGCCGTGGCCGTAAGCGAAGGATCGTCGCAACAGGTGAGCGTAACGGCAAACGGCTCGCCCAGACGCGCCACAACGGACACGTCTACGGCGCGGCGGCGCAGCACATCGCGCTTGAGTGCGGCGCCGGCGGCGTCAATGGCGCGCTGGCTTCGAATCACGCGCACGCGGCAGCCCTCGGGCATGCTACGGGGCACGCGACACTCGATAACATCGCCGGCAGCGGCATCATCGGCGGCAATGGTGGTCAGGAACTGGTCAAACTCGTTATCGTGGCGAAGCTCCAGCAGGTCGCCCTTGCCCACGGGCTCAAGCAGCTCAATGCGGGCGATGGCGGCGCGGCGACGGCGATCGTCGGGCTTTAGTCCGCGTACATCGCGGTTGGCCAGACGGCTGCCCAGCACCGTGCCCACAATCTGGCCGCGGTTGTTGGAGCGCTCGTAGCTCATCATCTCGTCGCCCGAGGTGCCATCCTGGTAGGCGTGCGTAAAGTCGCGATTAAAGCAGCGCTTGAGCTGGCGCTGGCGAGCGGCGTCCTCGTGCTTATCTACGGCGACCCCGGCCAGCATGTCATCAATCTGGTGACGGTACACATCGACGATGGAGTACACGTAATCGGGAGCCTTCATGCGGCCCTCGAGCTTGAGCGATGCGGCGCCGGCGTCATACAGACGGCGAACAAGCTGCGACGTGTTAGTGTCGCGCGGGCATAGCGCGCGCTCGCGACCGGCAGGGGAGAGCGAGCGGCCGTTCTCGTCGATCAGCTCGTAAGGCAGGCGACAGGGCTGAGCGCACATGCCGCGGTTGGCCGAGCGGCCCGCCATGGCAAAGCTCGACAGCAGGCACAGACCCGAGTAGCAAAAGCAGATGGCGCCGTGGCTAAAGACCTCGAGGTCCACATCGGGCGCGGCGTTGTGAATGGCGGCGATCTCGTCGATGGAGAGCTCGCGCGAGAGAGTCACGCGGTCGGCGCCCTGCTCACGGCACCAAAGGGTTCCGCGGTCGTCGTGGATGTTCGCCTGGGTCGAGATATGTGTCTCGATGCCGGGCATGGTGCGCTTGACCTCAAAGAACAGGCCCCAGTCCTGGATAATGAAGGCGTCGGCGCCCAGCGTGGAGCAGCGATGGATGAGTTGCAGCGCATCGCCCATCTCGGACTGTTTGATGACGATGTTTACCGTGACGTAGACGCGCGACCCGGCTAGATGCGCGGCGCGGCAGGCTTGCTCAAAGGCCTCGTCGGTAAAGTTGGTGGCCTTGCGGCGGGCGTTGAAGCTGCCCATGCCGCAGTAGATGGCGTCTGCCCCGGCGGCGAGTGCGGCGGCAAAGGGCTCGGGCCCTCCGGCGGGCGCCAAAAGCTCGGGTCTGCGGTTGGTGGTTCGACTGGCGGTTGCGGTCATATCCTGCCTTTCAAAATGCTCAGATAATCAAAAGTATAGTGGCGCCGTTGCGGCAGGCGATGCCCGTGCTCCAAGCGGGATAAAGTCTTCAGCAGCTTGGACTGGCTGCTCCACATGAGAACCGTTCAGCGGTTCGGGGAGACCGTTGGGCGATAAAATATTCTCGCAAGCTGATAATATTCTTGCATCAAACAGAAACCTTGAGTACCATCCCAATCAAGCGCGGTGTTCAGACCGAACTGTGCCTCCCGGTGTGAACGCCGCGCTCACGCTTTCTCAACTGATCGTAAGGAGATAAACATGAGCAAGACCGTCGTGTCTTCCGATAACGCACCCGCAGCCATCGGACCGTATTCCCCCGGCATCCAGACCGGCAACATGGTGTTCCTGTCCGGCCAGCTGGGCATCGACCCCGCAACTGGCAAGATGCCCGAGGGCGTTGAGGCCCAGGCTAAGCAGTCCCTTGCTAACGTCGAGGCCCTGCTGACTGCCGCCGGCGCCACCTTTGCCGATGTCGTCAAGACCACGGTCTACCTGGCCGACATTGCCGACTTCGCTGCCGTGAACGAGATTTACGCCTCCAAGTTCGAGGCTCCGTTCCCCGCGCGCAGCGCTTTCCAGGTTGCCGCCCTTCCGGCCGGCGGTCTGGTCGAGATCGAGGTCGTCGCCGCTCTCTAAGGCGTTGACCACAACTAAACATGGCATGCAAAAAGACCCTGCAGCGTGTGAACTGCAGGGTCTTTTGTCAAGTGACGGATCGCTTGTGGAGCCGCGCTCCATTTCGCTCGTTAGCCCTCCTTGCGAACTTTTTGCAGGTAGCGGTAGACGCTGGGCTCCGAGATGCCCAGCGCGGTGGCGGCGCAGGCCACGGCACCCTTGAGCATGAACACCCCGTTGCCGTTGAGGTGGCGAATGACGTCCACGCGGTCGCTCTGACCAAGTGACGCTACATCCAGCCCGCGCGCGCTCAGCAACTCGGTAATGCTGCGGTCGATGAGCTCCTGTGTAGACTCCGAAAGACTTTCGACTTCGATAGACGCAGGCTCCGTGCGCGTCGGCGCTGCGTCGAAGCACGCCATGAGCTGCTGCGCCATGGCGTTGATGGAACGCACGGTCGAGAGATCGGTGTTGACGCAGAGCATACCGACGATCTCGTCATTCTCGCGGATAAAGTACGTCGCTGACTCCAACGTCTTGCCGCCGGCACCGCGCCCCTCGTAGCCCGTAATAAACGGCAGGTCGCGATACTTGGGGTCGTGCATGATCTTGAGCGCCAGATCGGTGGCGGGGCCGCCGACCTTGCGGCCGCTCACGATGCCGTTGCGAATATCAACGATGGCGTGGTCGGGATCCGAGAAATCGTGCAGCACGATTTCGCTGTTTTTGCCGAGAATCTGCTCCAGAAAATCGACCATCGGCAAAAAGCGACGTACGGTCTCGTTCACGGGCAACTCCTTTGGGTGAAATCGGAAATGTTCATAACAATTTTTTATCATGGTAACACGCTGCCCATCATCTCGTATATCCGCAGGTACATTGCGTAATGCAGACGAACGGTAGGAATTTAGCGGTAAACGGTTGACCAAAAGAAATGTTAGATGTTATTTTGACCAGACACTTTCCTGACCTGCGGAAATGCGTTATTTCAGCTGAAGAATAGTCTGATAACAAAAAATTATTATTGAGAATGAGAATCATCTTTAATACGATATGCAATGAAGGCACAACCTCAACCCCGCACTGCGTCACAATAGAGCGTTAGATGCGAAAACAACTACTTCGAGGATTGGTGGTCAAATGACCCAGGAGACGGTTACGAACGGCACTGAAGCCCTGTTCACTCGCGAAGGCATGCCTCCCGTTAAGGAAATGATCCCGTGTGCCCTTCAGCACGTACTGGCATCGTTTGCCGGCATCATTACCCCGGCGGTCATCATGGCCGGCGTCTACGGCTTTAATAGCCAGCAGAGCACCGACATCATCCAGGTCGCGCTCATTCTTTCGGCGATCGACACGGCCCTTCAGGCTTTCGCCCCCTTCCGTCGCATCGGCGGCGGCCTGCCCATCGTCATGGGCGTTTCGTTCGCGTTCCTGCCGGCCCTGCAGGCCATGGGTGCCTCGGGCTTTAGCTTTGGTGCACTGCTGGGCGGCGAGATCGTCGGCGGCGCCGTCGCGGTCCTCTTTGGTCTGGCTTACAGCAAGATCAAGTGGCTGTTCCCGCCCGTCGTGACCGGTACGGTCATCTTCTCCATTGGCGTCTCTCTCTATCCCACGGCTGTCAAGTATATGGCCGGCGGTATGGGTACGCCGCTGTGGGGCACCCCGCAGGCCTGGTGCGTCGCTCTTATCACCTTCGCCGTGGTCTTTGCGCTCGCCAACTTTGGCAAGGGCACGCTCAAGCTGGGATCCGTGTTCTTTGGCATGATCGTTGGTATGATCGTCTCCATCCCCTTTGGCATGATCGACTTCTCCAGCGTCGCCACCGCCCAGGTCTTCGCCCTTCCCAAGCTCATGCCCTATGCGCTCGAGTTTGATCCCGAGGTCTGCATTACCCTTGCCGTCGTGTTCCCCATGGTTGCCATCCAGGTTATCGGCGACGTCTCTGCCGCCTGCCTGGGCTCCATCGACCGTATGCCCACCGAGCGCGAGCTCTCCGGCGCTATCGTGTCCCAGGGCCTCACCTCTATGGTCGGCGGCCTGCTGGGCGGTCTTCCCACCAGCGCCCTTGGCCAGAACGTTGGCATCATCTGCTCCAACAAAGTCGTCAACAAGTGGGTCTTTGTGATCATCGCGGCCGTCTTTGCCATCGCCGGTCTGTTTCCGCAGCTCTCTGCCGTCCTTTCCGCTATCCCGCAGCCCGTCATCGGCGGCGCGACCGTCGGCGTCTTTGGCACCATCACCATGAACGGCGTGCGCATGTTCACCCGCGAGGGCCTCACGCAGCGCACTACCACTATCGTCGGCACCTCCGTCGTCTTTGGCCTGGGTATCTGGATGGCCAGCGGTTGCCTTGCCGGCGAGGGTATGCCCGCCTGGGTGTCCACCGTCATCGGCTCCAATGCCGTAACCCCCACCGCCATCATGGCCATTGTCCTTAACCTGATCCTTCCGCAGACGCCGGTCGTGGCTCAGCACATCGATGCCGCCAAGGACGCTGCCGTGGATCTGGTCTTGCCCGAGAGCAAGAAGTAACCAATTCGGTGCTATTCGTCGGCGGACGCATCGCCTCGTCCGCCGACGCCATGCGGCGCCAAGCCGCACTTCAAAGGGTTTGTCCCTTTGGTGAAGCGTTGACGGGAGAGGGCCCGTTTCCGGTGTAGGCCGGCGCTTCGCACTCCGCCATGTCAGAGGTGTCAAACCCCGCCTCTGATGTTGAAGGGAGCATCCATGCTTCTGGTCGCTAACGGTTCCGTCTTTACCCGCAACGCTCAGACCCCGTTCATTCCAAACGGTGCGGTCGCCATTGACGGAGATACGATCGTCGAAGTGGGCCCCGAGCGCGAGCTCAAGGCCAAGTACCCGGATGCCGAGTACGTCGATGCCCGGGGCAACCTCATCATGCCCGGACTCATCAACTGCCACACCCACATCTACTCGGGTCTGGCCCGCGGCCTTGCCATTAAGGGCTGCAACCCCACCAACTTCCTGGAGAATCTTGAGCAGCAGTGGTGGAAGATCGACGACAACCTGACGCTCGACGGCACCAAGGCCAGCGCCTATGCCACGATTCTGGACTCCATCCGCGATGGCGTCACTACGATCTTCGATCATCACGCGAGCTTCTGTGAGATCCCGGGAAGCCTCTTTACCATTAAGGATGCAGCTCAGGAGCTGGGCATGCGTTCGTGCCTGTGCTACGAGGTTTCCGATCGCCGTGGCCAGGAAAAATGCGACCAGGCCATTGCCGAGAACGCCGAATTTGCCCAGTGGGCCGCCAAGGAGCGTCGCGATAACGACAACCACATGATCGCCGCCATGTTTGGCGGGCATGCCACCTTTACGCTGTCGGACGAGACCATGGACAAGATGGCCGAGGCCAACAACGGCCTGACCGGCTTCCACATCCATGTGTGCGAGGGCATGAATGACGTGTGGGACTCCCGCCTCAACCGCGGTGGCATCAGCCCCGTCGAGCGCCTGCTGCAGCACAACCTGCTTGGTCCCGACACCATGCTGGGCCACTGCATCCACGTGACGCCTGCCGAGATGGATATCGTCAAGGAGTCCGGCACCTGGCTGGTCAACAACCCCGAATCCAATATGGGCAACGCCGTGGGCTGCGCCCCCGTGCTCGAGTTCTTCCGCCGCGGCATCCCCGTGTGCATGGGTACCGACGCCTACACCCACGATATGCTCGAGAGCCTTAAGGTCTTCCTGATCATTCAGCGCCACAACGCTGCCATGCCCAACGTGGGCTGGTGCGAGGCCATGACGATGCTGTTCGAGAACAACGCCAAGATGGCGAGCAAGTACTTCGATCGCAAGCTTGGTGTGCTCGAGGCCGGCGCTGCCGCCGACGTTATCGTTATGGACTACAAGCCCTTTACGCCGCTGAGCGAGGAGAACATCGACGGCCACATGCTCTTTGGCATGATGGGCAAAAACTGCCGCACCACCATCATCAACGGCCGCGTCCTGTACAAGGATCGCGAGTTCGTTGGGATTGATGAGGACAAGATCAACGCGTGGACCATGGCTGAGTCCAAGAAGCTCTGGAGCACGCTCAACGATTGCACCTACTAATTCACAAGTAGATTCACGCGCGTCGGGTGTTTCGCCGCATTCGACGCGCGTATAGGCGACCTCCGCTGGGTCGCCGGCGCTGTGCTAGCGCTACACCGTATTTGCGCCCGCCGCGCGGTCTCGCCGGGCGTTACAGAGAGGAGCTCACTATGAGCGACATCATGAGGCCGATCCCGTTTTCGCAGCTGATGAACTGGATCATCGAGGAGCACAAGACTCAGGGCGCCGTCTTTGGCGTGCGCAAGATGGTCACGACCAACCAGGAGGGCGCGCTTCCCATTTTTGACGAGCGCATCGAGACTCCGTTTGGCCCGGCCGCCGGTCCCAACACGCAGCTTGCCCAGAACATCGTGGCCTCTTATGTGGCCGGTTCCCGCTTCTTTGAGCTTAAGACCGTTCAGGTTATGGACGGCGAGGAGCTCTCCAAGTGTGTGAACAAGCCCTGCATCGTGGCGCAGGACGAGTGCTACAACTGCGAGTGGTCGACCGAGCTCGAGGTTCCGCAGGCCTTTGCCGAGTACGTGAAGGCATGGTTTGCCTGCCACCTGATCGCTCGCGAGTACGGTCTGGGTAGCCCGGACGGTTTTGTCTTTAACATGTCCGTGGGCTATGACCTCGAGGGCATCAAGAGCCCCAAGGTCGACGCCTACATCGAGGGCATGAAGGACGCCAGCGGCTCCGACGTCTGGAACGAGTGCCGCGCATGGGCGCTCGCCAACCTGGACAAGTTTGAGCATGTCGACGCCGCGTTTGTCGAGTCCATTCCGGCGCGCGTGTCCAACTCCATCACCGAGTCCACGCTGCATGGCTGCCCGCCGGCCGAGATCGAGCGCATCGCGACCTATCTGATTACCGAGAAGGGCCTCAACACCTACATCAAGTGCAACCCCACGCTGCTGGGCTATGAGTTTGCCCGCCAGCGCCTCAACGAGCTGGGCTTTGACTACATCGTCTTCGATGACACGCACTTCCGCGAGGATCTGCAGTGGGCCGACGCCGTGCCCATGTTCGAGCGCCTGATTGCCCTGTGCGCCGAGCGCGGCCTGGAGTTTGGCGTCAAGCTCACCAACACGTTCCCCGTCGACGTGACGAGGAACGAGCTGCCCTCCACCGAGATGTACATGTCGGGCCGTTCGCTGTTCTCGCTGACCATCGAGGCTGCCCGTCGCATTACCGAGCAGTTCGATGGCAAGCTGCGTATCAGCTACTCCGGTGGTGCCACGGTCTACAACATCCGCGCCCTGTACGATGCCGGCATTTGGCCCGTCACCCTGGCGACCGACGTGCTCAAGCCCGGCGGTTACGAGCGCTTTAGCCAGATGGCTGGCGAGTTTACCGACCTGGATGGCAAGCCGTTCGCGGGCGTCTCGCTCGAGGCCGTGACCGCGATCCAGACCGATTCGCTTACCAACCCGCTCTACAAGAAGCCGCTGCGTCCGCTGCCCGACCGCAAGGTCGCCGGCAAGAGCCCTCTTTCCGACTGCTTTACCACGCCGTGCCGCACGAGCTGCCCCATCCAGCAGGATATTCCCGCCTACCTGGCGGCTGTTGACGAGGGTCGCTACGAGGACGCGCTCAACATCATCATCGAGCGCAACGCCCTGCCGTTCATTACCGGCACCATCTGCCCGCATCCCTGCGGCCGTGCCTGCGAGCGCGCGTTCTACGAGCCCGAGGGCGCCCAGATTCGCGCCAGCAAGCTCAAGGCCGCCCGCGAGGTCATGACCGCCGTGCTGCCCAAGCTGCGCGCCCAGGCCATTGCCAACGACGGCGAGCACAACGTTGCCGTAATCGGCGGCGGCCCGGCCGGCCTGGCGACGGCATTCTTCCTGACGCGTGCCGGCGTGCCCGTCACCATCTTCGAGGCCCGCGACTCTCTCGGCGGCGTGGTCCGTCACGTGATTCCCGAGTTCCGTATCGCGAGCGACGATATCTCCCACGACGCCGAGCTCTGCCTGGCCTTTGGCGCCAAGGCGCAGCTCAACGCTCGCGTTGATTCCATTGACGAGCTCAAGGCCCAGGGCTTTACCGACGTGGTCGTGGCCACCGGTGCCTGGATGCCCGGCTCTGCGGGCCTGGGCGAGGGTGCCGAGCTCGACGTGCTGGAGTTCCTCGAGACCGCCAAGAAGGGCGAGAAGCTCGAGCTGGGCGAGGACGTCGTGGTCATCGGCGCCGGCAACACCGCCATGGACGCGGCCCGCGTGGCCAAGCGCCTTGCTGGCGTGAAGAACGTGCGCCTGGTGTATCGCCGCACCAAGAAGCAGATGCCCGCCGACGAGGAAGAGCTCGATCTTGCTCTTGCCGACGGCGTTGAGTTCTGCGAGCTGCTGGCGCCCAAGGCGCTCAACGGCTCCGTGCTGACCTGCGACGTTATGGAGCTCGGCGAGCCGGATGCAAGCGGCCGTCGCAGCCCCGTCGCCACGGGCGAGACCGTCGAGCTTTCCGCCACCACGGTGATCTGCGCCGTGGGCGAGGGCATCGATGCCAGCCTGTACGATGCCGCGGGCGTCGAGCACGACCGTCGCGGCCGTCTTGCCGCCACCTCCACCGGCGTCGAGGGCGTTTGGGCTGCAGGCGATTGCCGTCGCGGTCCGGCCACCGTGGTCGAGGCTATTGCCGACGCCGCCGAAGTCGCCCGCGCCATCGCCGGCGTGGACTTTAACAAGTACGCCGACTGCAACGAGCAGGCCGGTCGCGAGGGCACCTGCTACGAGCGCAAGGGGTCGCTGTGCCGCGACAAGCGCAACTGCACCAAGACCCGCTGCCTGGGCTGCGGCTCGGTGTGCGAGGTCTGCTGCGACGTGTGCCCCAACCGCGCCAACGTGGCAATTAAGGTGCCGGGCCTGGCCAAGCATCAGGTCATCCACGTCGACGGCATGTGCAACGAGTGCGGCAACTGCGCCGTGTTCTGCCCCTACCAGGAGGGTCGTCCCTATAAGGACAAGCTCACCCTGTTCTGGAGCGAGGAGGACATGGAGAACTCCGAGAACGAGGGCTTCCTGGCCGTGGACGAGGATCACTTTAAGGTCCGCGTCGCCGATACGGTCCGCACCGTCTCGGTCGATGCCGTCAACACCGGCCTTCCCGAGGCCGTCCGCCTGACCATCAGGGCTGTGCGCGACAACTATTCGTACCTTCTTAAGAAATAGGCGAGTCTCTTATGGCCAAATCCATTCAACATCACGTGGCCTACGTTGCCTGCGGAAGCGGTTGCGCCTCTGCAGGCGGCGACGCCCGCTGCAGCGAAGGCTGCATTGGCTGTGGCGCCTGCGTCACGGCCTGCCCCCACGGCGCCATTGCGCTGGTCGATGGCGTCGCCCGCGTGGACCGCTCAAAGTGCACGGGCTGTGGCCTGTGCGGCATGGCATGCCCGCAGCGCGTGATTGCCTTCGTTCCCGGCTACCAGAACATTCTGGTGCGCTGCAACAACACCGATAAGGGCGCCATCGCCCGCAAGATCTGCGACACCAGCTGCATCGGTTGCGGCATGTGCGCCAAAAAGTGCCCTGCCGGTGCTATCCGCATCGAGGACAACTGCGCCCACATCGACGGTGCGGACTGCCTGTCGTGCGGCATGTGCGCCGTCGTCTGCCCGCATGGCGCCATCCACGACCGCACCGGCATCGCCGCCGGCGTGTAGAGGGGAATCACCATGGCACAGGAATTCACTTTTACCGTTAACGGCGTCGAGCGCACGACGACCCAAAACAAACCGTTGCTGCGTTATCTGCGCGACGACCTGCACATTCACTCCGCCAAGGACGGCTGCTCCGAGGGCGCCTGCGGTACCTGCACCATCCACGTGGACGGCGCGGCCGTCAAGGCGTGCGTGCTGACCACCGCTCTTGCCGCCGGCCGTAACATCGTGACCGTCGAGGGCCTGCCCGAGGACGTGCGCGAGGCCTTTGTGTATGCCTTTGGCGCCGTGGGCGCCGTGCAGTGCGGCTTTTGCATTCCCGGCATGGTCATGGCGGGTGCGGCGCTCATCGCCGAGGACCCCGAGCCCACCGAGGAGCAGATCAAGTACGCCATCCGCGGCAATGTCTGCCGTTGCACCGGCTACAAGAAGATTATCGAGGGCATCTCGCTGGCAGCTGCGGTGCTCCGTGGCGAAAAGCAGATCGACGAGGATCTGGAGCGCGGCGATGACTACGGCGTGGGCAAGCGCGCCTTCCGTATCGACGTGCGCAAGAAGGTGCTCGGCGAGGGCAAGTATCCCGACGACATCGACGAGCTCGATCAGCCGGGCCTGACCTATGCCAGCGCCGTTCGCTCCAAGTATCCGCGCGCCCGCGTGCTCTCCATCGACACCTCCAAGGCCGAGGCCCTGCCCGGTGTGGTGGGCATCCTGCGAGCCGAGGACGTGCCGGTCAACCAGGTCGGCCACCTTATCCAGGACTGGGACGTCATGATCGCCCAGGGCGATATCACCCGCTGCGTGGGCGACGCCATCGCGCTGGTGGTTGCCGAGGACGAGGCGACGCTCGAGAAGGCCAAGAAGCTCGTAAAGATCGATTACGAGCCGCTGGAGCCCGTGCGCAACATCGCCGAGGCCAGGTCTGCCGACGCCCCGCGCCTGCATGACAGTTTCTTTGCCTTTGGCAACACGGTGGAGCTCAAGGACAACGTGTGCCAGAGCCGCCATGTGACGCGTGGCGACGCCGCCAAGGCGCTGGCGGAGAGCGCGTTCACCGTGACGCAGCGCTTTACTACGCCCTTTACCGAGCATGCTTTCTTGGAGCCCGAGTGCGCCGTCGCCTTCCCGTACAAGAACGGCGTCAAGGTGCAGTCGACCGACCAGGGCGCCTACGACACGCGTAAAGAGTGCGCCCACATGTTTGGCTGGGATAGCGAGCCCGAGCGCGTGGTCGTCGAGACCATGCTCGTGGGCGGCGGCTTTGGCGGCAAGGAGGACGTGTCCATCCAGCATCTGGCCGCGCTCGCCGCATATAAGTTCCAGCGTCCCGTGAAGTGCAAGCTCACGCGTGCCGAGTCGCTCGCGTTCCATCCCAAGCGCCACGCCATGGACGGCACCTTTACGCTGGGCTGCGACGCCGAGGGCAACTTTACCGGCCTGGATTGCGAGATCAACTTTGATACCGGCGCCTACGCGTCGCTGTGCGGCCCGGTGCTCGAGCGCGCCTGTACGCATGCCGTCGGCCCCTACAAGTACCAGAATACCGACATTCGCGGCTTTGGCTACTACACCAACAACCCGCCCGCCGGTGCGTACCGAGGCTTTGGCGTTTGCCAGTCCGAGTTTGCGCTCGAGAGCCTGATCGACCTGCTGGCCGAGAAGGTCGGCCTGGATCCGTGGGAGATCCGCTACCGTAACGCCATCGAGCCGGGCGAAGTTTTGCCCAACGGCCAGATTGCCGACTGTTCCACGGCGCTGAAGGAGACGCTGCTCGAGGTCAAGGATGCCTACTACGCGCATCCCGGACACGCCGGTATCGCCTGCGCCATGAAGAACGCCGGCGTGGGCGTGGGCCTGCCCGATGCCGGCCGCTGCAAGATCCGCATCGAGGATGGCCGCGCCGTGGTCTACGCCGCCACGTCCGACATCGGCCAGGGCTGTAACACCGTCTTTTTGCAAGACGTTGCCGAGGCCTGCGGTCTGCCGCTTCGCTGCATCGCCAATGGCGAGTGCTCCACCGAGAACGCTCCCGACTCCGGCACCACGTCTGGCTCGCGTCAGACGGTCGTGACCGGCGAGGCCGTGCGCGGTGCCGCCTTCCTGCTGCGCGATGCCATGCTTGACATCGAGGCCGGCAAGCCTGCACCCGATACTCCCGTGAGCGCGCATGGCGACGGCGTCAAGATCGAGTACGACGACGGTCGCGCCTATCAGCTGCACACGCAGGAACTCGTCGCCGGCCAGGGCATGCATCCTCAGGATCCTGCGGCCGCCATCAAGGCGCTCGAGGGGTGCGAGTTTGGCTACGTGTATCTGGAGCCGACCGACAAGCTGGGCGCCGACGTTCCCAACCCCAAGAGCCACATCTGCTACGGTTTTGCCACGCATGTGGTCATTCTGGACGATGACGGCCGCGTGAGCGAGGTCTATGCTGCGCACGATTCCGGCAAGGTGGTCAACCCCATCTCCATCCAGGGCCAGATTGAAGGCGGCGTGCTCATGGGTATGGGCTATGCGCTTACCGAGGACTGGCCGCTCAAGGACTGCGTACCCCAGGCCAGGTACGGCACGCTCGGGCTGTTCCGTGCGCCCGAGATCCCGAATATCCACGCCATCTACGTGGAGAAGGACGAGCTGTTGCCCGTGGCATACGGCGGCAAGGGCATCGGCGAGATCGCAACGATCCCCACGGCGCCCGCCGTGCAGAACGCCTATCGCGCATTCGACGGCAAGCTGCGTCCGGATCTGCCCATGGTGGATACGCCCTACAGCCGCGCCCGTCACCGCGGGTAGGGTAGGGCGCGGACGACCATTGCTGACGGGCCGTTCGCGCTCAGCATCAACTACATACGCTGCGCCTTTGGCCCCGGCTCCATCGCGAGCTGGGGCCTTTTGTTTGGAGCGGAGACAGCATCCCGGAATTCGGGCAATCCGGTGGTCAGGGGTTGAGCGAGCGTCGCGCTAAGGATGCCAAGCGTAAAACCTTCAATGAAAATGGCGTAAAAACTACATCTGTCATGGCGTAAAAACTACATTGAAAGTAGCGTAAAATCAGCATTGAGAATGGCGTAATTTCGCATATCGCGTGATAGAGAGGGACGGCCGTCTGTGGATGCACCAAAGAGATTGACCCAAAAGGGATATAGGCCCCGGCTCATAGAGGAGCGCCTCGACACCCTTATGCGGGCGTTTGGCTGTGTGGAGATCAACGGCCCCAAATGGTGCGGCAAGACCTGGACGGCGCTCTCTCGCTCGGCGAGCGTCTCCAGGCTCGATGAGCCTGCGCAGCGTGCGGCGGCAGAGGTCGACCCAAGCCTGGCGCTCATCGGCGATGCGCCACACCTGGTCGATGAATGGCAGGAGGTGCCCGAGGTTTGGGATGCCGCCCGGCGTTTCGTGGACGCGAGCGGCAACGAACGGGGGACACTTTTGCTCACGGGCTCGACCGCGCTCAAAAGCGAGGAGCGCAGCCATGTTCGTCATTCCGGCACGGGTAGGATCGCCCGTCTGTCAATGCGCCCCATGGCCCTGTGTGAGTCGGGCGACGGCGAGCCGCTCGTGTCACTGGCAAGCCTCTTTAAGGGCGAGGATTTTGCCCCTCAGCGTCGCGAGAGCACGGTGGATGACGTCGCCCGCTGGTGCTGCAGGGGCGGTTGGCCTGCAAATCTTGGGCTTTCGGAAGATCTTGCGCGAGAGACGGCAAGCCAGTACGTGCACTCGGTGCTCGACGTCAACGTGCTGGACGAGGGCATGTCGCCCGAGCTTGCACACGGCCTTTTGCGAGCTCTTGCCATGAACGAGAGCCAGGCTGTCACGTACAAGACGCTCGTAAAGGACGCCTCGTACGGTGAGGCGGGCCCCGACGAGAGGACCATCGCTGCGTACTTGGACCTCTTCAACAGGCTCAAGCTGACCGAGGACCTGTGCGGATGGGAGCCGCCCATGCGCTCGAAGGCCCGCGTTCGCGTGCGCCCCAAGCGCTACTTCTGTGACCCGTCACTTGCGGCGGCGTTGCTGGGGGCTACCCCTGAGCGGCTGCTTGGCGATATGCAAACGCTGGGGATGCTCTTTGAGAATCTCGTCCTGCGCGACATGCGCGTGTTCCTTTCCACCTACGGCGGTGTCGACAACAGTGTCCATTATTTCCGAGATGAGAAGGGCCTTGAGGTCGATCTGATCGTTGAGCACGACGGGCGCTGGGGAGCCATCGAGGTCAAGCTGAGTGATGCGAAAGCAGACGATGGAGCGAGAAATCTCAAGGCGCTGGAGAGGAAAGTGCTCTCCAATCCTGCCGCCCAGAATGCCGCGCCGGCGTTTTTGGCGGTCGTGGTTGGAAAGGGGAGCATTGCCTACACACGCGACGACGGCGTGGCGGTGATTCCCATGGCGGCACTTGGGGCGTAGTGGTTTTGCGGGCGTGCCGTGCTTCCTTTACCGAAAATCCATTTGGTAAACCAGATGCTCGCGGATAGAATAAAGTTGACGGCGGCCCAAGGGTGATAGCTGGGCAGCGCCGTTGCTTGGTCAAGAGGTCAGCGCCTTAATGGCAGCGACTTGTTATGCTTCGAATGCTGCTTGAGTGCCTCGGAAAGTTCGATAAGCGCCGTGAAGAGCGAGACCAAAGCAACCAAGAGCTCTACGAGCTCTGATGGGCCCGGGATGACCGCTGATTCAAGTCACCGGGCCTAAATCTTTTTCATGCATTTGAATAGAGCGGGCGATTCTCTTGGGGCCGTCTGCATGGCGTGCGACCAGCGCATGGTATTGCGCCCCGCTTTCATGTCCGCACGGGCGCCTATCCTTACGGCAATGTAGCCGCCTATGTAGCAAGCGGCAGTTGACGGAGAAAGGCCCTAACCGTGTCAGCTGAAAAGACGCCGTGTATCTCGGCTATCGATACGACGAACTTTGCGCGCCAGATCGTGCTCGACTTTGAGTTCGCTCCGGTGCCAAGACAGCGCCAGCGCCGCGGGCTGCGCAACGAGATTATCGAGATCGGCGCCGTCAAGCTCGATTACCGCGGCAACGTGATGGGCGAGTTCTCGCAGTTTGTGCAGACGGAATATGCCGAAGGTGTTGCGTATCCCGTCCGCGAGCTCACGGGGATATCGGCCGTGGACACTGCGATGGCCGATCCGCTCTACGTGGTGATTAAAAGGCTCGGCGATTGGATCGGTCGCTACTCCGCTCAGGTGGTTTGCTGGAGCGGGGCGGACCGCCGACAGCTTTTGACCGAGTGCCAGGCAAAGCGCATCGACCTTTCCTCATTTCCTACGGACTGGGCCGACTTGCAGGCGTTTTACACCTCGATCATGGACGTTGGCAGCCATGGGCACGTCTCGTTGGGCGACGCGGCGACGTGGTTTGGTATCGAGTTTGACGAGTCGACGGGCCATGCCCACAGCGCCCTAGCCGATGCGCGCGTGACCGCCAAGCTGCTCAAGCAGATGATGGACGGGGACTATCATGTGAGTCCGCACGCCCAGGAGATCCGCCAGCGGTGGGGGATGGGCGAGCGAGCTCAGACGCACCTTTCTAGCAAGTGCCCCGAGCTGGGTGACTTGCTGCTGAAGCTGAAGGCGGAGGGGAGGTAGGCCTTTTGAGAACGCCATTCGGTTTGGCATGGCGGAGCTGTAAGCGCGGCTCCACCATGCTGTTTGAATCAAAGCGTCAACCAGTATGACGAGCTGCCTGGTCTGTCTGCCTACACCATCGCAATCCCGCGCACGGCACTCAGCAGCTCGTGCTCCCTCTGGCTCCATTGGCGCAGCTCGGCCGCGCGCACGGCGCCGCGGCACAGGTCCAGGAATGCCTCGGCTCCCTCGCAGAAGCACTCGCGGGCAAAGGCGCCGGATCCGTCCGCAACGCACGCGCCGTCAGCGAAGAGCTTCCAGCTGGACGGCTCGCGCGAGTCGTCTCCGAGCAGCTTGATCTGCAGTACGTGCGGGTTGCCGGCAGCACAGAGCTCTTCCTCGAGCTTCTGTACCGTAAAGCGCATCTGGTGGGAGAGGCTGCTCTTGACCATGGCCGAGGCATAGCCGCTCGGCCCGTCCAAAAGATGCATTCGTTTTGGCTTGACGACCAGGTTGTGGAAACTGCGCTCGCTGCGCACGGAGAAATTGTCCATACGGACTCCTTTCATCGATGTTGGCAGGGCCACCGTGCCTCTTGGCCGGTTGGCGTCGGGATCGTGGAGCCAACTCTCTACCCCGACTCTGGATAAAACGTGCCCGCTCCTTGCGGACACGATGGAGTCTATCAGCGCACGCGGACAGAAATCAAGCGCCGCCTGCGAAATGATGTGCAAGCGACGCTTGATTGCGCGGCGATTATTCGGCCAACATCCGGAAAAGTGTCGAAATCAGCCGTATGAAAGTACGGAAAAGTGTCAAATTCGAGCCGCTCAAATTACGGAAAAGTGTCGAAATGGGTGCGTGGAAATCACGGAAAAGTGTAAAACTGCACGTGAACAGGGGTACGGCATAGCTTATGTTCCAACCTAGCTGTTGGGGTCGCCCTTGAGGGTATTGATGTCCAGGTACTGGTTGTCGTCCTCTTTTTGCTGCGTTGCCGATTCGGACGCGGTGGGGCCGCGGAACAGCTGGAATCCCTCAAACGCAATCACGCCGAGCAGAGCGATGATGATGGCGATAAAGACAACCTTTGCCGCATGCGAAAACTCCGAAAAGCGCGGCGGTTCTTCTTCGGTGTGGTAATCGGCAGCACGCTCATCGTCGGTGCCGTGGGTATACGACGATGCCGAGGCTGCCTTTACGCTCGCTTGGTTGTAATCGGGAGCGGGCGTGGCGGCAAACGGGTCGCGAGAATAGCCGCTCGATGTTTGGCCGTAATCCTCGGTTTCGATGCGGCCGGCGCGAGGTTGTTCGTTCGGGCGGTTGGCGTATGCTGCGGTGTTGTCGTATGCGGACTCGCGTTTCTCGGCAGCCGCAAACAA
>OHVT01000168.1_pt1 | contig 38901 bp, 33 predicted proteins | sample 1579441 | NCBI WGS metagenome assembly OHVT01 (sample SAMEA3882542, study PRJEB24775) | human gut metagenome | biome: human-associated habitat; feature: intestine environment; material: feces | place: Netherlands | collected 2009/2010
GCGCTCCGACACGCGCCTGCGGGCGCAGCCCCTCGGGGGAAGGCTTTAGGACTGTGCCGTCAGCTTGCTGTTGGCCTTGCGGGTGAAGCGCTCGTTGTCCACAATATACCGCTCATGGGTCGCGGCGGCGATTTCGGTCACGTCGTCGTAGACGCGGGCGGTGAAGTGCAGGCGGCGGTCCTCGACGGCGGTCAGCTCGCAGTCGCAGTGTACGACCATGCCCACGGGCGTGGGGGCTGTGTGGGCCAGCGTCAGCGCCGTGCCGACGGTGCCCTGGTCAAGCTCCAGCTCTGCTGCAACGGACTGCCAGCAGGCCCTTTCGATCAGGGCCGCCACGGCGGGTGTGGCCAGCACGGGCAGCTCACCGCTGCCCATGGCCAGCGCGGTGTTTTCGGTGGTGACACGTAGCGCCGCGTGTCCTTTGATGCCGGGGGTCAGCATATAACATTCTCCTAAATTGGTTTTTATTTATAATATAGCATACTTTCAGGTAAAAAGATAGTAGGGGCCGCACATGTGCGGCCCCTACATGGCAGTCCCCACGAACAGAGCGACAAATTTTTCCCAGCATCTTGCACTTTCCCCTCAAGTCCGCTATACTATTAAGGATAAGCAAGGGAGGCTGTAGCGTTTGAAGATGAACCGGCGGTCTCCTCTTTTTTGCGGCCATTATGAGGAGGATTTCATTCATGGCAGAAAAAATCGATTACTCGAAAGGCATCTATGATGCCAAACAGCTGGGCACGCCCAAGCTGTTGATCCTCGGCGCACAGCACATGTTTGCAATGTTCGGCGCAACCGTGCTGGTGCCCCTGCTGACCGGCCTGAGCGTCAGCACCACACTGCTCTGCGCAGGTCTGGGCACGCTGCTGTTCCACTTCCTGTGCAAGGGCAAGGTGCCCGCGTTCCTGGGCTCCAGCTTTGCGTATCTGGGCGGTTTCACCATCGTGACGAACGGCGGTGCCAACCCCGAGAACCTGCCCTACGCCTGCGCGGCTGTGGCGCTGTCCGGCCTGGTCTACGTGCTGTTCAGCGGCCTGATCACCGCGTTCGGCATCCGCAAGATGATGAAGTTCTTCCCGCCTGTTGTCACGGGCCCCATCATCATCGCCATCGGCCTGATCCTTGCCCCCAGCGCCATCAACAACTGCCAGAGCAACTGGCTGCTGGCTATTGTGGCGCTGGCTACCGTCATCGTCTGCAACATCTGGGGCAAGGGCATGGTCAAAATCCTGCCCATCCTGATCGGTGTGCTGGTCTCCTACGCGGTTGCGCTCGTGACCGGCGCTGTTGACTTCCAGACCATCGGTGCGGCGGCCTGGTTCGGCATCCCCCTGCATAAGGATTCCATGGGTCTGTTCGCTATTGACGGCAGCGAGACCTTCATCAGCGCTGTGTTCACCATCGTGCCCATCGCGCTGGCAACCATGATGGAGCATATCGGCGACATCGCCGCTATCTCCGCCACCACCGGCAAGAACTACATCCGTGACCCGGGCCTGAACAAGACCCTGCTGGGCGACGGTCTGGCTACCGCCATGGCCGGTCTGCTGGGCGGCCCCGCCAACACCACCTACGGCGAGAACACCGGCGTTCTGGCCCTGACGAAGATCTACGATCCCCTCGTCATCCGCATTGCTGCTGTGTTTGCGCTGATCCTGAGCTTCTGCCCGAAGTTTGAGGCCGTCATCAACACGATCCCCTCCGGCATCGTCGGCGGCATCAGCTTTGTGCTGTACGGCATGATCTCCGCCATCGGCGTGCGCAACGTTGTCGAGAACAAGGTCGACTTCACCAACTCCCGCAACCTGATCGTTGCCGCGGTCATTCTGGTCTGCGCCCTGGGCTTCAACTCGGTGGGCGGCGTCACGTTTGCGATTGCGGGCGTTAACATCAACCTGTCCGGTCTGGCCATCGCCGCCATCGCCGGTATCCTGCTGAACGCTATCCTGCCCGGCAATGACTACGAGTTCGACGAGGGCAGTAACGAGCCGGAGAGCGCCAGCCTGCGTGTGTAACCTATTGCCGTAACCCCTGTAGGGGTGGATGCTTGCATCGAACCCTACAACCATCCATGAGGTAACTGCTTATGACTGCTGCTGACTTTTCCAACCTGCATCTTCAATACAAGGCCGAACAGGCCGAGGGCGAGGTCCCGGCGGTCATTGAGCATGATTTCCCCGGCGGACGAATGGTCGACCACTATTTTGTCACCCCCTCCCCTGCCTTCTGGGCGGACGAGGGCGTCCAAAGCCTGGACGGCGTGTCCGGCATCCTGTTTTTGCAGCAGCCGGACGGCGCACCATGGAAGATCCTCGTCCATGAGCCGAGCATGATCAAAGAAGTCGTGTTCGACTTCCCGGAAGAAGAATTCCGCAAAATGCTGGAAGACAACGCCGTAATTTTGCCCGGTGAGCCAGGCTTTACCCCCATTACCGACTAAGCAATTCCCTCCCCCGGATGCGAGAATTTTCGCATTCGGGGGATTTTTTTGCGTTTTTCGCTTGACAAAACCCGTTTCAGGATGTATCATATGAACAAATAAACATATGAAAGGATGATGACATTGGCAGAGAGCGAAAAAACGCCCGAACGCTCCCCCGAGTCCGCCCAGCTGGACGAGGCCGCTATCCGCCGTTTGCAGGATGACCTGCCAGACGACGAGGTGCTTTATGATTTGGCCGAGCTGTTCCGCGTCTTTGGCGATTCCACCCGTATCAAAATTTTGTATGCGCTGTTTGAGAGCGAACTCTGCGTCAACGATATTGCCCAGGTCGTGGGCATCTCCCAGAGTGCCGTCAGCCACCAGCTGCGGCTGCTGAAAACCAGCAAGCTCGTCAAGTTCCGCCGCGAGGGCAAGGCCATGTACTACTCCCTCGACGATGACCACGTCCGCAGCATGATCGCCCTGGGCATGGAGCATACGGAGGAATAAAATTGTTGAAAGCCTCCCCCCAGGGGAGAACCCTTCAAACTACGTTACCCCATATTAAAAATTACTATATATAAAGGAGACTGCCACCATGCAGAAGAAATTCAAGATCGAAGTCGACTGCGCGAACTGCGCCGCCAAAATTGAGACCGCCATCAAGGCAATGCCCGGCGTCAAGAATGCCAGCGTCAGCTTCATGGCCCAGAAGCTGCTGCTGGAGGCCGACGACGACAAGTTCGACGCCGTGCTGAAGGATGCCGTCAAGACTGCCAAGAAGGTCGAGCCCGATTTCGAGATCGAGCTGTAAGTTCTGCCATATAGCAGCCCATCCTGCCGATGGGCGCTTTTTATACCCCAAACGGAGGCTACCCTCATGACAAAGAAACAGAAAAAGACGCTGAAGCGCATTATCGCTGCGGCGATGCTCACGGTGCTGCTGGCACTGCTGTTCCATTTTGTGGAGCTGCCCTGGTTCGTTCAGCTTGTGCTGTGGCTTGTGCCCTACTTAGTCATCGGCCATGATGTCCTGCGCAAGGCGTTCATGGGCATCAAGAGCGGCGAAGTTTTTGACGAAAACTTCCTGATGGCCGTCGCCACGGTCGGCGCCATCGGCTGCGGCGAGTACGCCGAGGGCGTGGCCGTTATGCTGTTCTACCAGATCGGCGAGCTGTTCCAGTCCTACGCCGTCGGCAAGAGCCGTTCGAGCATCACCGCGCTGATGGATATCCGCCCCGACAGCGCGAATTTGGAGGCCGGGGACGGCAGCGTCTCCGTCGTTGACCCCGATGATGTGCCCATTGGCGCGACCATCGTCGTCAAGCCCGGTGAGAAGATCCCGCTGGACGGCGTGGTCCTGACCGGTGAGTCCACCCTGAATACCGCAGCGCTGACCGGCGAGAGCCGCCCGCGCACCGTGCGCCCCGGGGATGAGGTCATCAGCGGCTGTGTGAACGCCGACGGTGTGCTGCGCATCCGGACCACGAAGATTTATGGGGAGTCCACCGTTGCAAAAATCCTTGACCTGGTGGAAAATTCCAGCCTGAAGAAAGCGCCGGTTGAAAACTTTATCACGAAGTTCGCCCGCTACTACACCCCCGCTGTCTGCTTCGGCGCACTGGTGCTGGCGGTTGTGCCGCCGCTGTTGCTGGGCAACTGGCTTGACTGGCTCATGCGCGCACTGACCTTCCTGGTCATCAGCTGCCCCTGCGCACTGGTCATCTCGATTCCGCTGACCTTCTTCGGCGGTATCGGCGGCGCGTCCAAGTGCGGTATCCTCGTCAAGGGCGGCAACTATCTCGAGGCCCTGTCCAAGACCGGCGTGGCCGTGTTTGACAAGACCGGCACCCTGACGAAGGGCGTTTTCAAGGTCACGCACACCACCCCCGCCGACGGCGTGACCGAGGCCGACCTGCTCGAGACTGCGGCGCTGGCCGAGAGCTTCTCGAACCATCCCATCAGCAAGAGCCTGCGTGAGGCCTGCCCGGGTCTGGACGCCAAGCGTGCGTCCGACGCGCAGGAGATCGCGGGTCACGGCGTGAAAACGCAGGTGGATGGCCGCACCGTGCTGGCCGGCAACGCCCGCCTGATGGAGAGCGAACATATTGACTACACCGCCGCCGAGGGCGCAGGCACGATTGTCTACGTCGCCCGCGACGGGCAGTTCCTTGGCTCCATCCTGATTTCCGATGAGGAAAAGCCTACCGCCGGGACCGCCATGCAGGGCCTGCAGGCACAGGGCGTGCGCACCGTCATGCTGACCGGTGACGCCCCCGCTGTGGCCGAGCTGGTCGCAAAGGATCTGGGCATCGACGAGGTGCACGCGGGGCTGCTGCCCGCCGACAAGGTCGCGTGGGTAGAGAAGCTGCTGGCGCAGAAGCCCGAGAAGAAGGAGCTTGCCTTTGTGGGCGACGGCATCAACGACGCGCCGGTTCTGATGCGTGCCGACATCGGTATTGCGATGGGCGCGCTTGGCAGTGACGCCGCAATCGAGGCCGCCGACATCGTGCTGATGGACGACGACCCGGCCAAGATCAGCCTGGCCATGCGCATCTCCCGCAAGTGCATGCGCATTGTCTACCAGAACATCGTCTTTGCGCTGGCGGTCAAGGCGCTTTGCCTGATCCTGACCGCGCTGGGCATCACCAATATGTGGTGGGGCGTCTTTGCGGATGTCGGCGTCATGATCCTGGCCGTGCTGAACGCGACCCGGATGCTGAATGTGAAAGAGTATCAGTAAAATTGCAATGGAAAAGGCGTGTGCCCGGTGTGGGTACACGCCTTTTTTGAAATGGCTTCCCCCGCGGGGGAAGCTGTCAGTGGCCCAGACCACTGACTGATGAGGGCAGAGTTTACCATCACGACCCGTGCATGGCCGCAACCGGAAGGCCACCCCTCATCCGCCCTCGGGCGGGGCCTCGGGCACCTTCCCCCACGGGGGAAGGCACTTTACATTAGCCCCTCCGGGTCAAGATACGCGCCGTCCTTCACGCACTCCAAATGAATGTGCGCGTCACCGCTGGTCTCCGCGGGAATGCTGCCGGCGGTGCCCAGCGCGGCGGCGGCTGTCACGCTGTCCCCTGCCTTCACGGCGGGGGCAGCGACGCCGCAGTACCGCCACGTCACGCCGTTTGCGTCCTCGACCTCGACCACAACGCCCCACAGCGCGTCCTCGCTCACCGAGACGACCTTGCCCGCCATGGCGGCGGTCACACTCTCTCCTGCCGGGGCGGCGTAGTCCGCGCCGTTGTGGGTGCGCCAGTCACCTAAGGTCGCACTGTAGACCAGTTCATTGCCGCTGAACGCCGCCAGCGGCTTCGCGTCCCAGATACCGGGCTTGGTGACGGTCTGTGCGGGCGGCGCAGCAGTGGCCTTCGGGGCCTGCGCTGCAGCAGGCGCAGGGGTGGCCGAGGGCTTTTCCGTCGCGGCGGGTGTGGTCGTCGGCTTGGGCACGTCCTGCGCGGGCTTGTCGATGGCGGTGTCGGGCTGTGTCCAGGCGGAATCATTCTGCAGCGCTTCCTTGCGGGTGCGCGTCAGGTCGGCCACGTTGCTGACAACCGTGCGCAGCGCCAGAATGCCCGCCGCGGTGGCTGCAAACACCATGGCCAGACAGAACAGATACAGCCCTTTTTCCCTGAAAAACTGTTTGATGTGGTTCATCTTCCCCCGTCCTTTACTTGTGAAGGTGTTGTGTATGCCGTTAGTGTGGACGTCCCGCGCGGCTTTATACATGGCAAATACAATACGTTTTGTATAATATGACCGCATAATACAAAACGACGATGCTTCTCTGCAAAATTTCCGTTGCATTTCTGCGCAAAACCGTGTATTATATACTATTGGATTATTATAGAGGAGTGTGCCCCGATGTGACGTTATCAGGATGAACATCCCCAAAATGCAGGGGCGGATTCCATATCCGCTTACCCGTTTCCGCAGGGCACAGCGCCGCGGGCGCATGGTGAATGCGCCCCTGCGGACTCTATATACAAATACAGGTTAAGGAGTAATCATGGCATCATTGCGCGAAGAAATCGAATCCCGGCGCACATTTGCGATCATCTCGCACCCCGACGCCGGTAAAACCACACTCACCGAAAAGCTCCTGCTCTACGGTGGGGCCATCCAGACCGCGGGTTCGGTCAAGGGCAAGCAGAGCGCCAAGCATGCGGTGTCCGACTGGATGGACATTGAAAAGCAGCGCGGTATTTCCGTTACCTCGTCTGTTCTGCAGTTCAACTATCAGGGCAAGTGCATCAACATTCTGGACACGCCCGGCCACCAGGACTTCAGTGAGGATACCTACCGCACCCTGATGGCGGCGGACTCCGCCGTCATGGTCATTGACGCCGCCAAGGGCGTTGAGGCCCAGACCATCAAGCTGTTCAAGGTCTGCACGCTGCGCCACATCCCGATCTTCACCTTCATCAACAAGATGGACCGCGAGGCCCGCGACCCGTTTGAGCTGATGGAGAACATTGAAGAAATCCTCGGCATCAAGACCTACCCGATGAACTGGCCCATCAGCTGCGGCAAGGACTTCAAGGGCGTCTATGACCGCAATGCTAAGCGCGTGCTGGCCTTTGAGAGCGATGGCCGCGCCAACGGCGTCAAGATGGTCGAGGAGGTCGAGGCCGAGCTGGGCGACGCCCGCCTGGACGACCTGATCGGCGCTGCCAACCATGAAAAGCTGACCGAGGACATCGAGCTGCTGGACGGCGCTGCCGAGGAGTTTGACCTCGACGCCGTGCAGCACGGCGAGCTGTCCCCCGTGTTCTTCGGCTCCGCTTTGACGAACTTCGGCGTAGAGCCGTTCCTAAAGGAGTTCCTGCGCCTGACCCCCACCCCGCTGCCTCGCAAGGATGCGCAGAGCGGTGAGCTGGTCGAGCCGTGCAGCGAGCAGTTCAGCGGCTTTATCTTCAAGATCCAGGCCAACATGAACAAGAACCACCGTGACCGCATTGCGTTCCTGCGCATCTGCTCCGGCAAATTTGAGCGCGGCATGGAGGCGTTCCACGTGCAGGAGGGCAAGAACATCAAGCTGGCCACCGGCACGAGCCTGATGGCCGATGACCGCGCCATCGTCAGCGAGGCCTATGCGGGCGATATTATCGGCCTGTTCGACCCGGGCATCTTCTCCATCGGAGACACACTCTGCACCGGCAAAAAGCATGTGCAGTTTGCGGGCATCCCGACGTTCGCCCCTGAGCACTTCGCCCGCGTGACCCAGGTCGATACGATGAAGCGCAAGCAGTTCGTCAAGGGCATGGAGCAGATCGCCCAGGAGGGCGCGATCCAGATCTTCCGCGACCTCGGCGCCGGTATGGAGGAGGTCATCGTCGGCGTCGTCGGCGTTTTGCAGCTGGAGGTTTTGGAGTACCGCCTGAAAAACGAGTACAATGTAGACATCCGTATGCAGACCCTGCCATACGAGCATCTGCGCTGGGTGCTGAACGACCCGGAAGAACTGGACATCAAGCATCTGGACGTGACCAGCGACACCCGTGCCATCGAGGATATGAAGGGCAACCCGCTGCTGCTCTTTGGCAGCCCGTGGAGCATCAACTGGGCCGAGCAGCACAATGAAGCGCTCAAGCTCTCCGAGTTCGGCAACCTGACGTTCTAAGGGGAGGCGTTTCCAATGCTGGCGCAGCTGAAAAAGCACCTGACCCTGCACGAGCTGTGGGAGGATGCGAAATTCTTCTTCCTGCTGAATCTGGGGCTGGTTGCCACGGCGGTGGGCATCGCCGTTTTCAAAACGCCCAATCACTTTGCGTTCGGCGGCACGTCGGGTCTCTCCATTGTGCTGGCGACGCTGTTCCCGCGGTGGAATGTCGGCGCGTTCATGTGGTTCATCAACGCGGCGCTCGTCGTGCTGGGGTTCGTCTTTCTGGGCGTCAGGTCCATGGGGTGGACAATCTACTCGTCGTTCGCACTGTCGTTCTACGTCAGTCTGTGTGAGCGGGTCTGCCCCCTTTCCGCGCCGCTGACGAGCGATGCGTTTCTGGAGCTCTGCTTCGCGGTAATCCTGTCCGCCGTCGGCGCGGCCGTCGTGTTCAACATCGGCGCGTCCACGGGCGGAACAGATATTGTGGCGATGATCCTGAACAAGTACACAAGCATGCCCGTTGGCCGCGCGCTGATGGTCAGTGACCTTGGTATTGTGCTGGTGGGCGCGTATCTCTACGGGCCTGCCACAGGGCTGTACTGCATCCTGGGCATGATCTTGAAAAGTACCGTCGCGGACAGCGCGATTGAAAGCATCAATCTGCGCAAGGTCTGCACGGTGGTCACCTCCAACCCGCAGCCGGTGCGCGATTTTATCGTGAACGACCTGCACCGTTCCGCTACGATGGAACAGGCCGAGGGTGCCTACACCCACGATGAAAAATGGGTGCTGACCACAGTCCTGACCCGCGGCCAGGCCCAGAAGCTCCGCCTGCACGTCCGCGGTCTGGACGACCACGCCTTTATCACGATTGTGAACAGCAGCGAGATCGTGGGCAAGGGTTTCCGGGCAATTTGAAAAACCAGAGCCTTCCCCCGAGGGGGAAGGTGGCCCCGCAGGGCCGGATGAGGGCGGAGTCCCCCACGGCGGCCAGTTAAAGCTGTGCCGCCCTGTAGGGGCCGGACATGTCCGGCCCTCCGCGGAACGGCAGGCTCGCACCTGCGAGAAGGCCGCGGGCCGGGTATGCCCGGCCCCTACGAAGCAGCACCCCCGCTATCGGGCAATTGCGGCAAACCCGGCCCTCATCAGTCCGCTTTGCGGACAGCTTCCCCCTGCGCGGGGGAAGCCTTTGCATCGCACCCGTCCTCTTTTGGGCGGGTGCTTTTTCTATGCATACAGTTGTAATCACTCCGTAAATATGGTATACTTTCTATAAGTATCACCATGCTGCTTACAAACAAAATTTACGAGGGGAACCTCTTTATGAGATATTCAAAACACCTTACCTACGCGGAACGTATGTTCCTGCGGGCGCGGCTGAACCGGGTGCGGCATATCACGCTCGACCCGGATGGGCCGGGCGTTGTGCGCATCCATCTTGTGCCCTGCCATAAGCCGGACCGCGAGACGCCGTTCACGGCCATTCTGAACGGACAGGATATCCTGCCGCTCAACGTCAGCTGGGCCATTCTGCTGACCAACTTCATCGAGGCTTTAAAGCCCTACACCGGCAAGGAGATACGCCCGGAGGAGTGGAGCGCCATCAACGCGCAGGCCGTGGCTGCGACCCGCAAAATTTACCGCAAGACCGAGTACGCGCAGATCGAGAGCGACCTGAAAACGCTTGTGGACTGCCTGTGCACGATTGACCGCGGCGGGGAGCCGCCGCTCTCGATTGAACCGGTCAGTCTGGCCGATTATGCACCGCGGATGGCCGCGCCCCACCGCATGGACCTGATGGTCAGCTCGATGGTCAAGGACGGCGCGTGGCACTGCAACCAGAAATGCCTGCACTGCTACGCCGCCAACCAGCCGCTTTCCGCCGTGCCGGAGTTGGACACCGACCAGTGGCTGGCCGTCATTGAAAAATGCCGCAACGCAGGCATTCCGCAGCTGACCTTTACGGGCGGCGAACCGACGCTGCGCCACGATCTGGTCAAGCTCGTGCAGGCGGCACAATGGTTTGTCACCCGCCTGAACACCAATGGCCGGATGCTGACCAGCATGATGTGCAAGGACCTGCACGCCGCCAGCCTGGACGCGGTGCAGATCACGTTCTACTCCGCCGATGCCGACACCCACAACGCGCTGGTCGGCGTGGACGGCTACACCGACACGGTGAACGGCATCAAAAATGCGCTGGCTGCAGACCTGAACGTCAGCCTGAACACACCGCTTTGCAGCCTGAACAGGGACTACCTGTCGGTGGTCAGGTTCGCGCATGAGCTGGGCGTCCGCTACCTGACCTGCAGCGGGCTGATCCCTGCGGGCAATGCCGAGAGCGACGCCAGCCGCGCCGTGCGCCTGACTCCCGCCGAGCTGGAGGATGTACTGCGCCCCGCCATGGAGTACGCCGCCGCAAACGGCATGGAAATCAACTTTACAAGCCCCGGCTGGCTGCCAGAGGAGACGCTGCGCACGCTGGGCTTTACCCAGATCCCCAGCTGCGGCGCCTGTCTGTCCAACATGGCCGTGGCGCCGGACGGCACGGTGCTGCCCTGCCAGAGCTGGCTGACCGGCAAGGGACTGGGCAATATGCTGCGCACCCCCTGGCCGCGCATCTGGCACAGCGGTGTCTGCCGCGCTATCCGCGGCGAGAGCGCCAAAATGGAGCGCCGCTGCCAGCTGGGGGCCACCCCGATGCAGGAGGGCTGCTGATGAAGATGAATTTTCTGCGCCGGTTGGCGCTTTTGTGCGCGGTGCTGACCTGTGGTATGCTGCTGGCCCTGCCCGCCGCTGCCGCGGAGGCTGATGCCCCCTACGCCGAGGACGGCGACATGGACTACATCCGCAGCTATGTTGTGACCGTTGACCCGCGGGAGGACGGATCCGTAGACATCACCTACGACATCGACTGGCAGGTCATCGACGGCGATAAGACCGATTATTTGAGCTGGGTCAAGATCGGCCTGGCCAATTCCAGCGTGGACGAGCTGACACCGCTGACCGATACGATCTCTGATTTACAGTACACGAGCGACGGCGGCAGCTACGCCAAGGTCGTGTTCCGTCACCGTTACTACGCGCCCGATGTGGCCGCCGCCAACGGCGGGGAGAGCAGCGTACATTTTGCATTCAGCGTGCACCAGAGCCATTTGTTCACAAAAAACGATGACGGTACGGCAAACTTTGCGTTTACACCCGGCTGGTTCGACGACCTGAGCGTTGAAAATATGCAGGTGCGCTGGCACAATTACGACGGATTTGTCGCCGATAACACCGGCGTGGACGGCGATTACCTGACCTGGGATTTCGGTGTGATGGGGCACGGCCAGCAGGCCATGGTGCATGTGACGGTGCCTGTCACGAACGCCGCGGCGTTTGACCCCGGCGCAGCCATGACCACCGACGACTATGACAGCGGCGAGGACCTGGACGAGATCGTCGGTATGCTGGTGACGCTGGTTGTGGTGCTGCTGGCAATTGCCGTCATCATCATTGCGATAGCCTCCCAGTCCCCGGAGTGGGGCGGCGGCTTCGGCAGCGGGATCGACCCCGACGACTGGTTCTGGTACACGAACGGCGTTCACACGATCCGCTGCGCCCGCTCCGCACCCCCGCCCAGCGGCTACCACCGCACGGACCCGCCGCCGGAGTTCAGGGCGGGCGGCGGCAAGACCCGCGGCGGCGGTGTGAACCGCCACCACAGCAACCATTCCGGCTGTGCCAGCAGCTGTGCCTGCGCATGTGCGTCCAGCTGCGCGTGTGCCTGCGCCTGTGCAGGCGGCGGGCGCGCCGGGTGCAGCGTCAAGGATTTTTACACCGTGAAGCTCCCTAAAAAATCTGTAGGGGCCGATGCTTGCATCGGCCCGGAAACCGAGGATAAACGATGAGCCTGGAAGACCAATACGATGCCTGGGTCCGCGGCCTGATGGGCGGCGGCGGGTACGCCGCGACCCCGAAGCAGGCTGAGGACGCCAACGACGCCGTGCAGCAGATGCAGGCCCAGCTGGACGCCCTGACCGAGGCCCAGAAGCGCCAGACTGCCGCGGGCAGCGCACTGAACGCCGTGCAGAAGGCAGGGGCCGCCACGGCGGAGAGCGTGCGCAGGATGAGCAGCGAGCTGACGAAGTCGCTCAAGCAGGACGGTCTGCTGGGCGGCACCGTAGCTGCGCCCTCCCCTGCCCCGGCTGCGCCCGCCAAGGCGGATTTTGCCGGAGTGACCGAAAAGATCAAGGCCCAGGTGCTGGGGCAGGATGCCTTTGTCTCGGCGCTGGTCAAGGCGTTCCGCCGCCCGTTTGTGCTGGGCACGGCGGACGACACTGCCCACGCCCGCAGCGTGATGCTGCTCTGCGGCCCCAACGGCACGGGCCGCCACTATGCGCTGCAATGCGTGGTGGACGAGCTGGCCGCCCGTGGTGTGCTGCACAGCGCCGCCGTGGAGACGCTGGATCTGGCGCTCTACCCCGGCCCCGCGCAGGAGAAGCTGTTTTTGCAGGACCTTTACGCGGCGCTGCAGTCCGACGCCGAGGTGCTGACCTTTGAGCATTACGAGAGCTGTGCCGCCAACTACCTGAATATGCTGGCGACGCTGGCGATGGACGGTACGCTGGCATTGTCGAGCCGGTACGTTTTGCAGCGCGGCATCCTCGTGGATGTCGGCACGGCGCTGGCCCCCGGTGCCATCGGCGAGCTGCAGGCCGGCGGCAAGTATTTTGTGTTCTACTCCAACAAGGGCGAGACCGCGTTGGCCGACCACTTTGGGGCAAAGTTTGTGGACGCCGTTGCGGGCGACATCTGCCGCACCGAGGCGTTCACCCCCGAGGCGCTGGCCGCCGTGGCCGCGCGGGAGCTGAATTATCTGGCCCAGCGCACCCGCAGGCAGTGCGGACTGGCGCTGACCATGGGCGCAGATGTGCGTGACCTGCTGGCGTCGCAGTACGGCAAGACCAGCGGTATGCAGGCTATGCGCGACTACTGCGAGACAGTCTACCGCGCGATTGCCGAGTACGTGCTGGATGCCGACGAGACGCCCACCGACGGCACGCCCGCCGCGCTGACGGCGGAGAACGGCAGGCTGTGCATGGCCGTGAACGGCGGCGACTCCTTTGACCTGCTGGCGCTGCTGCCCCAGCAGTACCGCGGCGATGTGGACGCGGTGGAGGCTGAGCTGGACGGCATCATCGGTCTGGATGAAATCAAGAGCTATGTGCGTGACATCGCCAAAAACGTGCAGGCCCAGCAGCGCCGCAAGGCCCAGGGCCTGAAGGTCGCCGAGGTCAACATGCACATGATCTTTACCGGAAACCCCGGCACCGGCAAGACGACGATTGCCCGCATACTGGCCAAGTACCTGAAGGCCATCGGCGCACTGCGCGGCGGCCAGCTCGTGGAGGTCACCCGCGCTGATCTGGTGGGCCGCTATGTCGGCCACACGGCCCCGCTGACGAACTCGGTCATCCAGAGCGCGCTGGGCGGCGTGCTGTTCATTGACGAGGCCTACGCCCTCTACCGCGGCGGTGAGGACAGCTTCGGCCTTGAGGCGATTGACACGCTGGTCAAGGGAATCGAGGACCACCGCGACGACCTCGTCGTGATTCTGGCGGGTTACACGAAGGAGATGCAGCTGTTTTTGAGCGCGAACTCCGGCCTGGCCAGCCGTTTCCCGAATCAGATCGAGTTCCCGGACTACACGGGCGCGGAGCTGTATAAGATCCTGTGCTCGATTGCAAGATCCAAGGGCTACACGCTGGACGCAGCCTGTGAGCTGCCGCTGGTCACCTACTTTGACCGCAAGCAGGCCGAGGACGCCGCCACGAACGGCAACGGACGCATGGCCCGCAACACGCTGGAAAAGGCCATTCTGAACCAGTCCAAGCGGCTTGTTGCCGACCCGGACGCAAGCCTGGAGCTGCTGGTAGTTGGGGATTTTGAGCTGGAGTAAAGGTTGAGCTGTAGGGGCCGGGCATGCCCGGCCCGCAACTTTGCCGTCGCTGCCCATTTAGCAGTTCCTCTGCGGGAAGGGGGCTTGGCCCCTTCGCGGGGCGTCGAGGACGCCGCCCCCCTACGGTGGCAACCCGTGGACTTTCCCGTTGCCGCAAGCGCTCACGGCGGCCAGAGGGCTGCCCGCAAACAACTGGATAAACCAAAAAGAGACCGCCTGTTTCAGACGGTCTCTTTACTTTTTGTCGTTTTATCGTGCTGTATAATCCGAATCAAGGTCAGACAGAATCCGCTCGCTGCTCTCGCGGGTGTCCGTCATGCGGACGGCGTTGCGCAGGGGCAGAACGGAGCGCGGCGTGACGGAGAGCTCGTCCACGCCGAAGGCGAGGAAGGTCTCGGTCAGGGTCAGGTCTGCACCCAGCTCACCGCAGATGCCGACCCAGATGCCGTTCTTGTGGGCGTTCTCGGTCACAAGGCGGATCAGGCGCAGCACCGCGGGGTGATGCGGGTCGTAGAAGCGGCCCAGGTCGTTGTTCTGACGGTCACAGGCCAGCGTGTACTGGGTCAGATCGTTCGTGCCGATGCTGAAGAAGTCGACCTCCTTTGCCAGACGATCACTGTTGATGGCCGCGGCGGGCGTCTCGATCATAATGCCGATCTGCACATCCTCGCTGTAGGGGATGCCCTCGTTTTTCAGCTCGCGGCGGACCTCCTCGCACATGCGCTTGGCCTCACGGACCTCCCAGACGGAGGTGACCATCGGGAACATAATGCCCAGCTTGCCGAATGCGGACGCGCGGAACAGGGCGCGCAGCTGGGTCTTGAAGATCTCGGGCCGGGTCAGGCAGATGCGCAGTGCGCGCATACCCATGGCGGGGTTATCTTCCTTGGGCAGGTCAAAGTAGCCGATCTGCTTGTCCGCGCCGATGTCCAGCGTGCGGATGATGACCTCCTTGCCGTCCATGTCAGACAGCACCTGCTTGTAGGCTTCAAACTGCTGATCCTCGGTGGGATAGTCCGTCGTGTTCAGGTAGAGGAACTCGGAGCGGAACAGGCCGATGCCGCCGCCGTCGTTGACCTGCACGGCATGCACATCCTCCGGCGAGCCGATGTTGCAGTAGATGCGGATGGTCTTGCCGTCCTTCGTTACGTTGGCCTGGCCCTTGAGCGTTTCCAGCAGGCGCTGCAGGCGCAGCTGCTCGTCGCGCTTTTTCAGCAGGCGGTCACGGGTGTCGTCGTCGGGGTCGATGACCAGCGCACCGGTGCTGCCGTCCGCGATGGCGGCGCGGCCCTCCAGCTCGGGCTTGAGCGCGTCGCCCATGCCGACGATGGCGGGAATGCCCAGCGTGCGGGCCAGAATGGCCGTGTGGCTCGAACCGGAGCCGCCCGCCGTGATGAAGCCCAGGACCTTGGACTTGTCCAGCTGGATCGTTTCGGACGGGGCCAGGTCGTCGGCGCAGAGCAGCACCGGCACATCGGACGCAATGCCGCCCTGCACGATGCCGCACAGGATGCCCAGAATGCGCTGGCTGACATCCTTGACGTCGGCGGCGCGGGCCTGCATATAGGCGTCGTCCATCGAGGCGAACATCTCGGCAAACTGCTCTGACGTGTCGGAGACGGCGGCTTCGGCGTTCATTTTCTGGTTGACGATGCGATCCTCAATGGCCTCCTCGTAGTCGAGGTCCTCGGCCATCATCTGGTGGGTCTCAAACAGCATGGCGGCTTCGTCGCCGGCCTCCTTGCGGGCCTGCTCGGCCAGCACGCCCAGCTGCTCGACTGCGCCGGTCTGCGCACCCTTGAAGCGGTGCCACTCGGCGTCGGTATCCTCCACCGTGTAGCGCTTGATCTCCGCCGTGGCACGGCGGTAAAAGTAAAGCGGGCCAACGCCGACACCGGCGGAAACGCCCTTGCCTTGAATCGTGATCATTGGGGAGCCTCCTTCAAATCAAAACCGCGGCTGCCGTCTTGCTGCGGCGGCCGCGGCCGTACATGATGCCGGAATTACAGATGCTCGTTGAAGAACTTCTCCAGAGCGGGGGCAGCGGTGTCCTCGTCGGCACCCTCGATCTTGACGGTGACGGTGTCGCCGCACTTGATGCCCATGCCCATCAGAGCCATGAGACGGGTGGCGTCAACGGACTTGCCGTTCTTGTCAACAATGGTGACGGTGCTCTGGCAGGTCTTGGCCTCCTTGGCCAGCATGCCGGCGGGACGTGCGTGAATGCCAACGGGCTCTTTGATTGTATAGGTGAATTCTTTCATAGCTTTTTCCTCCCATAGATGCGGTGCGGTAGGGCGCAGCGCAAATAATTAAGCTGTTATTATAATAACATACTCTGCCGCCAACGTCAACGGAAAAAGCTCCAAAAACGAGCTGAATCTTTGGTTATTTCGAATAAAAAATTGTGTGGAATGTGTACGATTCGTCCATAAATGGGTTGAATCATCATTTCCGGAGAAATTCCCGCAGCACATCCTCTGGGCGGGGCGTGTGCAGCGGGTAGCGTGCGCGCAGCGGCGCGGCGGCACCGTCCATGATGTAAGGCGTGCCGACAAGGTCGAGCATCGCCACATCGTTGTAGTTGTCGCCGAAGGCCATGACCTCGTCATGGGCGAAGCCCAGCACGCGGCAGAGCGACTCGACGCCGACACCCTTGTTGGCGGTGGTCGTGTCGATCCAGTACGGGCCCGCCACGGCGCAGTTGGCCTGCTGCCAGCGCGGCACAAAGCGGTCCGCGTACTTTTCCACGCCCTCATGCAGGTAGACCGACACCTTGACGATTTCCTCGGGGATCTCGGACGGGTCGGAGATGACCTTGTAACGGTTGCCGATAAATTGGATGCGGTCCAGCATGCCGAGGCCGCGCTCCATCAGATAGGCGCAGTTCTGGCCCGAGAGCATGACCTCGCCCTGGCCGTCACTGCGGTCCCACAGGTCGTGGGCGATTTCCTCCGCCAGTGCGCGGGGCATTGGGTTCTCGGCAATGCAGTGCTCGTCCTTGAACAGCACGCCGCCGTTCTCGCACAGGAAAACACAGCAGTCGGCCACCGGCGCAAACAGCAGGCGCAGGCTGGTGTACTGCCGCCCGGATGCCGGGCAGAACAGGATGCCGCGGTCATGCAGGGCGCGGATCTGGTCGAAAATTTCGCCCTCCAGCTTTTTGCGGCCATATTGCAGCAGCGTACCGTCAATGTCGCTGCAGATCATTTTGATTGCCATAATACAACTCCTTTGTGGTTACGGGAATATTGTAGCACATTTGGCAGGGTGTTTGCAATTTTGTTTCGGCGCGTTATAATAAATTCATAGGGGTGAGCAGTGCTTGCCCGCGGAACCTGACGGTGGCCGTGAACGGCCCGGGTCGTCGAGGACGCCGACCCCTACAACGTGCGGAAATGCGCGAAAAGAACGGAGATGCAATAGGATGGCTTTCATCACAATAAACCACCATGCCCCTGCCGACAACGGCGCGGCGTTTGTGGCCAAAAACGCCACACTGGCGGGCAGCGTGCGGCTTGAGAAAAACAGCAGCGTCTGGTACGGCGCGGTGCTGCGGGCGGACACCGGGCGCATTGCCATTGGGGAAAACTCCAACGTGCAGGACAACGCCGTGCTGCACACCGGTCCCGGGCTGGATGTGACGGTGGGGCGCGGAACGTCCGTCGGGCACGGGGCCATTGTGCACGGCTGCACGGTGGGCGACGGTTGCCTGATTGGGATGCACGCGACGATTTTGAACGGCGCGGTCATCGGGGACGGCTGCCTGATCGCCGCGGGGGCGCTTGTGCCGGAGAACATGCAGGTGCCCGCGGGGAGCCTTGTCATCGGCGTGCCCGGCAAGGTCGTGCGGCCCGTCAGCGCGGCACAGGCTGCCGCCATCAAGGCCAACGAAGAAGAATATCTGGAATTGGCAAGGGCGCACGCAGAGGCAAGATAACCGCGGTATGCGCTTTTGCCGGAGACGTAGGGCGGCCAGCCCTCTGGCCGCCGCGGGGCCTTGCCGTCATTGCCTGTTCCCCGGATGGTTGTAGGGGGCGGCGTCCTCGACGCCCCGCAGGCGGCGCACGTGTCCCGGGAGAGATGAATCCCTCCCCTACGAATACCGGAAACGGGAGCTTGTAGGGCGGCCAGCCCTCTGGCCGCCGCGGAGGGGTCAAGACCCCTCCCTACAAATCAACCGTTAAAGGGGTGTCAACGGCAAAGCTGCAGGCCGGGCATGCCCGGCCCCTACAGAGCAATAAAAAAACAGGATGCGGTCTTGCGAAACGGCATCCTGTTTTTTTATGGAATCTACTTCAGCACCGCGCCCAGATTGGCGCTGGTGACCAACCTTGCGTACCGTGCCAGCCAGCCGGTCTTGATGTTCGGCTCGGGCTGGACGTAGGCAGCCTTGCGGGCGGCAAGCTCGTCGCCGCTGACGGCCAGGTGGATGGACGCATTCGGAATGTCGATCTCGATGGTGTCCCCTTCCCTGACCAGACCGATGGGGCCGCCGGAGGCTGCCTCGGGGCTGACGTGGCCGATGGCCGCGCCGCGGGACGCACCGGAGAAGCGGCCATCCGTGATGAGTGCCACGGTGGTATCCAGCTTCATGCCCGCCAGTGCGCTGGTGGGGTTGAGCATCTCGCGCATACCGGGGCCGCCCTTGGGGCCCTCGTAGCGGATGACCACTACGTCGCCGGGGTGGATGTCACCTGCGTAGATAGCTGCAATGGCGGTGTCCTCGCTGTCAAAGACGCGCGCGGGGCCGCTGTGGACCTGCATTTCGGGCGCAACGGCGCTGCGCTTGACGACACAGCCGTCCGGCGCAATATTGCCCCACAGAATCTGCAGACCGCCGGTCTGACTGTACGGGCTGTCGATGGAGCGGATCGCCTTGTCGTTGAGAATCTTCGCACCGCGGATGTTCTCTCCCAGCGTTTTGCCGGTGACGGTGGGAACATCGAGGTCGAGCAGGTTCTTCTTCGCCAGCTCAGCCTGTACCGCCGGGATGCCGCCCGCCTCATACAGGTCGGGCATGTGGGTGGGGCCGGCGGGGGCCAGATGGCAGAGATTCGGCGTTCTGGCGGAAATCTCGTTAAAGAGCTTCAGGTCAATCGGGCAGCCCGCCTCCTGCGCAATCGCCAGCAGGTGCAGCACCGTGTTGGTGGAGCAGCCCAGCGCCATGTCGCAGGTCAGGGCGTTGCGGATGGAGCGCTCGTTGATGATCTGGCGCGCGGTCACGCCGCGGCTGACCAGGTCCATGATGGCCATACCGGCGTGTTTGGCCAGCTGCAGGCGCTTGGCGTAGACGGCGGGAATCGTGCCGTTGCCGGGCAGTGCGATACCGATGGCCTCGCACAGGCAGTTCATGCTGTTGGCCGTGTACATGCCGGAGCAGGAGCCGCAGCCCGGGCAGCAGTTGCAGGTGCAGTCCTCAAGCTGAGCGTCGTCGATCATACCGGCCTTGTACGCGCCGACAGCCTCGAACATTTTGGAAAGGCTGACCTCCTCGCCGCCGTAGCGGCCTGCCAGCATCGGGCCGCCGGAGCAGACCACGGCGGGCACGTCCATGCGGACGGCGGCCATGACCATGCCGGGCACGATCTTGTCGCAGTTGGGGACCAGCACCAGACCGTCCAGCTGGTGGGCCATGAACATCGTCTCAACGCTGTCGCAGATCAGTTCACGGCTGGCGAGGGAGTATTTCATGCCCACATGGCCCATAGCGATGCCGTCGCAGACACCGATGGCGGGGATGAGGATGGGGGTGCCGCCTGCCATGCGCACGCCAGCCTTGACGGCATCGGCGATCTTATCCAGATGGGCGTGGCCGGGGACAATCTCGCTGTAGGCGGAAACGACGCCGATCAGCGGACGGTCCAGCTCCTCCGGCGTGTAGCCCAGCGCATAAAACAGGCTGCGGTTTGGCGCGCGCTCCGAGCCCTTGGTCACGTTGTCACTTCTCATTGCAAATCCTCTTTTCTGATAAAGCCCTCTCCGTCACGGTTGCGCCGTGCCACCTCTCCCGAGAGGGAGAGGTTTCGCGGAGGAGCTATAAGGTTCCCTTTTCAACAAAAACTCCCCCTTTCGGGGGAGCTGGCCGCCGAAAGGCGGCCTGAGAGGGTTTTCCCCTTACTTCTTCAGCCAGCTCATCATGCCGCGCAGCTCTGCGCCGACCTTCTCGATGGGCAGCTCTGCTTCCATGCGGCGCTTTGCCAGGAAGTGCACCTTGCGGCCGCCGTTGGGGCTCATCTCGGTCAGGAACTCGGAAGCGAAGGTGCCGTCCTGGATCTCGGTCAGGACCTTCTTCATCTCCTTGCGGGTCTCGGCGGTGATCAGGCGCTTGCCGGTGCGGTAGTCGCCGTACTCAGCGGTGTTGGAGATGGAGTAGCGCATCTTGGAGAAGCCGCCCTCGTTGATTAGGTCAACGATCAGCTTCATCTCGTGGCAGGTCTCAAAGTATGCCATTTCGGGCTCGTAGCCAGCCTCAACCAGCGTATCGAAGCCTGCGTGGATCAGCTCGCAGACACCGCCGCACAGAACTGCCTGCTCGCCGAACAGGTCGGTCTCGGTCTCCTCCTTGAAGGTGGTCTGCAGGATGCCTGCACGGCCAGCGCCGATGCCGGAAGCGTATGCCAGAGCAATATCCTTAGCCTTGCCGGTGTAGTCCTGCTCCACGCAGATCAGAGAGGGGCAGCCCTCGCCCTCGGTGTACAGGCGGCGCACGATGTGGCCGGGGCCCTTGGGAGCGATCATGATGACGTCCACGTTCTTGGGAGCGGTGATGGTCTTGAAGTGGATGTTGAAGCCGTGTGCAAAGGCCAGAGCCTTGCCCTCGGTCATATAAGGAGCAACCTGCTTGTTGTAGATGTCGGCGCACAGCTCATCGGGAACCAGCATCATGACCACATCGCCGGCCTTGGCAGCCTCTTCGACTTCCATGACCTTAAAGTTGTCGTGGGTGGCAGCGAACTCGGAAGCCTTTGCCCAGTGAGCAGAACCCTTGCGCAGGCCGACGACGACATTGACGCCGCTCTCAGCGAGGTTCTCGGAATGTGCGTGGCCCTGGCTGCCGAAGCCGATGACAGCGACGGTCTTGCCGTCCAGCACGCCGAGGTTGCAGTCGGAATCGTAGTATTTCTTGATAGCCATAGTAGTTGTTCTCCTTTTTATTTTTCTGTTGTGGCTAATAATAAACGATCTGTATTTTTTCGCTCACCGGGGAGCGGAAAAAACATTCAGGTGCGTTCCGGGCAATGGGTGCCCGGCAGAGGGAGCTGGGCCGCGCGCACTTCCTGCGGCGGCTTTTGCATATGCTGGTGCATTCCGCCGCGTTCCAGCGCCGTGACACCGGTGCGGCACTGTTCCAGGATCTCGTAGTCCTCGAACATCTTCAGGAAGGCGTCGATCTTGTCCGGCTTGCCGATCAGTTCAAACACCATGCTGTCCGGCGACAGGTCAATGATCTTGGCCTTGTAAATGTTGGCGATCTCCCGCAGCTCGGCGCGGTTGTGCACGTCGGACGCTACCTTGAGCAGCAGCAGTTCCCGCTGGAGGGTCTTGTCCTTGTCCAGCACGAACACCTGCCGGGTCACTTCCAGACGCTCAGTCTGGAGGATGAGCTGCTTCAGGGCCCGGTCGTCACTGGTGATGGTCAGGGTGATGCGGCTGACGGCCGGGTCGTTGGTGGCCGAAACGGTCAGGGTGTCGATGTTGAAGCCGCGGCGGCAGAACAGGTTGGACACCCGGGCCAGAACGCCGCTCTGGTTGTCCACCAGCAGGCTGATGACCCTGCGCTGACTGGATTCCATATTGCTGTGTCCTCCTTATTCCATGATGATATCGTTGATGTCGCCGCCGCCGGGGATCATGGGCAGGACCTTTTCGTCCTTGTCGATGATGCACTCGATCCAGGTGGGGCCTTTGCGCTGGAGCGCCTCGGCAAATGCCTGCTGGAACTCCGGCAGGTTGGTGCAGCGGTAGCCCTTCAGGCCAAAGCCCTCGGCCAGCTTGACGAAGTCGGTGTGACGGTGGGGATCGGTCTGGCTGTAGCGCTTGCCGTAGAAGGTGGTCTGCCACTGGCGCACCATACCCAGCACGGAATTGTTGAAGATGACCGTGATGATGGGCAGGTCGTAGCTGACGGCGGTGCAGGCCTCGTTCAGGTTCATGTGGAACGAGCCGTCGCCCGTCAGCATGACGACGCGGGCGTCACGGCCCAGTGCCATCTGTGCGCCGATGGCCGCGCCGTAGCCGAAGCCCATTGTGCCCAGACCGCCGCTGGTTAGGAAACCGCGGGACTTCGTGTGGTGCAGATACTGCGCCGCCCACATCTGGTGCTGGCCGACGTCGGTGACGTAAACGGCCTCGGGGCCTGCCTGATTGCAGATCTCATCAATGATCTGGTGCGGCTTCAGCTCGGTGTCGCTGTCCACAGGCTTGTAGTCGTCCTTCTGCCAGCCGCGGATCTGCTCCATCCAGAGCTTGTGCTCGGTCTTTTCGACGTAGGGCAGGATGGCCTGCAGGATATAGCTTGCATCGCCGGTCAGGCTTAAATCGACGTCCACATTCTTGCCCAGCTCGCTGGGGTCAATGTCGATCTGGATGATTTTCGCGCGCTTGGCAAAGCTGTCGGGGTTCAGCGCCACGCGGTCACTGAACCGTGTGCCCACGGCGATGACCAAATCGGCTTCGTCAATGGCTTTGTTGGCGGCGTAGCAGCCGTGCATACCCAGCAGCCCTAAGTTGTGCGGCTCACCGTAGCTGAGGACACCGGCGGCCATCAGGGTGTAGGTGGCGGGCATGCCGGTCTTTTCCAGCAAATCGCGCAGGGGTTGGCAGCCCGCCGCGCTGCGGACGCCGCCGCCGAAGTAGACGATCGGGCGCTCCGACTCGTTGATCATCTGAGCGGCCTTTTTGACGTCCTCCTCATTATACCGGGTCACGGTGCGGATGAGCTCGGGAGCCTTGGGGGTGAACTCACAGGAGGCAGCCGTGATGTCCTTTGGAATATCGACGAGGACGGGACCCTTGCGGCCCGACTGCGCAATGCGGAAGGCTGCGCGCATCGTGTCGGCCAGGTCCTCGACCCGGCGCACCGTGTAGTTGTGCTTCGTGATGGGCATCGTGATGCCCTCAATGTAGGCCTCCTGGAAGGAGTCCTTGCCCAGCAGCGTTGTGGCGACGTTGCCGGTGAAAGCGACCATCGGCACGCTGTCCATGTAGGCTGTGGCAATGCCGGTGACGAGGTTCGTGGCACCGGGGCCGCTGGTGGCCAGCACAACGCCGGTGCGGCCCGTGGCGCGGGCGTAGCCGTCCGCCGCGTGGGACGCGCCCTGCTCATGGGCGGTCAGCACATGGCGGATGCGGTCCGAGTTTTTATAAAGTTCATCGTACAGATTCAACACTGCGCCGCCGGGATAGCCGAACAGGGTGTCAACGCCCTGCTCGACCAGCACTTCGACGAAGATCTGTGAACCGGTCAATTTCATGTTTCTGCTCCTTCCTGGTTTTAGCACGGCCTGCCGGGGATCTGTAGGGCGGGGTGACCTCACCCCGCCGCGGCGGCCTCCCGTAAGAGGGGCAAAGGATAAAACAAAACAGGCTTTGCCCCTTGTATTCCAAGAGACAAAGCCTGTGTATAGCTCTGCGGTACCACTCTTATTGGGGCAGTGCCCCCACCTCATGGGCCTCCAACAAGGCCCGGCACTGTAACGGGTGCGCCCGTACCGCCCTACTGTGATTTCGGGTGGTCTGCTCCGGGATCAGTTCGCGGTCTGCTGCCCTGCTGCCTTGCACCAACCGGCAGCTCTCTGCAGGGTGCGGGACCGTTACTAACTTCCCATCCACGCATTGTCTGAATGTGTGATAAACTATACCGCACTTTTGCAGATTTGTCAAGACTTGTTTGAAAATTCCGCAACAAATCTTGCAACTTTTTGCGGCGGCGTTTATACTGGTGGTAAAGAGTGTATCTCTTGGGAAAGGAATATGAATATGCTTCGTAATGAATGGCTGGCCCATCTGGATGGGCTTGTTGTGTTCCGCGGTCTGCTGGCGGCGGAGCCGCTGCGCTCTCTGCACGCGGCGCTGGCGGCGGATGAGGACGCCCTGACGGGCGCTGTCGCCGCGTTTGAGGCGGCGCTGTTTGCCCGTGGCACCAACTGGACCGAGGCCCTGCTGGATGCCGTGCTCGAGGAGGAAAACCTCTGCCTGCGTGTGGCAGCCGGGCAGGATGCCGGGCCCGTGCTGGAGACTGCGCTGAACAGCGAGCTGGACTTTTTGCAGACGCTTGGCCGTGCGCCGCTGGACGAGGTGTTCCCCGGTGCGGCAGTGTTCCTGCCGCGGTGGGAGACAACGCCCGACGCCGACTACCACGCGGCCTATGAGACGCGCCGTGCGGCCATGGGCCAGAAGGGCTACGGCATGTTTGCCCGCCACCATGTCTTTGCGCTGGAGGACGGGCATCTGGTGCCGGTGCGCTACCCCGACCCGCAGCGTCTGAGAGAACTGCCCGGCTACGAGCAGGAGCGCGAGAAGGTCATTGCCAACACCCGCGCCCTGCTGGAGGGCCGCCCGGCCAATAACGTGCTGCTCTACGGCGATGCGGGCACCGGCAAGTCCAGCACGGTCAAGGCAATTGCCAACGAGTTTGCGCCCGACGGCCTGCGCCTGATCGAGGTGAAGAAGAACCAGCTCTACCAGATCCCCGCTCTAATGGACGAGCTGGCAAAGAATCCGCTGAAATTCATCCTCTTTATTGATGACTTGAGTTTTGCCTCCAACGATGACAACTTTGCGGCGCTGAAGGCGATCCTGGAGGGCGGCGTCGGCGGGCGCAGCCATAATGTGGCGGTCTACGCCACAAGCAACCGGCGCCACCTCGTCAAGGAGACGATGGCGGACCGCAGCGGCGACGACCTGCACGCGATGGACACCCGGCAGGAGCTTATGAGCCTGTCGGCCCGGTTCGGCCTGACGGTGACGTTCCAGCAGCCCGACAAGGACCGCTATGACCGCATCCTGCTGGAGCTGGCGAAGCAGTACAATGTCCAGATGCCCAGCGACCAGCTCTTTATCAAGGGTGCCGCCTTTGCCCTGCGCGCCGGTGGCCGCAGCCCGCGCGTAGCCAAGCAGTTTGTGGAGCTGCTGGCGGCGGGCGTCAAGGTATAAAATTTCTCTACCCTGTAGGGGCGAACAATGTTCGCCCCTACATAGCATAAGAATCAGGCGCGCTCCGTCACCAGCTTAAACCCTGCCTCCGTCAGCTTTTGCTTAATGGTCTCGATCTGCGCGGCATCTCGCGTTTCGAGGCCGAGCTTCAGGAAGCAGCTTGTGATGGCCATGTTCGCATCGCTGCGGTCATGGTGGACGCTGACGACGTTCGCACCGCAGGCGGAGACAATGTCGCTGACCAGGCTCAGCTGGCCGGGCTTGTCCTCCAGCGCGATCATCAGGTTCGTCTTGCGCCCGCTCATGACAAGGCCGCGGGTGATGACGCGGGACAGAATGTTCACGTCGATGTTGCCGCCGGAGATCAGGCAGACCGTTTTCTTGCCCGCCAGCGGCAGCTTGCCGAACAGTGCGGCGGCCACCGGCGTGGCGCCTCGGCGACGAGCTTCTGGTTCTCCATCAGCGCCAGAATGGCCGCGGCGATCTCGTCCTCGCTGACCGTAACGATCTCGTCCACGTACTGGCTGACCATGTCGAACGTCGTCTCGCCGGGCGTCTTGACCGCAATGCCGTCGGCAAAGGTCACGGCGCTGTCCAGCGTTTCATATTTGTGGTCGTGGAAGGCGTGCTCCATGCTGGGCGCACCCGCGGCCTGCACGCCGTAGATCTTTACCTCGGGGCGCAGGCTCTTGATGGCGAACGCCACGCCGGAGATCAGGCCGCCGCCGCCGATAGGCACGATGACCGCGTCCACATCGGGCAGTTGGTCGAGGATTTCGAGACCAATCGTTCCCTGCCCTGCGATGACCAGCTCGTCATCATAAGGATGAATGAAGGTCATGCCGGTCTGCTCCTGCAGCTCCACGGCGCGGTCATGCGCGTCGTCGTAGGTGCCCTTGACCAGCTCGACCTCGGCACCGAGGCGCTTTGTGCTCTCTACCTTCATAATAGGGGCACCGTCCGGCATACAGACAACGCTTTTGATACCCATGCGGGTCGCGGCCAGCGCCACGCCCTGCGCATGGTTGCCCGCCGAGCAGGCAATGACGCCCTTCGCGCGCTCCTCCGCGGACAGCTGGCTGATTTTGTAGTACGCGCCGCGGACCTTGAAGCTGCCTGTAACCTGCAAATTTTCGGTTTTCAGGTACAGATCGGTGCCGGGGCACAGGCGTGTGGCGGCGATCAGGTCGGTCTTGCGGGCAACCTGCTTCAAGACGAACTTAGCATGGTAGATTTTATCCAGTGTAAGCATGGGCTGTTCCCTCTCTGTTTGACAATAGTCGGGCCCGACCCGGGCTTGCCGGATCGGGCCGGGCCGCGCCGTTGCGGCCAGGACACTGACATGAGTATAGTTGAAATTTGCTAATTTGTAAAGTGAAAAATATTCATCGTTAAATTGTACAAGAATAATAAGCGAGAATTGTACAATTCTACCACTATGTTGTGGACGCAGAATGCTGTATAATAGATGTAAAGATAGCAAAATATGTTTGCTTTTTAACAATCACCTTTATGAGGAGGCAATTTCCCGTATGGATATCCGTTATTCCTGCAACCAGCGTGATTTCAAGCGCTACACCACCGAGGAGACCCGCAACGAAATGCTCATCACCGGCCTGTACAAGGCAGATGAGATGGTCGCTGTCTACAGCCACGTGGATCGCATGGTCACGCTGGGCTGCATGCCTGTGCACGAGGAGGTCTCCATCGACAAGGGCATTGATGTATGGGCCAACTTCGGCACCCACTACTTCCTGGAGCGCCGCGAGATCGGCATCTTCAACATTGGTGACGGTGCCGGCACGGTCACGGCGGATGGCAAGGAGTATCACCTGAACTACAAGGACTGCCTGTACCTGACCAAGGGCAACCAGAAGGTCACCTTCAAGAGCGACGATCCGGAGCATCCGGCCAAGTTCTACATGGTCTCTGCCCCGGCCCATTGCAGCTATGAGAACAAGCTCATCACCATCGAGCAGGCCGCCAAGCGCCCGCTGGGCAGCGTCGAGACCTGCAACAAGCGCACGATCAACCAGTTCATCCATCCCAGCGTGCTCAAGACCTGCCAGCTGTCCATGGGTATGACCGCTCTGGAGCCCGGCAGCAACTGGAACACCATGCCCAGCCACACCCACGAGCGCCGCATGGAGATCTACACCTACTTTGAGGTCCCCGAGGGCCAGGTCGTTTTCCACATGTGCGGTGAGCTCACCGAGACCCGCCATATTGTCATGCATAACTATGACGCTGTCATCAGCCCGTCCTGGAGCATCCACAGCGGCGTAGGTACGTCCAACTACACCTTTATATGGGCCATGGGCGGCGAGAACATGGAGTTTGACGATATGGACAATATCGCCACAACTGATTTGCGCTGACCGCAAGAAACGCACATATTTTGCGCCGGCTTGCGCAAGATATGCGCAACCATTTACTTTAATTCTCGCGCCCCAGTGATGGGCGCTGGAATATATGACTGTTACAAACTTAGGAGGTTTTGCATCATGTCTGTTTGCACCCCGAAATCCTTCGACCTGACCGGTAAGGTCGCCCTCGTCACCGGCGCTTCCTATGGCATCGGCTTTGCTATTGCCACCGCTATGGCCAATTGCGGCGCCAGGATCGTCTTTAACGACATCAAGCAGGAGCTGGTCGACAAGGGCCTGGCCGCTTACAAGGAAGCCGGCATCGAAGCCCACGGCTATGTCTGCGACGTCACCAACGAGGACGCCGTCAATGAGATGGTCAAGAAGATCACCGCCGAAGTCGGCCACATCAATGTGCTGGTCAACAACGCCGGTATCATCAAGCGCATCCCGATGATCGAGATGACCGCCGCCCAGTTCCGTCAGGTCATCGACGTTGACCTGAACGCCCCCTTCATTGTCGCCAAGGCTGTCATTCCCGATATGATCGAGCAGGGCGGCGGCAAGATCATCAACATCTGCTCCATGATGAGCGAGCTGGGCCGCGAGACTGTCTCCGCCTACGCCGCTGCCAAGGGCGGTCTGAAGATGCTGACCAAGAACATTGCCTCCGAGTACGGCAAGTACAACATCCAGTGCAACGGCATCGGACCCGGCTACATCGCCACCCCGCAGACCGCACCTCTGCGTGAGATCCAGCCCGACGGCAGCCGTCATCCGTTTGACCAGTTCATCGTTGCCAAGACCCCTGCCGAGCGCTGGGGCAAAGCCGAGGATCTGGGCGGCCCCGCCGTGTTCCTCGCTTCCGAGGCTTCCGACTTTGTCAACGGCCTGATCCTCTACGTTGACGGCGGCATCCTCGCCTACATCGGCAAGCAGCCCGGCTGATTTACTTTCTTCGAGAAGAAAGTAAACAAAGAAGCTTTCAAACAATAAAAAGGACATCCGCTCGTGAAAGGGCGGATGTCCTTTTTTTGTTGCACGGTAGGGGCCGGGCATGCCCGGCCCGGCAGTGTATGGTAAACGGACGCTTGCGAGAATCTCCCGGGCCGCATATATGCGGCCCCTACACCTCTGCTGCCCTGTAGGGGTCAAGACCCCTCCCTACAAAACGACCCGCAAAGGGGGCTTTACCCGATGGTCACGCTCCACTTGAACTCCTTGCTCTCGCCGGGGTTCAGCTCGATGTGATGGCCTGCCTCATTGACGGAGTTGGCCCATCCGTTCCAGGGCTCCATGCAGACGAAGCTCTCGGCGTCCTGCTGCCAGAGCACGCTGTTGGTGAAAACGCTCTCGTCAAAGCTGACCGTGACCTTGTGGCCGTTGCCGGAGTCGGTGAAGCGCATCGGGCTCTTGACGCCGGTCATCAGGCGGATGGAGTCGGCACTCCCCTCCTTGCGGGTCAGGGTGATGGTCTCGGGCGCGGCGGGCTGCTCGCCCTTGGCGCTTTCGCTGCAGGTGGCGGCGTCGATGTCAAACGCGACGTTGTCCAGCTTGCTGGCGGCGAAGTACGGGTGGAAGCCGACGCTGAACGGCAGGGCCTTGTCGCCGGTGTTGGCGACGGTCAGGGCCAGTGTGGCGGTGCTGCCGGTCAGGGTGTAGCGCATGGTCAGGGCAAAATCGAACGGGTAGACGAACTTTGTCAGACCGTTGGGGGTCAGGGTCAGCTCAATGGCGGTGTTGTCCGCGCTCTTGACCTGCCACGGCACGAGGTCGGCCAGGCCGTGGACCTCGATGGGGTAGGCCGCGCCGTTGAAGTGGTGCACGCCGTCGTCCGGTTTGCCGCAGTTCGGGAACAGGATGGGGATGCCGCAGCGCGGGCGATCCGTGGATTCGAAGTTTTTGTCGCGCAGCCACAGGTATTCGTCGCCGTTTTTGGTGAAGGATGTGGCCATGCCGCCCTTCTCGGGCGTGACAGTGAAGGCGTACTCGCCGTCGGTCAGGGTCAGGGTCTTGTAGGAAGCACCGTATTTTTCATAGGTGCCGGTAGTCAGAGTAGACATGATAAGGCTCTCCTTTGTATGCACGCAGGGGCCGCACATGTGCGGCCCGCAACTTTGTGGAAAGCACCCGATTGCGGGTAAGTTGCGGGCCGGGCATGCCCGGCCCCTACAGCGTAGTGGATTTTTCGTGTTTAATTATACCACAAACAGGCTTACAATACAACGCCATCCTTAAAGATCGAGATCTCGCGGAAGCCCTTCTTCTCGGCGCAGGTCTGCTTGCCGGAGGCAACGTCCAGCACGAGCTGGTACAGGTCGGCACCGGCCTCGTCCAGCGTGCGCTCGCCGTCCGCGACGACACCGGCGTTGAAGTCGATCCAGGTCTTTTTTCTGGCGGCCAGCTGGCTGTTGGTGGCAATTTTCAGCGTCGGCGCGGGGGCACCAAACGGCGTGCCGCGGCCCGTGCTGAACAGCACCATGTGCGCACCTGCAGCAGTCAGCGCCGTGGCGGAGACCAGGTCGTTGCCGGGGCCGTACAGCATGTTCAGGCCCTTGGTGGTGACGGGCTCGCCGTAGTCGATGACATCCATGATCGGTGCGGAGCCGCCCTTCTGCACGCAGCCGCAGGACTTGTCCTCCAGCGTCGTGATGCCGCCCTGCTTGTTGCCCGGGCTCGGGTTGTCGTAGACGACCTCATTGTGGCTGATGAAGTACTCTTTGAAGCCGTTGATCATCCTGACGGCCTTCTCAAAGACCTGCTCGTTCTGGCAGCGGTCCATCAGGAAGCCCTCGGCACCGAACATCTCGGGTACCTCGGTCAGCACGGTGGAGCCGCCGCGGGCGCACAGCATATCGCTGAAGCGGCCAATCGTCGGGTTGGCGGTGATGCCGGACAAACCGTCCGAGCCGCCGCACTTCATGCCGACGACCAGCTCGCTGGCAGGGATCGGCTCACGCTTAAACTGCGCGGCGTAGGCGGCCAGCTCTTTCAGGATCTCGCGTCCCGCGACCAGCTCGTCCTCAACGTCCTGGCAGGTCAGGAACTTGACGCGGTCATGGTCGTAGTCGCCCAGCTCGGCCAGGAACTGCTCATGGGTCAGGTTTTCGCAGCCCAGGCTCAGCACCAGAACCGCGCCCGCATTGGGGTGACGCACCAGAGATGCCAGCAGCTTGCGGGTCTGTGCGTGGTCATGGCCGGTCTGGGAGCAGCCGAACGGATGGGTGAAGGTATACAGCCCGTCGATGCTGCCGGTCACAAGATCCTGATTGTCGCGCACGAGCGCCTTGGCGCAGTCGTTGACGCAGCCGACAGTCGGGATGATCCAGATCTCGTTGCGGATGGCAGCGCGGCCATCCTTGCGGCGGTAGCCCATGAAGGTGTCAGGCGCGGCGGGGGTCAGCGGGTGCACATTGGGGTGATAGCTGTACTCGATCTCACCGGAGAGGTTCGTGTGGATGTTGTGGGTGTGCATCCAGGTGCCGGGCACGGCGTCCGCCGTGGCGTGGCCGATGGGAAAGCCATATTTGATGACATTTTCGCCGCTTTTGATGGGCGCAATGGCCATCTTGTGGCCCTGGGGGATGTCCTCAATGGCAGTGACGGTGGTGTTATCGACGGGGACTGCCGTGCCTTTGGCGATGGGATGCAGGGCGACGACGACGTTGTCCTTGGGGTTGATCTTAATGGCGATAGGCATAAGATGTCTCCTTAGCTTCTGATAAAAGTGGGGCCGGAAGGCAACCTCCGGCCCCAATGGGGTACGTTTTAAGGCAGGATGAGGGGCGGGTGTGCGGGGGCAGACCGTAAACGGTCAATATCGGCAGGCTCGGCCCTCATCAGTCGGCTGCGCCGACAGCTTCTCCCGATGGAGAAGCCTTTGGACGCTTACAGGCAGGAAGCATACGCGGCCAGTGCGCCGTTCTCGCGGATGTTGGTCAGATTCTTGACGGTGGCCTCCTCGAAGCCGGGAACCTTGGTCAGGTCCTGGCCCCACATCTGCTCGTTGGTCATGACGGCGTGGACCAGCGTCGGGACGTCGTCGTTCTTGTGCTCGTTGTAGAATTCAAGGACCCAGCGGTCATCGGAGACGGTGTACTCGTTGCCCTTGGCACGCTTGCAGACCAGACCCTTGTCGGTCAGCTCCTGCACATCATTGCTGTAGAAGGCAATGTAGGCGGCGAAGCTCATGGTCAGGCAGGTGGGCAGCTTGCCGTTCTTCCCGACGTACTCGAGGAAGGACGGCATGTTGCGGGCACGCCACTTGGAGGTGGAGTTCAGGGAGATGCTCATCAGCTCATGGTTGACGAACGGGTTGTTGAAGCGGTCCTGCACAGCGGCGGCGAACTTCTTGCAGTCTTCCTGATCCAGCGGCAGGATGGGCACGACCTCGTCCAGCAGCATCTTGTTCATGTAACCCAGGACGGTGGCGTCGTGCATGCAGTCGCGGACGATGTCAAAACCGGCCAGATAAGCGCCCAGCACAAAGCCGGTGTGTGCGCCGTTCAGGATGCGGACCTTGCGCTTCTTGTACGGGCTCATGTCGGGGGTCACAAAGACGCGGCTCTCGAGACCGGCCTTGCGGAAGGGCAGTACGTCGTTCAGCTTGGTGTCACCCTCGATGACCCAGACGCCAAAGACCTCGCCGACGTCCAGCAGGGGGTCAGCGTAGCCGTGCTTCTGCTCAAGCTCGGCGACCTCCTTCGGGTCACGGATGCGGCCCGGAACGATGCGGTCAACCAGAGAACCGCAGAAGGTGCAGTCCTCATTGACGTACTTCCTGAAACCGTCGTCCAGGCCCCACTGGTCAATGTACTGGTTGACGCACTTGAGCAGCTCCTTGCCGTTGTTGTCGATCAGCTCGCAGGCCAGCATGATGATGCCCTTCTTGCCTGCCTTGTAGCGGTGGTACAGCACCTGGGTCAGCTTGCCGGGGAAGCTGGATGCGGGCACGTCCTCCAGCTTGCAGGCGGGGTCGTAGACGATGCCTGCCTCGGTGGTGTTGGAAACGATGATCTCAAGATCGTCGCTGGCGGCGACGTCCATCATCTGCTTAAAGCCCTCCTCCTCATACGGGTTCAGGCAGCGGGAGACGCTGGAGATAACGCGCTTGTCATCGACCTTCCGGCCGTTTTCACTGCCGCGCAGATACAGGGTGTACAGACCCTCCTGCTCGTTGATCATCTTGGCCAGGCCGGGGGCGATGGGCTGGACCAGAACGCACTTGCCGTTCCAGTCGGCCTTCTCGTTGGCCAGATCGAACCAGTAATCCACGAACGCGCGCAGGAAGTTGCCCTCGCCGAACTGCAGGACCTTCTCCGGGGCGTTTTTCAAAATATAGCCGTTGTAGCCGGATTTTGCAAGAACTTCATAATTCAAGGTATCCATATATGCTTCTCCTTAACATAAACAAATCTGGTGCGCAGCAGGGGGCTGCAGCACGTCCTGTTACCTGAATTATATTTTCTTTAGGCCGTTTCGTCAAGATTCATTCCGTAAACAGCGCACATATTTTGCGCAGTTTTGAGGCCAATTTTGGGATTCCACATCTTGCACAACAAAGAACCGCACTTTTTGGCTATAATTTCGATTAACAAGCAATTTTTGCAACTTGTGCAAGGTAAAATAGTTATGTATAATAATAGCAGAGCATGCTGTTTTGGGTCATCTTTACAGCGCAAGGTATGTGCTATCAGGGCCCGGGGCGGCATTCCCCCGACTACCATTTATAACATCATTAAGGAGCGTCTGTACATGAAAGCATTTATGGACAAGGACTTTTTGCTGGAGACCCCTACCGCGCAGCATCTGTACCACGACTATTCGGCCAAGCTGCCCATCGTGGATTACCACTGCCACATTCCTCCGCAGGAAATTTATGAGGACCGCCGCTTTGAGAACATCGCGCAGGTCTGGCTGGGCGGCCATCAGGTGCTGGCAGACGGCAGCGACTACTATTTCGGCGACCACTACAAGTGGCGCGTGATGCGCTCCAACGGCGTGCCCGAGGAGTACATCACCGGTGACAAGCCGGATCGTGAGCGCTTTCAGAAGTTTGCCGAGAGCCTGGAAATGGCCATCGGCAACCCGATGTATACCTGGTGCCACCTCGAGCTGAAGAAGTACTTCGGCTATGAGGGCGTGCTGAACGGCGAGACCGCCGAGGAGGTCTGGAACCTCTGCAACGACAAGCTGCAGCATGACCCGAAGCTGACCGTCCGCGGCCTGATCGAGCAGAGCAACGTTGCCATGGTCGGCACCACCGACGACCCCATCGACTCCCTCGAGTGGCACAAGAAGATCAAGGAAGACCCGACCATCAAGGTCGTCGTCGCCCCGTCCTTCCGCCCCGACAAGGCCCTGAACATCCGCAAGGAGGGCTTCGCCGATTACATCCATAAGCTGGAGGAAGTTGTGGGCCGCAAGTTTGCCTGCGCAAATTGCGTTGTCAGTGCGCTGGAAGAACGCCTGGAGTTCTTCGTTGAGATGGGCTGCCGCGCTTCTGACCACGGTCTGGACTACATCCCCTTCGCCGAAACGAACGCTGAGAAGGCAACTGCTGCCTTCAAGAAGGCCATGGCCGGTGAGACCCTGACCAAGGAGGAAGGCGACGAGTACACCACCTACCTGCTGCTGAAGCTGGGTGCCCTGTACAAGAAGCACAACGTTGTCATGCAGATGCACTACAGCTGCCTGCGCAATGTCAACGACAAGATGTACCGCAAGCTCGGCCCCGACACCGGCTTTGATATGATCGCCGTGACCGATTGCAGCGCTACCATCAGCAGCCTGCTGAGCGCACTGACCAAAGAAGACGCCTGCCCGAAGGTCATCCTGTACAGCCTGAACCCCGCAGACTTCGACATGCTGGGCACCATTCTGGGTGCGTTCCAGGATGACGAGATCCCCGGCAAGATCCAGCTGGGCTCCGCCTGGTGGTTCTGCGACACCGACGACGGCATGTACCAGCAGATGAAGACCCTGGCCCGCTTGGGCCTGCTGGGCAACTTCATCGGTATGCTGACCGACAGCCGCAGCTTCCTGAGCTACACCCGCCACGAGCTGTTCCGCCGCCTGATGTGCAACCTCATCGGCAACTGGGTCGAGAACGGCCAGTACCCCAACGACGAGAAGTCTCTGAAGAAGATCGTCGAGGGCATCAGCTATTATAATGCTAAGCGGTATTTTAATCTGTAATTGAGATAGTGCGATAAAAATTTCCCGCCTGTAACGTGTTGTTACAGGCGGGATTTTTTGTTGGTGGTAACGGGAAAAGGCAAAAGCCCCTCAGGTCGAGCAAAGCGAAGATCGGAGGGGCTCTGCCCGTTTACGGTTACTCACAGCTTTCCTGTTCCTCCGGCACCTCGGGCATCGTCCGCAGCTGCTCCAGCGTGATGCCATCCACATATTTATTGATCAGGTCATTCAGCCCGGACCAGAAGTCCAGCGTGTGGCACTGGCTGCGATGGGGGCAGTCCACCGACGACGCCAAACACGGGATGGCCGTCAGCTCGCCCTCGACGGCGCGCAGGATCTCGCCGGAGGTGATCTCCCCTGCCGGGCGCGCAAGCCGGTAGCCGCCCTGCGCACCGCGCACGCTGGATACCAGCCCGGCCTTCGCCAGCGGGGTGACGATCTGCTCCAGATATTTTAAGCTGATGCGCTGCTTATCACTGATGTCCTTCAGCGGGATCAGGTCGTTGGGGCGGTTGGCCAGTTCCACCATCAGGCGCAGGGCATAACGGTCACGGGTCGAAAATTTCATGGTAAAGCTCCCTTTATCGGAATTAGTAACACTAATCATAGCATAATTCTAGGAATTTTGCAAGTTATCAACCTATTAAAATAGTAGGATATATGCAAAATGCCGAAATGTGCAATTTTATGCAAACAAGTGTTGACAGAATCAGTTCACAGGCGTATACTGTGAGCCATGGAAGGCAAACAACGCCGACCAAAGATTCAAGAAAGGGGTACAGAACCATGAATGCAGTCTGCTTTGGTATGATGATGTGCATGTGCATGATGCGTAAGCGTCCTGTGCCAGCTTTCTTGTGCGCAAATTACAGCGCGTAATGAAAACTTGCAGCGGGATGCCGGAAAGCCGACATCCCGCTTTTGTTTGGAAAGGAAGTTTGTGACTATGGAAAGAGGTTCCGTTTACAAGCAGCCCGGTGTGCGAATGTGACGCTTTGAGGGAAGCTGACCGTTCAAAACCAACACACCTGACGATATATAAAGGAGAATTTACCATGAAAAAACTGATTTCTGCAACGCTCGCCGCTTCTCTGGCCCTGTCGCTGGCCGCCTGCGGCTCCTCCGCTTCTACTGATTCCGTCGCCGCATCCTCTGAGGCTGCCTCCACTGAGAGCACCGCAGCTTCCTCCGCGGCTGCCGAGTCCACCGCCGAGACCAGCGAACTGGCCGGCACGACCCTGAAGGTCGCTGCCTCCCCCACGCCCCATGCCGAGATTCTGAACGTGGCCAAGGAGGTTCTGGCCGAGCAGGGCATCGACCTCGAGGTTGTTGAGTTCAGCGACTACGTCCAGCCCAACCTCGTCACCGAGAGCGGCGAGGTTGACGCCAACTACTTCCAGCACACCCCCTACCTCGACAGCTTCAACGAGGAGAACGGCACCCATCTGGTCAGCGTCGGCGCGGTCCACTATGAGCCGTTCGGCATCTATCCGGGCAAGAGCGATGATCTGGCAAACATTGCGGACGGCGCGACCATCGCCGTGCCCAACGACACCACCAACGAGGCCCGCGCTCTGCAGCTGCTGGCTGCCCAGGGCCTGATCACCGTCCGCGACGGCGCCGGTCTGACCGCTACGGTCAACGACATCACCGACAACCCGCACAACCTGCAGATCAAGGAGATCGAAGCTGCCCAGCTGCCCCGCACCGTGCAGGATGTTGACTTCGCCGTCATCAACGGCAACTACGCAATGGAGGCCGGCTTCTCCGCCGGCAAGGACGCTCTTGCTACCGAGGATGCTTCCTCCGAGGCTGCCCAGACCTACGCCAACGTACTGGTTGTGAAGGAAGGCCGCGAGAACGACCCCGCCATTCAGGCGCTGTACGCTGCCCTGACCGGCGACAAGGTCAAGGATTACATCAACAGCACCTACGACGGTGCGGTTGTGCCGATTTTCTAAGATAAAGCCTCGCACCGCCGTAAACGGGCACGGGCGGATATGGAATCCGCCCCTACGGTACGGCAGGCAACGAAATTGTAGGGGCGCATTCCATATGCGCCCGCTGGCAGAACGCAAAGAAAAAACTTGCAACCTGTCAGAATAAAGCGTAAAATTATAGCGAATGGGTTTCACACTCATTCGCTATCTTTGTAAATGAGGGAGATTCACCCATGATCGAACTGCAACACCTGACCAAGCGCTTTGCCACGCAGGGCGGCACGGTCGTCGCGCTGAACGACATCAACCTGACGATCCGGGACGGCGACGTCTACGGCATCATCGGTATGTCGGGCGCCGGAAAATCAACACTGGTACGCTGCATCAATATGCTGGAGCGCCCGGACGAGGGAAATGTTATCGTCAACGGCAAGCAGATGCAAGACCTGCGCGCCGCCGACCTGCGCGCGGCCCGGCGTGAGATCACCATGATTTTTCAGCAGTTCAACCTGCTGATGCAGCGCACCTGTCTGCGCAATATCATGTTCCCGATGGAGCTGGCGAAGGTCCCCGGAGACAAGGCCGAGGCCCGCGCCCGTGAGTTGCTGGAGCTGGTCGGTCTGCCCGATAAGGCAGACGCCTACCCGGCGCAGCTGTCCGGCGGCCAGAAGCAGCGCATTGCGATTGCCCGTGCGCTGGCAACGGACCCGAAGGTGCTGCTCTGCGACGAGGCGACGAGCGCCCTGGACCCGAACACGACCCACGCCATTTTGCAGCTCATTCAAAAAATCAACCGTGAGCTGGGCATCACAGTCGTCATCATCACCCACCAGATGAGCGTTGTGGAGGAGGTCTGCAACCGTGTGGCCATTCTCGATAACGGCACCGTCGTCGAGGAGGGCGAGGTACAGGCTATCTTCAGCCATCCTACGTCCAAGGCGGCGCGGCGGCTCGTCTACCCCGCCGGTGCGCCCCAGGCCGAGGTCCTGCCCGGCCACAAGCTGGTGCGTGTGGCCTTCGGCGGCACCCAGACCACGGACAAGCCGCTGGTGGCAAGCCTTGCCATTGAGTGCGGCGCGCTCGTCTCGATCATGGCGGCAGACACCCGCATTGTGAACGGCCAGACGCTGGGCAGCATGCTGCTGGCGCTGCCCGACGACGACAAGGCCGCCGCGGCACTGGAGTACATCAGGAACTATCCCGGCATTACTTTTGAGGAGGTGAACGGCTGATGGCAGAGCTTTTTGCAGGCAAGGAATGGCAGACGTTCTTGCAGATTTTACCCACCATTCCGTTTGAAACATGGGAGACCGTCTGGTCCACCGTCGTCGCAACGCTGCTGGCGCTGGTCATCGGTCTGCCGCTGGGCGTCTGCCTGGTCACGGGCGAACAGGGCGGCGTGCGTCCCCTGCCCCGCTGGCTCATGGCGCTGCTGAACGGCCTGGTGAATCTGCTGCGCAGCGTGCCGTTTTTGATTTTGATGATCATTGTCATTCCGCTGTCCCGCGCCATCGTGGGCACGTCCATCGGTACGGTGGCGTCCATTGTGCCGCTGGTCATCGCATCGTTCCCGTTTGTGTCGCGTCTGGTCGAGACCAGTATGCGCGAGGTGGACGCGGGTGTCATTGAGGCCGCCCAGAGCATGGGCGCAACGCCGCTGCAGATCATCACCAAGGTCATGGTGCCCGAGAGCATGCCGAGCCTGGTTGCCAACGTGACGATTGCCGCCACGACCATCATGGGTTACGGCGCAATGGCCGGCATCATCGGCGGCGGCGGCCTTGGCAAGATCGCCATCAACTACGGTTACTACCGCTTTAACGTGGTACTGGAGTTCTTTGCCACGGCGCTGCTGGTCGTGCTGGTACAGATTTTGCAGACTGTCGGCACAAAGCTGGCCATCAAGTGCGACAAGCGCATCCAGAAGTGATTTGAGGGAACCGAGATTTAACATATTTTTCAAATTGGCGTGACAGGGCGGACATAAATGCAGTGTATAGTATAATCAGAGTTAAGGGGAACGCCCCAAGACACATTACACTGCCGCCCTGGCCATGCCAGAAGCAATCGCTTCGGCCACGGCGCAGACAACCAACAAGGCCGTGAAGCCATTTGAATAGATACAAAAGCCTCCTGCATCGGTTGTGATGCAGGAGGCTTTTATTTTGGTGCGCCCGCCGCTGTAAGGCGGACTAACGTTTGCGGGAAGGCTGCGGGCCGGGCGTGCCCGGCCCCTACAAAGCAGCTGCTCAAAAGTACCC
>OHVT01000188.1_pt1 | contig 36705 bp, 34 predicted proteins | sample 1579441 | NCBI WGS metagenome assembly OHVT01 (sample SAMEA3882542, study PRJEB24775) | human gut metagenome | biome: human-associated habitat; feature: intestine environment; material: feces | place: Netherlands | collected 2009/2010
GATTTATCTCCTTATCAAAGAATTCATGTTTCAGCTTATCGATAAACAGTTCCAGCTTAGGGTCTTCGCTTACCTCATCCCATTTTCTGCAAAGCTCCTTCAAATTCTTAGCATCTTCTTTCAGCATCTCCAGGAACCGTTCGCTGAAATCCTCGTCTTTAAAGACTGTATCTTCCTCTTTCAAGCCTTTTTCTACGGCATATTCTATGATGCGGTCCAGTTCCCAGCCCTTGGCTTGCTTATCCTTCACGTTGATATCGGGAGCAATAATCACCTTATTCTGGTCAAACATCTTAATCATATCCTCGGTAATGCGGAGGAAGGTGTGGAGCGAACGGCGGAAGGCATAGAAACTGCTCTCCAATCGCTTGACCATGTGAACACGATAGATACCTGTCAGCATGGTGGAAATATGAAGGGCAGTAGGATACTTCTTGCGAGCCTCGCCCTGCAAGAACTCCACGGCACGATAGCGGGCATAGTGCAAGCCCTTGCCTGTGGGATTATCTTCGGGATGAGGCGTATCGGTAAGAATCGCCATCGTACTATAGAAGAGATCGTTCAAACCGCCATTTAATTCATACATCAATTCGTTAGGAGGCAGAATATCCGGGAATACGATGTGCTGGTCATCCAAGTCTTTCTTGTAGGCAGGCACATTCTTGATATTGTTTCGGGTTCGTCTAACCGTCACCTTATCAATCACTTGCGTTCTTATCTTCTCGTAGAGGTCATCGGTATGCTGGGCAAATTCTGCATTTCTTTCGTTCTTCTTGTCTAACTTACGCTCACGCATCAGCTTATCATATTCTTCTATCCATGGAGAGAAGGTTACAGGCAGATTCTGGATGCCTTCGATGGTAGAATAGCGGGCATTCTGGAAGAGAAGCAAAAGATTCAGAAGATCGGTTGGACGATTATTGAGCGGAGTAGCCGAAAGCAGCATCACCTTCTTGTGATGGCCTTTTACCAAACCTTCGTTTATGCGAGGAGTCTTGCAGATTAACTGCAAATCATCGTATCTGCCAGCGGTGGCTCCACGGAAGTTATGCGCCTCATCAACAATCACCAGGTCATACTCTCCCTTCTCACGGAAGTTGCCTTCGCCCTCTATGATTTTATTCAGACTGCCATTGCTCACAAACTGGGCGTAGCGCTTGATGCCGAAAAGCTTGAAAGTATCAGTCCAGTTCTTTTCCAAGGCTGGCGGATAAACCACCAGGATATTGGTGTATCTTCCATTTGCTTCAACAAATCGCTTGGCAATCATCGTAGCAACAATGGTTTTACCCAAACCCACCACATCGGCAAGGAAGAAGCCATTGTGCTGCATCAGCATCTGATAACCCTGAATCACGGCATCGTGCTGATAGCGGATATCCTTCACACCCTCAGGCATTTCCATCGTAAAGTCATCCTCCACCTGCGAACCGAAAGTATCTATCAGCACCTTCATATAGAGTTCGTATGGTGTAGGCAACTGGGCAAGATGAGTCTTCGCCTTCATCTGCTCGATGTCTTGCAGATTCAGAGGAACGGCCTGCTCCCAAAGCTGCTCAAATTCCTGCTTGCAATATTCCACATCGTCATAATCTTTCATCGCCACGTTCAACTCATACCGGTTGCCAGGCATGGTTCCCATACCGGAATCGGATAGATTAGAGGACCCCATGATAACCCAGCCATCAGAGTTTGGATTATGGTTTTCCGGGAGAAGAAGATAGAATTTGGCATGGAGTTTTTTGCTTCGATGGATACGCATCTCCAGTTTTTTGTCGATGATGTCCTGGCAAAACTGGAGGATACCTCTCTCCGTCTGCTCATCATAGCCTGCATTCTTCACCTCCTCAACGAAATCGTGAGAATAGGCATCGATGACGGCTTGTTCATCAATCTGTCCGAAAAAGAGTTTGGATTGCTTACGGAATATGTTGTCGATATTGATACCTACCAATATCTGTATCTTTTTTACCTGTTCAAATTCCTCACGAAGTTTGAAATAGCCCGAACTTCGGAAATATCCTACTACTGCCTGAAAGGTATGAAAATCAAGCATGTTATGGGCTATTCCCTTGAACTTCTCGAACAGGGAATTATCAGGAGTATTATTAAAAAACTTAGTGCTCATCTGTTGTATCTCCTAGGGGTATTAGCACTTCCGCCATTCCCCTAAGCAGAAACATTCTTGTTAGTTTGTATGGTTGCTACCAAAACAGAAATGGCGTAGGGAATCTATCACTCGCATTACCCTTGCTCGATTGAGGTCCTAGGAAAACCTTTGGCAACAAGAGTAAGAAGCAACAGAAACCTACGCCAAACTTGCATATATAATAGCACAGGATGTACCCTATCCAAACGAATGGAAAGGGCACACCTATGCCTGTGTACATACACACATAAAGCGAAGGCGCCTACCGCTGTCTTCATCTGAATGCCTCTTTTGAAATTTCCTAGGTTTCAATCGAATCAGAAGAAAACGTAGTACACGTCTTTCTTAATTATGATAGGCCAAGCCATGGACTTTTACTTAGCCGGCGACTCATCGCCAGCCATCCACGGCAAGACAACTGCAAAAGTACGAAAAAGAATTGGCTCCACAAAATTTTGGGTCTTTTTTCTTGCATATCTCATTTACTTTTCTTATCTTTGCCACCAAATTAATAACAATAACATTAAAAAGGAGGTTATTATGCAAGCAACAAAGAACAATACAAAGGAGGAAACCATCAGAAAGTTTAAACAACTCCTAAAACATAAAGAGGAGATGCTCGAAAGAGCAAAACAATATGATGGCATTGACATTTATGCTAAAACAGAAATCCACTATTAGATGAAATCAAAGCTGATTTCGAAAAGTCGGCAAATGACTTAAAAGAGAAATAGTTTCTTGCAAATCCCAATAAAATTGGTTATAAAGCAGCATATATTCAAGGCTTTTGCCCTTACAGGGCGCAGGGGGTGGGGACAACGCCCTAATACCCAGGGTGTTGCCCTGGGCTAGGAGCTTTTGGGCCTTCAGCCCGTGCTTGAACCACATGCAAAAGTTCAATGATTTACTTCTTAACCAGGCATTTTATACTCATATCTAAGCTTCCAGATAGTTCATCATATCCTCCAATGTATCGAAGTTCTTGACATTCCCCCTCTTTACATCCATAATAGCCTCCAACAAATCGCCCTCATACACTTGTGGTCTAGTATGCTTCTTATCATCCATAAAACGAACCAAACGTACATAGCCAGAGCGACAAACCTTCGACTTTTCCTTCTTAGAACAATCAAAAGCGTTCTTAAAATCTATGGTAATCTGCTCCATAATTATTGGACATTAAATTAAACATCTATTTTAATACAATCCGCTGCATTTATTCAGAATAAGGCGTTCTCATATGTTCATGCTTCCATTGCTCAATAGTCTTTTCATCTATCAAGCCCTCATCCCACAATGCATCTGCGGCATCAATCGCTTTTTACGCAAAATATCGACTATCTGTCGTCATAACACTATCATTTTAAATAATTACCCATGTTACTTATGAAGCATCACCCCTTCCTCTTCTACATTATTATAAAAAGGACTGCCTTTTTTGCTGTTCCAATCCTTCATCGAATACACTATCGGATGAATCATCTGATTGATTTGCCATCCCAATTCCCAAAGAGGATAGGTGTAATTATCATGATCCTTCTCATCTATCTTATCCTTGTTCAAAAGCACAAGGATGTCCCAGTCGGAATCTGCTTTAGCATCCCTTCTAGCCCTTGACCCGAAAAGGATAACCTTGGCATCTTTCGGCATAATCGACTCCGCTTTCTTCTGAATCGACTTGAGTACCTCATCTTCAAGATGTTCCCTTGTTATTGTCGTCATAACACTATCATTTTTATTACACCGCAAAAATACGAAAAAGAATTGAAACTAACAAATATTCTGAGAGATATTTGCATTTATTCTTTTCTCTTCACCCAAACCTTATGGCTACCGCGGCCTAGTGAATCTATCGGTGAAGTCTTGTCATTTGTCAGCTCCTTCAGTTCCATAGAGGCAGCAGTACGGCTCAGGTTGTTGATGGAGGCATAATCGCCTAGGGTGAGGACTCCGTTCTTCTCTATCACCTCCAGGGCACGGGCGATGCGCTCTTCCCTGGAATACAGCTGCTTACGGATAACCTTTACACCACCCATATCACGCTCCAGGTCACGATCAGTTTCACGCTTCACATCCTTGATAAACTCAGGAGACGCCTTGAAGTTGATGTCCTTCACGCCCACCTTGCGGTACGTCATCTTATCATCTGGATTCAGAATTTCCCTAGGCTTCTCATCCTCGAAAGCGAGGGAGAGGGAGAAGGTGCCGAAACCTTCCAAATTCACGTTGTAACCCATGGAGAGCATGTCTGTCAGCATATCAACCACATCGGTCAATACAGCCTCCGTGGTACTTTCCGAAATACCGCGATGGTAGTTCTGCATCATCTTGACGAACTCTTTTCGGGATAGTGTACGGTTGGTCACCATCTTGGGATAAACTCTGCGCTTGCCTTCATCACGCAAATCATTCAACTCTTGCAACTTGTACTTAGCCATATCAGTTTCCTTTCTTATTAAGATTGTTATCACTCCTTATTGCCCAGCAGCCTTTGCATCCTACAGTATTTATGATCATACCTAAGAAGAAAAGACCACAAACCTAGGAAGAAAAGTATTTAATCCTAGGAGAAATCTCCGTTCACCGACGCCGAATGTCCGTTCAACGTCGATGAACGGCGGTTCAACGTCGGTGAATGTTGGTTCAACGTCGGTGAACGAAGATTTCTACCTTGCAAAGATACAACTTTATCAGATATAAAACAAGACTTTTCCTGAATATCTTTACTTTTCCGGCCATAATTCTTCGTTTTTTGAGCTTATTTCTTTGCGTATCCCAAATAATTGTGTTAACTTTGTAGTCAGATTGCAAACCAAAGGCTAAAGGATTGCAAGCAAAAGACTAAGCAAAAGACTAAGATTAGACATTCTTATGAGTATGAAGATATTAGCAACCAGCGACTGGCACCTGGGCAACCTGTTTCACGGCAACGACCGTCTGCCGGAACACAAGCATTTCCTGAAATGGCTCCTGGAACAGATAGCTGAACAAAAGCCCGATGCTCTCCTCATCGCAGGAGACATCTTTGATAACGGAAATCCATCGGCAGCGGCACAGACCGTTTATTACGAGTTTCTTGCCGATGCTACCCAACTGTGCCCGAACATGCAGGTCATCATTACCGCCGGCAACCACGATTCCGCCAGCCGACTGGAGGCTCCCCGTCCGTTGCTCACCCGATACCACGTGGAAATAAGAGGAAACGTAAGGAAAATCTGGAAGCAGGGAGAAAGCGAGGACGATGATAAAACCGGCGGACATTGGATCTATTCCTTCGATGACCTCATCATCCCCGTAACCAACGAGGCAGGAGAAGAAGTCATCATCCTCGCCGTACCTTTCCTAAGAAGCGATGTGGTGCAGAACGCCAGCTACTCGCAGGGAGTCAACGACTTTCTGAGAGAACTGACGGCTGAGGCTCGAAAGAAATACCCGGGCAGGAAGTGCATCATGATGGCACACATGTACGCCAAGGGTTCGGATATCGCCAAGAAGGATGCGAGCGAGAAAATCATCATCGGCGGACAGGAGGAAGTGGACCTGGAAGGATGGAACGAACATCCCGACTATATGACTTGCGGACACATCCACAAACGGCAACATATCTGGAACACCGACTGGGCAAGATACACGGGAAGTATCCTCCCGATGTCGTTTGCTGAGAAAGACTACACCCACGGCATCGACCTCATCACCATAGAACATGGAGAAGAGGAGGAAGGAAAGGAAACCGGCAAGAGCAAGGAATGGAAAGTAGATTTCCTGGAATACAAGCCTCAGCACGCCCTCCGCATCCTGCCCGAAAATGAGGAAGAACTGACCTTCAAGAAATGGCAGAAGGTCATCAATTCTGAACTCTCGGAGAGAACCGACGGCGAACTGAGCGACCATTTCGACTACGTGATGCTGAAGGTGAAACAGGAGAAACTGACCAGCGATGACATCAAGGAACTGGAGAAACTCGTCAACGAAAAGGATGCCGTGCTCTGCAAAATCCAGCGCATCATCCCGCAACTGGACCTCTCCACCATCCAGGGTTCCCAGCACATCACCAGCATAGAAGACATCATCAACCGTCCTCTGCTCGACACGCTGAAAGAAGCCTTCGCCATCAGACACAACGCTCCGATGAACGAAAGACAGGAGAAAATGTTATCCGATTTATTAACGACATCATCATTATGAAATTCCTACAACTCGAAATACTCAACCTCGCTTCGCTTGACAAACAGGGAGGCGAGGTCATCAACTTTGAAGAAGGTGCCTTAGGCGAGAGTACCATCTTCAGCATCGTAGGTCCGACGGGAAGTGGCAAGTCTACCCTACTCGATGCTATCTGCCTTGCCCTCTACAACCGCGCCCCTCGCTACCCCAGGAAGAAAGGCGACAAGAACCAGAACATCGAGACTTTCGGAGCTGCCGATGCCAGCGAAAACAACCGTCTGGCACCTACCGACAGTAGAAACATCCTGACACGTGGCAAGAAGGAAGGCTACAGCAAACTCACCTTCCTTGCCAACAACGGCAGCATCTACCGCGCAGAATGGCACGTCAGATTCCAGAGAGTGCGCTACGAGAACGCCAAGACTGCGCTCTATAAAATCACGAGAAACGGAGAAGAGATAACAGAGGAAACTGCCGACTGGAACGAGCTGCCGAACATCATCGGACTCGACTACGACCAGTTTCTCCGTACCGTACTCATCGCCCAAGGCTCGTTTGCCAACTTCCTGACAGCAAAGGAAAACGAACGGTACGAACTCCTGGAAAAACTCATCGGATGCGAGGAAACTTATACGAACATCGCTACTGAAATCAAGAAGGCGAAAGACCAGGCGACGGATGCCTACAACCAGATGGCTGCATCGGTGGAAGCCGTAAAACAGAACCTGCTGAACGATGAAGAACTTGCCCAACTGAAGGAGGAAATCGACCGCCTGGAAAAGGCTGAGAAGGAACTCGACAGCCAGTTGCAAGCCATCTCGAAAGAACTGCAATGGTTTGAGGAAAACGATAAGCAAATCAAGCAAACTGCTATCTGCCAGGAAGATATGGAACAAGCAGCAGATGCCATTAAAGCGATGCGAGCCCAGATTCTCCGTCTGCAGCTGCACGATGAAGTACAGCCAGCCGTCAACCAGCTGCAGGAAGTAGAGCGACAGACGCAAAGCATCCACGAGCGGGAAGAAAACATCCTGAAAGCGGAAGCAAACATCAAAAGTCAAGAGTCTGCCATCAGCGAAAGCGAGAAAACTCTCACCAGTCTGAAGGAAGCAGTCGGCAAGGCACAGGAACAGCTGGAAAAGGCGCTGCCGGTCATCGCTGAAGCAAGGGCGCTGAAAACAAAAATGGAAGCGGCGATGCCGAATCTGAAAGAAAAGAAAGAGGCATTGGAGTTGGCACAGAAAGAGAATCTAACTGCCCAAAGAGATGTGGAGGAAAACGCCCGAAACATCCAAAAATGGGAAGCTGAAACGGAGAAAGCAAACCTTGCTCTCAAAGCGACACAGGAAGAGATTGCCAAGCAGAAACAGGTTCTGCACGAAGCGACGCAAGCCGCTGAACAGGCTTGGGAGAAGGAAAGAAAGAAGACTGCCGGACAGAATATAGAGGAACTGCAGAACAGCAAGACTGTAGCTGACAGGAAACTACAGGATGTCCAGCAAGCCATCAAGGTTGTGGCTCATCTCGATGCTGCCACAACAGAAAAGCAAAAGAATGAGGAGCGAATCCAGGTCTTGAGCAAGAGAAATGCGGAGATTGATGAAGCCCTGGGCAAGTTGACCATCGAGGCGCTGACCCAAGAGACCCTGACGCTGAGAAATGCCTATACCCTCATGGTGAGCGAGAAATGGGAGATTCATCGTGCCAACCTGACCGAAGGCAAACCGTGTCCGCTCTGTGGCAGCACGACCCATCCTTATCATACCGACAACAGACAGTTTGAGGAAGCCACCACGGAACTCTCTCAACTTCTGAAAGTCAAGGAGAATCTGCTGAAACTGCAGCAGAAAGAGGAGAAGAACCTTTCCGGCGAGAGAAAACAGAACGACGGCGAAGTACAGACGCTCCAGAAACAACAGGAAAAGCTCTTGGGAGAAATAGCAACTTACGAAGAGGATTGGAAGGCGCTCATCGCCCAGTATCCAAAGATTCCGAAAGCAGAGGCAGAACTGAAATCGCTCTTGCCTATCTATGAAAACAAGGCGAAAGATGCGAGCAGCAAACTGAGCCTCTTTAACAAGATTCAGAAAGAGATAGAACGGCTGACCCAACTCAAGGATAAGGCTGTAAAGGATGAAGCTGCGTATGAAAGCAAAGCTTCAACAATGCTGAATAAAGTCCAGGAAAATACTTCAATCTGCACTACAAAACTAGCTGAGCAGAAAGCACTTACCATCAACCTTACCTCGCAGCAGAAGAGTAAGAAGGAGGCTTACGGGAAAGCCCTTCAGACATGGAATAGCGCCAAGAAGGAAATGGAGGTATGGCAGGAGAAATATAAGCAGATTCTGAATGGCGAAGAACCAGACGCGGCTGAACAAAGACTGACAGCAGCAAAGGATGAGGCTACGAAAGTAGCAGATAACCAGAACGAGAATATCAACAAACTGAAGGCTGAACTCGCCAACAGTAAAGGTTCGCATCAAACCATGCTGTCTCAGAACAAGACGATGAAAGAGAATCTGCAAGCGAAGGAAAAGGAACTCGACCTTTGGATTGAGGAATACAACAAGCAGCTTGAAGAAAAGAGCATCGAAGGAAAAGACTCCGAGGAGGAAGGCATCGAGGAAAGAAGTATCGAGCCAAGCCTTATCGACCGAAATATCATCCGAGAGATGCTTCACTCTGCCGAAGACTGGAACGCTATCCGACGGGAAAAGGACGAAAAAGAGAAGGCTGTGGCCTCAACAACTGCTCTTTACCAGAGTGCAGAAAAGGCGCATCAGCAGCATTTGGAACATCAGCCTGCCCAAACCCGTGATGCTCTCCTAGCCATTCAGCAGGAGTATCAGGAAAGAAGCCAGCGCAACGAACTGATTGCTGCCAACGCCAGGATGCAGAACCATCAGGAAGCCGTGAAGCAGTTGGGCGACAAGGCTGAGGCTCTGCAACTCGTAACACAGGAAAAGGACGACTGGACAGCCATCACAGATGCCATCGGAGCAGACGGAAAGACGCTGCGCAAGATAGCCCAATGCTATACGCTCAGTTTCCTGATAGCGCACGCCAACCAGGAAATCAGAAAGTTCAACAGCCGTTACGAACTGCAGCAGGTAAAGCATTCGCTGGGCATCCGAGTCATCGACCACGACCGTGCCGACGATATCCGAGACACCACCTCCCTATCTGGTGGCGAAACCTTCATCGTGAGTCTCGGTCTTGCCTTGGGTCTGTCAGCATTATCCTCCCGTAACATCTCCTTCGAGAACCTGTTCATCGACGAAGGCTTCGGAACCCTCGACCCTGATACCCTAGCCACCGTCATCGACTCCCTCGCCATGCTGCAAAGTTCGCAAGGCAAGAAGGTGGGCGTCATCAGTCATACCGACACGATGAGCGAGCGCATCACCACCCAGATAAGGATTATCAAGAATGGCAACTCCGGCAGCAGTCATATCGAGATCTATCCTTAACCCATCGCAATTACACCTTAAATTATATAGTAATTACACCTTATTTATCCCTATCAGCGCCAAGGATGGCGACAACGTGGTGAACAAGAGCGATGTGATTCGTCCTCACCATAACAAAAGAAAGGGTGTGCCATAAGTCCATGACACACCCTTTCTTTTGTTTCCATTGAATATTAAACCCTGTTTCCCTCTTTTGGGAAAACTACGGTTGGCTTGAAGGTCTTAGCCTCCTCAAAGTCCATCAGGGCATAAGCGATGATGATGACGGTATCGCCCACCTGCACCTTGCGGGCTGCAGCACCGTTCAGGCAGATACAACCGCTGCCACGCTCACCCTTGATAATATAGGTCTCCAAGCGCTCACCATTGTTGTTGTCTACAATCTGAACCTTCTCGCCTGCTATCAGATTAGCAGCGTCCATCAAGTCCTCATCGATGGTGATGCTACCCATATAATTCAGGTTAGCCTCAGTTACGGTCACACAATGGAGCTTACTCTTCAATACTTCTATCTGCATTGTTCTGTTATTACTTGATCTGTTACGGATTAAACTTAATAAAGAATATCTATCGAGGAATTATCCCTTATACTTGATATGGTCGATGAGACGGATAGGAGTCTTACCGCAATAAACGGTGATGCACCCTACCACATAGGCACTATCCTCCCATGAAGAAACATCCTGCAGGCTGTCGCCATCCACAATCTGGAAATACTCTACCTCCAGACCCTCTACAGCATTGATGTCGGCAACCACCTTATCATGAGTTTCCTGTACAGTATGAGTCTTGGCATACTCCACACTCTCCTTCAGGGCCTTATAGATGTTTGGCGCAATGGCACGCTCATCAGGAGCCAGCAAAGTATTACGGCTGCTCTTAGCCAAACCATCCTCATCACGGACAATTGGACACTCCACAATCTGCACATCGCTGTTGATGTACTTCACGAGCTGCTTGATGACAGCAATCTGCTGCCAATCCTTCTCACCGAAATAAGCACGAGTTGGTCGAACGATATAGAAAAGACGGCTCACTACCTGACATACACCATTGAAATGACCCGGGCGCTTGGCACCCTCCATCACGGTAGAAACAGGTGGAAACTCAAAGTGGCGTGTATCTGGTGTAGGATACATCTCCTTCACCGATGGTGCAAACACATAGTCAGCACCACAAGCCTCCAAGAGCTTGCAGTCAGCATCGAGGGTACGAGGATAGCGATCCAAGTCACCCTGATCATTAAACTGTGTAGGATTCAGGAACACAGAAACCACAGTCACGCCATTTTCCTTCACACTGCGCTTAACAAGAGAGGCGTGACCCTCATGCAGCGCACCCATAGTTGGCACAAGGCCGATTTCCTTTCCCTCCTTACGACACATGAAGAGTTCGTTCTGGAGGTCAACAATCTTATTGAATACTTTCATCGTCATAATCTGTTTTCGGGTGCAAAATAACAACTTTTTTCTCAAATGAGAAAGAAAAAACCTAAAAATATGCGAATTAATGCCGAAAATAATGAATTTCGGAGAAAAAAATGCCCCTATTTGAAGTTTTTTTTGTACCTTTGCACGTAATTCGTAAGAATAAAATTTAATTTTTATGGCAAAAAAAGTATTATTTATCAATCAGGAGATCGACCCATACGTAGCCGAGTCTCACATGTCAATCATGGGACGCGAACTGCCTCAGAAGATGCAGGAAGCAGGTTTTGAGATCCGCACCTTCATGCCTAAGTGGGGCACCATCAACGAGCGTCGCGGACAATTGCACGAGGTCATTCGCCTGTCTGGTATGAACCTTATCATAGATGATACAGACCATCCGCTGATCATCAAGGTTGCATCTATACCAACAACACGACAGCAGATTTATTTCATCGATAATGACGACTATTTCAAGAGCCGCCAGATGGGCACCGATGAAAACGGAAAGGAATATGCCGACAACGGAGAAAGAGCTATCTTCTTTGCACGTGGCGTATTGGAAACCGTGAAGAAGCTCCGCTGGCAGCCTGATGTAATCGTCTGCCAGGGTTGGGCTAGCGCAGTAGTACCATTCTATGTAAAGACAGCCTACAGCGAAGAGCCTTCATTTGCAGAATCAAAGGTGATTACCGCTCTCTATACCAACGAACTCAAGGGTGAACTGGGTACCAACTTCAAACGTTGCGTTGCCTTCCGCGATGCCAAGTCAGAACTGCTCGACAGCTATCAGGACGACTTCAACTTCATTGAGCTCGGCAAACTTGCCATCGACTATAGCGACGGTGTGGTAGAAGGTGAAGAAGAAGCTAACCAGATTCTCTTTGATTATGCGAAGGAGAAGAACAAGCCTGTACTGGCTTATCCGGGAGAAGATATCCAGGAGCCATACGCAGACTTCATCAACAAGGTTTGTCCTGACGCAGAATAAAATTCCGACAACAGAGACACATACATACAAGGATAATGAAAATTTTAAGACTCTTAACAGTATTAGTAATAGCAGCGCTTACTTTCGCTGCATGTGATGACACCACCGAGGGAATCGGTGGTAGCATCACTAACGATATTGACAACATCAACATCACTAGCGCAGTATTTCCTGTAGCTACAAAGTCTATGGTTTCAGGTGCCGTATTGAGCCGCAACAACAGCGGTCTCATCGGTAAGATGAAAGACCCGGAAACCGGCAACTATGTAAAGGGTGACTACATGACCCAGTTGAGCGTATTGCCTACTTTCTCTATAGATACACTCGATTACATCAAGCAGGCAAACAATGGTTCTATCGAAGCAGACTCATGCTACCTCCTGGTTTCATACAATGCCAGCTACGGCGATACTATCGCCCCAATGAAGGTGACAGCCTATGAGATGACAAAGCCGATGGCAGAAGATAAGGAGTATTACTCTGATTATGATGCCTTCAAGGAAGGCTGGGTAAGCGAAAACAACCAGCACTGGAGCAGTAATTACAACTTGAGCAATACATCAGATGTCAAGAACTTCAAGATTTACTTGAATAAGAAGTATGAGAAAGATGGTAAGACATACAAGAACTATGGTTCTTACATCATGCAAACATACGCAGAACATCCTGAGTACTTCAAGACCAACTACAAGTTCCTGCACAACGTCTGCCCTGGCTTCTTCATCAAGAATGTAGGCGGTACGGGTAACATGGCTAAGATCTGGAATACAGAGCTTATCTTCTACTGGACCCGCCACAAGACCATCAAGGCAAAGGACGGCGTTACAGACAGTATAGCTGTAGGCATCGGATACAACCGTTTCGATGGTACAGAAGAGGTATTGCAGCTCAACAAGATTGAGAACGACACCGTGAAACTGAAGCAGTTGGCAAGTCGTCAGGATAGCTGTACTTATCTCAAGTCGCCTGCCGGTATCTTCACCGAGGTTACCCTCCCTATCGAAGACATCATGAAGGGCCATGAGAAGGATACGCTCAACACAGCTACCATCTCTTTCCCACGGCTCAACAATGACAACGAAGACAACCCATACAACTTTGCTACACCAAGCACCATCCTGATGGTTCAGAAAGACAGTTTGCAGTCGTTCTTCGAAAAGAGCAAGTTGGCAGATAACCGTACTTCTTATACCACAAGCTACAGCAGTACAGGTACTTATAAGAATGCCTATACATTCCAGAATATCGCCAACCTGGTTTCTGTCATGTATAAGAACAAGGGCAAGGGAGAAAACTGGAATAAAGTAGTACTGGTTCCTGTAAACGTCATCACAACCACACAGGGATATACTACCGTCATCTCCAAGATTAATCACGATATGTCACTCGCTTCTACCCGACTGAAAAGAGGTGTAATAACCACCGACAGCAACGGCAAGGAGACAAGTCCTATACAGATAAAGGTGATTTACAGTAAGTTTAAAGAAAAAGAATAAGCATTCATAACGCAAAGTAAAAAAGGAAACGAAACATGGCAGATAATTTTTTGGAGCGTCATCGCGAAGAATACGAAATACGCAAGGCTGCATGGCTCAAGAAGAAGAAACTATTCATGAAGTCAGGCAAGAAACAGAAGCCCCAGACACAGATGCCACGTCCTGAAGACGAAGCGTTATAAACACGAAAAAATATTCAGAATCCTGAGAAAGAGGGTGTATCATAAAGCATTTGAATGTTTATGATACACCCTTTTAACTTTGCCAGTTAATCCTTAAAAAACGCCGCATAAGTACGATAAAAGCCATTTAACACAAAATAAAACAAAATTAATTTGGAGTTTACCCATTTTTTTTATATCTTTGCATTGTAAATTAAAAGTATTAAATATTAAACAGACAAAAAGCAATAAAATAAAAATAATCAAGATATTAGTAGAGATACTGATTTATGGGTTTAACTTTTCTAAGAACTTGCATTTAAGGATACAAGATATTTGCAGGATACAAGTTACTTGCAATATATGAGATACTTGGTTTATGTTTATAGATAATGGAGAAATTACTCTCATAAAGAATTCGTTTTTAAGTTTAAACAAAAATGCTAAAGTTAGATGTTAGTAATATAAGTCCCCGTAGTAACCGTGAGGCTACTGCGGGGACGCTTTTTCAATTTATAGTATATAGAAACAAAAAGGGCAAGACCAGAGATGACCTTGCCCAATCTATTTTTATAACTCTTTATCAATATTATAAGATTCTACCTGTAAGAGAGAACTTCAAAACAGGATAAACCTTTAAATATAAACATCAGACTACAGAACTTAATCTACTACCGTAAACTTGGCATATTTCAGCAGAAGCTGTTTGGTGCCAGAATGAACGAACTCAACCGTAGCCTTCGTATTCTCACCAGTACCTTCAATCTTCAATACCGTTCCCCGTCCAAAACGCTGATGTTCAATCTTCATTCCCTCCTGCAAACCACAAGAAGAACTGCCAGCAGATGAAGCTGTAGAAGAAGAAACTGATGATGCAGAAGATCCAGTACCGCGAGAAGCAGGATGAGAAGAATGCGTCTCCATGTAACGTTTAGCTGCATTCAGCGCTCTAACAGACTTGAAATTGCCTTCAGAGAGAGATGAGCGTCCGGAAACAGACGAGCGTCCGGAAGTACGTGAAGTCCCCGGTTCATCATCAAAGAGAGAAGGCTTAGGATCTGCTACAAACTGCGATGCTACCGGTTTGGAATTCTGATACCTGCTACTGTATCTAGGCTGCTCAGCATCCTCCCACGGTCTGCGAGAACGTTTCGCTCTCGCCCACTCCGGCTGGTCAGACATCGAATCAGCTCTGGAGCCAAACAAGCTTCCACCAGCCTCATCCTGGCTATCAATCAACTTGCCGTCAATCTCATCGATAAACCGACTCGGATTATCAAACTCCATCTTGCCATATCGCCAGCGGTTCTTGGCGTTCGTCAGGATACAATGTTTCTCAGCTCGAGTAATGGCAACGTAAAGCAATCTTCGTTCCTCCTCCAGTTCTCTGAGCGAAGCAGCAGAAAGCGGACTCGGGAAGATATTCTCTTCCAAACCAACCACGAATACCGTAGGAAACTCCAGACCCTTGGCAGCATGAACCGTCATCAGAGAAACACGAGGTTCATCCTTATCACCATCGCTGTCAGCATCGGTAAGCAGAGCCACATCCTGCAGATAATCCTGCAGGAAGAGTTCATCAAACCTACCCTCTTCACGGCGTTCCTCCACAAAAGCCGACATACCGCTCAAGAATTCCTCCAGGTTCTCCTGACGTGCCAGATCATCGGCATCCTTGCCCGACATGATATCCTGACTGATGCCACTCTCCTTGATAATGGCATCACCCAATTCATAGACATCCGTAGTTTGAGCCCGTTCGATAAACGAAGAAATTAGCAATCTGAAAGTTTCCAGCTTGTTCATCGTACCCTTGGTAACCGCCAGTCCATACCGCTCAGGGGCACCGATTACCTCCCAGAAACTCACCTGGTTCTGATGGGCACAGTCAGCAATCTTCAGCACCGTAGTAGCACCGATTCCACGAGCCGGATAGTTGATAATACGCTTGATAGCCTCTTCATCATCCGGATTCGCCACCAGACGGAAATATGCAATAATATCCTTAATTTCCTTGCGCTGGTAGAAACTCAGTCCGCCATAAATGCGATAAGGAATACCCTGCTTTCTGAACTCCTCCTCGAAGCTACGACTCTGGGCATTGGTACGATAGAGAATGGCAAAATCACTATACTGGCAGCCATCCTCGCGCCGGATACGCTTCACGTCCTTCGCCACAATCGCCGCCTCTTCCTTGTCGCTGTAAGCAGGCTTATACTGAATCTTCTCACCCTTCGCATTCTCGCTGAACACATCCTTAGGAATCTGGTTGCGGTTATGCTTGATCAGACTGTTAGCCGCCTCAACGATGGTCTGGGTAGAGCGGTAGTTCTGTTCCAGTTTGAAGAGACGCGTGCCCTGAAACTGGCGCTGATAGTTGAGAATATTATCGATATTGGCACCACGGAAACTATAGATACTCTGCGAGTCATCACCCACGGCACAAACACGCTGCTTCTCCTGACAGAGTTGCATGACGATAGACATCTGAACGTGATTGGTATCCTGATACTCATCCACCAGGACATAATCGAAGCGGGCGGCATATTTGTGGCGAATATCCTCATGCTCCCTGAAGAGCTGATAGGTAAGCGTCAGCAAATCATCGAAATCCATGGCATTGGCCTGCTTGCAGCGCTGCACGTAAGCCACGAAAATCTTACCAACCTCAGGCATCTGCGCACGCTTGTTCTGCTCGAAGATAGCCGCATCGCTCTCATAAGCCGCAGCACTCATCAGGTTGTTCTTCGCCATCGAAATCTTGGCATGAACGGCAGCAGGCTTATACTTCTTATCATCCAGCCCCATCTCCTTCACTATCGCCTTGATCAGCGAGCGCGAGTCACTTTCGTCATAAATGGTAAAGTTGTTGTTGAAGCCGATATGCTCAGCCTCCGCTCTCAGGATTCGGGAGAAGATGCTGTGAAAGGTACCCATATAGAGATGCTGGGCGAGGTCATTTCCCACCAGTTTTCCGATACGTTCCTTCATCTCTCTTGCCGCCTTGTTGGTAAAGGTGAGCGCCATGATGCTCCAGGGTTTCATGCCCTGGCTCAGGAGATAAGCTATCTTATAAGTAAGCACACGCGTTTTACCCGAACCTGCACCGGCTATCACCAGCGAAGGTCCGTCAATATATTCTACCGCAGCACGCTGCGCTTCGTTCAAGTCGTTCAGTAAATCCATGAATCAATATTTGAGGCAAAAAACTATTTTAAGGTCACCCCTATCAACTATAAACTATAAACTATCTACTAAGTATTACTTCACCCTATATCCTCCCACAGCCGTGCCCGGGTCGAAATCTTCACCCTCACGAGGGAAGGTAGGGATAAATCTCATCTGATGTTCTATCTGTCGCTGGCGCTTCTTCATATATGCGCTAGGATGCAGCGAACTGAATTTGCGCGGATTAGGAAGTGTAGCTGCTATCAGCGCACACTCGCCACGAAACAGATCTTTCGCTTTCTTGTCGAAATGATATTCTGCAACCGCATCCACACCATAGATACCCGGTCCCATCTCAATGCTGTTGAGATAAACCTCCATGATGCGCTGCTTGCTCCACATCATTTCGATGAGGAAGGTAAAGTAGACTTCAAATCCCTTGCGGGTCCATGAACGGCCAGGCCACAGGAAGACATTCTTAGCAGTCTGCTGACTGATGGTACTGGCTCCATGCACCTTTCCACCACGTGCATTATTCTTCGCCGCACTCTCGATGGCATTGAAGTCGAAACCGTGATGCTTCAGGAATCTCGCATCTTCGCTCGCCATTACCGCCACTGGCATGTGAGGCGAAATCTTATCCATCGAAATCCAATGATGATGCAGGGTAATACTCTCTCCATCAGCTACTTGCTGGAAGCATCGGATAAACATCAGAGGAGTGACATACACAGGAATGAACCTATATGCCACTACAGCAAGAATGGTGGTACTGAAAAACAGCACCACCACCCATTTTACTATATTCTTGATTTTCTTCAAAATCATCTATTTAGTTTTTCCCTCCCGGGAGCATGAAAGTTATTACTTCAATGTACCGTTGTTGGCTGCGTTAACCATAGCCTGGCTAGCGTACATATAGACCTCGACACGACGGTTCTGGGCACAAGCAGCAGTAGTATTAACAACAGGGTTAGCAGAACCAAAACCCTGAACATTCTTTACCTGACGGCTGGTAACACCGCAAGAAGCGAGATAGTTGTAAACTGCCTCAGCACGCTTCTGGCTCAAAGGCAAGTTGATACCGTCATTACCTGTAGCATCAGTATAACCCTGGATAGAAACCTCGCAGTCGGTATTATTCTTCAATACACCGGCAAACTGAGCCAAATCAGTCTTTGCGCTGCTGCTGAGAGTAGAACCGTTAGTTGGGAAGAGGATACCAGAAGCAAATGTTACCTTAACGGCAGACAAGCCATTGGCATCTGTTACAGTCTCAACCTGTGCATTCTTCACCTGTTCAGCCTCAGCCTTTACCTTATCCATGTGCTTTCCTATGAGGTTACCAGCACCGCCACCAACAGCTGCACCGATAGCAGCACCTACGAGAGCACCTGTACCACGATGGCTATTGTTGAGCAATCCACCAACGATAGCACCCAGAGCTGCACCAGAACCGGCACCTACAGCTGTACCTGTCTTCTGATTGGTTCCACAACTTGAAAAAAGCAAGCACAAAGAGAGGCCTGCAACTGCAAAATTAGTCTTTTTCATTTTAAAATCTCCTATATTTATGTTATTTAATTGCAAAGATAACTCTTTTTTCTCCATAATGGAGAGTTTTCTAATATTTTTTTGTATTTTTGCATGCAAATTTAAGGGTATTTGTCGAAATAGAGCTAGGAAATCACCTATTTGGGGGTGGAAAATCCCTAAAAGTAGGATTTCAGACATCTGCAGACAGATGAACTGCTGTCAGCAGATGATGAAGGGGCTCATGCTTATACCTTAATGTATAAATAACAGAAGAAATAAAAAACAAAATAAATAGAATAAAGCAATATGGCTAAAGAACTCAAGAATTTAACCAAGCGCGCTGACAACTACAGTCAGTGGTACAATGATTTGGTAGTAAAGGCTGATCTCGCTGAGTTGTCACCAGTTCGTGGTTGTATGATTATCAAACCATACGGTTACGCTATCTGGGAGAAGATGCAGCAGCAGCTCGACAAGATGTTTAAGCAGACAGGTGTACAGAACGCATACTTCCCTCTCCTCATCCCGAAGAGTTTCTTCTCTCGTGAGGCTGAGCACGTGGCAGGTTTCGCCAAGGAGTGTGCCGTAGTTACCCACTACCGCCTCCGTTCTACAGAGGATGGCAAAGAGGTTGAGGTTGATCCTAACGCAAAGCTCGATGAGGAGCTCATCATCCGTCCTACTTCTGAGACCATCATCTGGAACACCTATAAGAACTGGATCCATTCATGGCGTGATCTCCCTATCCTCTGCAACCAGTGGTGCAACGTAATGCGTTGGGAGATGCGTACCCGTCCGTTCCTCCGTACTTCTGAGTTCCTCTGGCAGGAGGGTCATACCGCTCATGCCACTAAGGAAGAGGCTGAGGCAAAGGCTCAGGAGATGCTCAAGGTTTACGCTGAGTTTGCAGAGAACTACATGGGTGTTCCTGTATTGCAGGGTGTGAAGAGTGAGACTGAGCGTTTCGCAGGTGCTCTCAACACCTATACCATCGAGGCAATGATGCAGGATGGCAAGGCTCTCCAGAGCGGTACTTCTCACTTCCTGGGTCAGAACTTCGCCAAGAGTTTCGACGTAACATACTTGAACAAGGAGAACAAGCCTGAGTATGTATGGGCTACTTCATGGGGTGTTTCTACCCGACTGATGGGTGCCCTCATCATGGTTCACAGCGATGACAACGGTCTCGTATTGCCTCCAAAGCTGGCTCCTATCCAGGTGGTTATCGTTCCTATCAACAAGGGCGACGAGCAGTTGGCTCAGATTACTGCTAAGTTGCAGCCTGTCATCGACCAGCTCCGCGAGTTGGGCATCACCGTGAAGTATGATGACAACCCTACCAAGCGTCCTGGCTTCAAGTTCGCTGACTATGAGTTGAAGGGTGTTCCTGTTCGTCTGGCTATGGGTGGCCGTGACTTGGAGAACAACACCATCGAAATCATGCGCCGTGATACTTTGGAGAAGGAGAACGTAAGCTTCGACGGTATCGTTGAGCGCGTAAAGAATATGTTGGAAGACATCCAGAAGAATATCTTCGAGAAGGCTCGTGCTTACCGTGATGCTCACGTTTATGAGTGCGACAACTACGAGGAGTTCAAGAAGCGTGTGAAGGACGGTGGTTTCTTCCTCTGCCATTGGGACGGTACAGCCGAGACCGAGGCTAAGATTAAGGAAGAGACTCAGGCTACCATCCGCTGCGTGCCTTTCGCTTACGAGCAGACTCCAGGTGTAGATATGGTAAGCGGCAAGCCAGCTGTAGCCCGTGTCATCATCGCAAGAAGCTATTAATCATCCCTGGTGTCGGGAGTTCATCCTGACACCATAATATATTTAATATGAGGCAGTTGATACTATACATCCTTTTTCTGGTGTCCATGGTCTTCTCAGGCTATGGAGAGGTATCTGCTGCCTCTATTTCTTTTACCCCCGAGGATTCTTATACCGAAGATGCAAGCCATAAGAAAGATGGTTTGGCGAAGGTTGAGCATGACAAGAGCCAGCCTGAGGCACAGCTTGAAAACGCTTCACAGCTTGCTTACCGCATCTGTAGCAGCCGTCCGCAGCGCTTATTGCCAAGTGGCAACATGCACAACAGTCAGACTGCCAGTAGATTGCTTACAAATAGAATCCGTTATTTATCATCCCTTTTATCAGCTATAGGAGGTGGCATGGAGCCTTTCCGACAGGAAACTGCCCCAATCCACTTTGATGTCGCCAGCAAGTATTATGTCATTTGCCTGCGACATCTGCTCTGTTAGTGCTTATTCTTTTCTCTTTTTAAAATATCATATAGGTTTATCGCATCTTTCCTAAGATTTGCGATAAGATTGTTTACACCCCTTTTCAAAACAAAAAACAGTTCAATATATATTATTTTTCAGGAATTAAGAATAAGCAAATAACAGTATAAAATTATGGCAAAGATTAATCATTTAGAGATGGGTGCTGATGTTTTGGCACTCCAGGATGTACAGGTAAAGAAAGGTTTCATGGGTTTGACTGTCAAGCTCATCTATCAACCTACCAACAGTGTGATTAAGATAAAAGAGAAAGAATATTCTACAGAGGATGGAAGAAAGCTTGAGAACATCCTCAGAGCAGCCCCAAAGGATGTAGAAACAGCGATCAGCAAATTCCCTGTTTCTGCCATCAGCATGGGTAATATGAAGTTACAGGCTTGCATCTCTGACGACCACCAGTTTGTTGCCACACAGCTCCTTGCCTTCAAGGATTTCGGTTACAAGCCGGTTACAGAGATGAAGACCTATACAGGAAAGACAGCCGAGGCTTTCGCTCAGTTGTTTTAGTTATATCACAGTTTCGGGACAGGGGACAGAACAATTCCTCTGTCCCTTTTTTATTTTATAGGTATAGGATGAAATCTTCATTTGAAAGAAGGCGGTTCATTCCCCTCTTCCCAATTACGGTAATGCTTAGGCGACAGACCGGTATGTTTCTTGAAGAAGGTTCCGAAGGCTGAAGCATTGGGAAAACTGAGTTCATTGGCTATCTGCTGTATCGTCTTCGTGGTGTTCTTCATCAGGTAGATACTGCGACGGATCATCGCCTTGAAAAGCAACTGCTGGACCGTCTGACCGCAAACCGACTTGACCAGTACCGACAGATATTTCGGTGTAAGACAGAGTTCGTCTGCATAGAAAGCCACACTGCGCTCACGCATATAGTTCTTCTCTATCAGCAGCACCAGCGACTCAAAGATGGCAATCTTCCGTTCCATCTCCTTGCCGGCAGCCTTGAACGATGCCGAGAAGATGCTGCACAAACGATACGTAACAGCCATCAGTAACAGTTTCTGCTCATGCACACAATAGGCATCCAGTTCACCACTCTTCTCTTTTTCCAGCTCCAGTTTCCTCAGCATCAGGGCATAAGAAGTAAGCATATCCTCATAGCCCGTCGTCCTGACATGGCAGGATTTGGGATAAATCGTAGCATAAAGACGCATGGTAACCACGGTATTACCCAACATGTGACGAATCTGTTCAGCACGGTAAAAAAGAAGGGTATATTTGAGGTTCTTGCCCGTTTCCTGCACATGAAACATCACTCCTTTGGTGAGGAAAACGGTCTCACCCACAGATGCAACAAAGGATGTTCCGTCTACGCAGAAACGGAACATCCCCTGATGACAGATTACGATTCCGACATAGTCGGAGTAGAAAGGCTGCATCAACAGCTGAGGAAACTCATGAGCCTCATATATGATGATATTATCTGTTATTTTCATGATGAATATGGGTCTGTTATCTTCAGATTTAACTGCGAAGATAACAAAAATATCCATTCATCAGATGAGCAGCCTGTATCTTTTATGATATTTTAGCACTCCCCTACCTTCTTCCCAGGGATTTCACATCTACATTCTTCAGCAGATACTCACGCGTCAGTTCCCCGATATTGCGCTTGCGCCAAGGTAGAACGAGCATCAGTCCGGCACACAGCAGACAGCCGTAGAAGGTCCAGCCTGCCATCTCCTTGATACTCACCAGCGTGGCCTGTACCTGTACCTTTCCCTTCGTACTCATGGCAGCCATATTCTGCGCCTCGGTTACACTCTTGCCCTGATATTGCATGCCTCTCACCGTCTGGTCGTAAGTCTTCGCCGTCTCGATGTTCGTGCGGTCGTAATCCTGGGCAAAGCGGGTTACATAATACTGCTGTCTGTGCTGCAACACATTGGTATAGAGCGCAGAGCCGATGCAAGGGGCAATGACCATACGAACGGTAAGCATGATGCAAACCCAGGTTGACATGAAGCGGTAAGGCATGCGCTGGTTGGCTATCGTGGAGATGAGCGAATAGAGCAGCATCATTCCCGTAGAACGGATGATGATAGGCCATTTCATACGCTCATACATGCCGTCGTTCTGTACCTCGAAATACATGTACAGCGCATAGGCTCCGATAAAGAGGAAGCCCAGACAGTACATCCACTTCAGGTGAACATTCTTGGCTCGGGCGATGACGGCGAATATCAGTCCCACGGTGTAGCCCACCATCACCCAGTTGCCTAGCGTGGCGTTCTGCCAGTTATCTATCTTCATACTCACATTGGTGAACACGTTGACAAACATGGCACTCGAATTGCAGACCATCAGCAGGAAGAAGAGCAGGATGCCGTAGTTGATGACCCTGAGCTGGAACACCTCCATGATGAAATAAGGTGAACGCCTCGTCTTCTCCAGATAGATGAACAGAGCGGTAAAGATAAGACAGACCACCGAAGAGAAACGGATGGTAGGATCATCAAACCAGTCGAGCGTCTTGCCGAAAACCATGACATAAGCAAACGAACAGAGCATGATACTGAACACCGTAACATTGCCAAACTTCGACATCGTTATCGGGAACTTAGGCATCGGATACTTATGATAAGGCATGGTGAAGAACACGATGATGATGCCTGCCAGCATGAATGCCATCATGAAATGATAAACATACTGCCACTCATAGGCATAGGCAAGCCATGCCGTTAGCCAGGTTCCCAACTGTCCGATAATCATGAAGAAGAGATAGATGACCGGCTGCGACACCATCTTCTCCGAATCTACCGCATCCCATGCTTCCTCGGTAGTAGGCTCGCATCCCGGCGTGATATTCCTCGTAGCCTCTATTCCGAAACCATATCTGATGAGCACGAAGAGATGCGCCATCAGCAGCGTCTGGCGGACAAAACCCATCAGCAGACTGCACAGTCCGAGTATAAACAGCGAGTCGGTCTGGGCACACACGAAACTGAGGATAAAGAGAATGGAGAAGCCCACGATACACATCATCTTCTCTCTACGGATGCACACCAGTTCATAGAAGAACGGCGAGAAAGCCGCCATTCCTATCGAGGTGCAGAAGCCAGCAAAGGCGATGTATTCCGACTGGATGCCGAGCCCGCTCATCATCTCGCCGCTGTTGGCAGAATAGACGCCACTCATCGTAATCATCGGCACGAAGAGGATGATCATGAAGATGATGCCGAGCGGTTTGGGCACCCAATCATAAAACGGATAATTCTTATATTCTTCTTCCATATATTACTTCATTTCCATCTAGCTGTTTTTTACTTTCTCTCAGCCTTGACAACCACCATCATGCCGGCAGCAAGATGCTCATTATCCTCTTTGCTAAGGTTGTTGAAATCGATTCTTACAGGCACACGCTGCTGAATCTTGACAAAGTTGCCAGCCGAATTGTCTGTAGGTACCAGCGAATATTTCGAACCGGTAGCACCAGAAATGGCGGTCACCGTACCCTCAAACTCCTTGTTACTGATGGCATCTACGGTCATACGCACCTTCTGTCCAACATAGAGATTCTCTATCTGGGTTTCCTTATAGTTGGCAATCACCCATTTGTTGTTGGTTGGAATGATGTAGGTAATGGTGGTTCCTGCATTTACCATCTGTCCCTCCTCGATAGAGCGGCGACCCAGTTTACCGTCGCAAGGGGCCACAACCACACAGTAAGAGAGGTTCAGCTTTGCCATCTCTACGGCAGCCTCGGCACGTTCGATGGAGGCAGCCACATTCTGCTTACGGGTAGTTACCTCGTTTACGCCCTTATAGGCAGCAGCCTGCTGCTTCTTTACCCCTTCGAGTTTCTTCCTGGTAGCAGCATATTCCACCTCCAGCTGTTCGAGCTGGATAGGAGTAGCCGCCTTCTTTTCTACCAGGTTGCGATAGCGTTCGCAGTCCTTGGCAAGTTTGGCAAGTCGTACATTTATTTCATCGATAGATGCCTGATAGATAGAAGCTGAAGTCTCGGTGGTCTGCTCTGTAGCGTTGATGACATTGGCTCCTGCCTTGGCATCCTTGAGGGCTGCTTCAGCCTCCATCAGACGGATACGATACTCACGGTCGTCGAGCACAAGGAGGGTATCTCCCTTGTGTACTTCCTGATGTTCTCTGAAGCATACCTTGGCGATATAGCCGGATGCACGGAGATTAACCGGTGAGATATATTGCTCTATCTGAGCATCATTGCTCGTTTCGTTAGAGTTATAATCGAGGAAGAGGCATACGATTTTCCAGAGTCCGAAAGCCAGGATAGCAACACCTATCAGACTGGCAACAATCTGTCTTACGCGCTGCTTCTTGAGTTTCTTCCTGGTTTCTTCGTGAGATACCTGTGTAGCCTCTGCTGTTTCTACATTTTTATTTTCGTTCTGTTCCATAGTTATATTGTAATTTGGAATCAGGGAATATGAAGTAAACTTTTTTATATCCCGTTTTCCTGTTTATATTTTATTTCTTAATGATTTATTCTTCTCCGTTATTTAGCAACCGAAATCTGGTTGAGCTGTCCAGTCAACTTGAGCAGCGAGAGATTGGCAACCTTATAGCTATAGTAGGCTGTGAGATAATTGTTCATAGCCTCACTCATGCGCATCTCGTCCTGCAGCACCGCTGTCATCGAAGCCACACCCTCCTTATACTGGTCGGCTGTTACGTTGTAAACATCCTGCGCCATGGTATAATTATCAAACTGTTTCTTGTAGTTGCGCTGACTGTTGTTCACCTCGCTCACCGCATTCATATAGTTTGCCTGCAGTCCCTTCAGGGCGTCCTCGTAACCGATGCGTGCATTCTCCTCCTCTATCTTCGCCTTTCTGATTTTAGAACGCTTTTCAAAACCATCGAATACAGGCACTCGCAGCTGGATGCCCAGACCGTTGGAACCATACCAATGGTTTGATTCGCCCGAATGAATCCAGTGATCTATCCTATCGGTAAAGGCAGAATACATCAGGTTTCCGGTCAGCGAGAGCGATGGCAGATAGCCGTCCTTGGCTAGTTTGGTCTGCTTCTGGGTGAGCAGTTTCTTCTGTTCCAGCAACTGGAGTTCGTAGAGTCCCGTATCCAGTCCGTCAGCCTTCACCATCTCAATCTTTCCCGGATCTACGGCTGTCACCTTCATCTCCTTCTCGGCAGGATAATCTATCACATACTTGAGCATGGTATACTGCTGTTCGAGCATGGCGATGGCGTTATCGCGCTGCACGGTGAGGTTCTCGATATTGAGATTCACTCGCTTCAGATCTACCTCCAGACTCATCTGGTTATCATAGAAAGCCTGGGTGATGTTTCTGAGTTCTACCAGTCGCTTGATATTGTCATCCGTCAGACGAATCTGCTCAGATGTGTTCTGCGCCATGTAATACATCTTGGCAGTCTGCACGATGAGGTCTTCACGCGCCTTCTCATAAGAGAGTTGGTTGAGTTTATCGGCAATCTTGGTGATATCGATGGCGGTAAGAATCATCTGGTTATACAGCGGCATCTGCAATTGTACACCCGCCGAAGCATTATACTGCAACGTCTTGGTTACATTATAAGGCTTGCCGTAAGCCGAGCCGTCGGTAACCGAAACAGGCGGCGTAAAGTTGTCGTTGAGCTGTGCCACCGCATTGATTTGCGGATAGAGTTTAGCCTGATTTTCGCTGATAGCGTACTTTCCCTTAGCTATTTCGTTTCGGCTGCTCTGGAGCGACAGGTTGTTATCCACTGCCATCTGCAGGCACTGGCTGAGCGTAAGCGTCTCCTGTGCGCCAAGAGTATGGAAAGCTCCGAGCGCGAAACATAAGATGATTATTTTCTTCATATCTTCTTAATGATTTCTATTGATTTACGTTTCATTTATTATCTGGATGCAAAGGTACAGCTTTTCGGTGATAAAAGACTATTCACATCTTATCACAATATGTTCAAAATTTCCGAAAATAACAATAAAAATAGGTCTAGCAACACCGCGCTAAGCGGGATCACTAGACCTATCTTCTTATCTATCAAGAACTTATATTCTTATTTTAGTCTTCATCAGCAAACTCATTCAGAGTATATGCGCTGCTGCCATCAAAGCAATGGGTACATACCTGGCACTTTGGAAGACCGATGGCCTCTACCAGCTGCTCGATGGTGTTGAACTTCAGGGAAGTCAAGCCCAACTGGCTGGCAATCTCATCTACCATCTTCTGATACTCAGGAGAACCAGTGGTAGCGTATTTCTCAAGATTCTTGTTGGCATCGCCCTCAAACTTCTCAATAATACGGCGGGTAATCAGCTCCATATCACTCTTTGAAGAAGTGAAGTTGATGAACGGACAACCATATACCAATGGAGGACACGCTATGCGCATGTGGCACTCCTTCAAGCCAGCCTGGTCGAAAAGCACCTTCACGTTGTCGCGAAGCTGGGTACCACGAACGATACTGTCATCGCAGAATAACACACGCTTGCCCTTCAGCATCGCCTTGTTAGGAATCAGCTTCATCTTGGCTACCAGCGAACGCATGCTCTGGTTGCTTGGAGTAAAACTGCGAGGCCATGTAGGCGTATACTTGGCAATACAACGCTGGTAAGGCACACCCTTGCCGGCAGCATAACCCATCGCCATACCAGTACCAGAATCAGGAATACCGCTGCAGCAGTCTACCTCCACATCATCGGTCTTGGCGAGATTAAAGCCGTTGGTAAAACGCGCCTCCTCTACATTCTTGCCCTCGTAGGTAGATGTAGGGAATCCGTAGTAAACCCAGAGGAAAGAGCAAACCTGCATCTTCTTGTTGGCAGGACGGATCTGCTCCATGCCATCAGCTTTAATCTTCACGATTTCGCCTGGTCCTACCTCATATGCTGTTTCATAATCGAGATTAGGGAACGAGGTGGTTTCGCTGGAAGCCGCATAGGCTCCTTCCTTCTTGCCGATGATGATTGGAGTACGTCCCCAACTGTCACGCGCACAGATAATGCCATCCTCGGTAAGGATCATCATGGTGCAGGAACCTTTGATGTGATGGAAAACGTTTTCGATACCTTCTCTGAAGGTTTTACCCTGAATAATGAGCAGAGCCACCAACTCAGTAGGATTGGTACTACCCGAAGACATTTCAGCAAAGTGCATGTTCTTTTCGAGCAGAAGCTGAGTAAGTTCATCCTTGTTTACTATCTTAGCTACGGTGCAAATGGCAAAGCGGCCAAGATGAGAGTTCATGATGAGTGGCTGGGCATCTGTATCGCTAATCACGCCGATGCCCGATGTAGCTCCTTCAAACTTGTCGAGTGTAGATTCAAACTTCGTTCTGAAGTATGAACTTTCCAGATTGTGGATAGAGCGCACGAAGCCCTTCTCACTACTGTAGGTTGCCAAACCGCCCCGGCGTGTGCCGAGATGTGAGTTGTAATCTGTGCCGTAAAAGAGATCAGCGACACAGCTTTTCTTGGAAATAGTTCCGAAAATGCCTCCCATAAGAGTATAATTCTATGTTATAATTTTGTAATATGGGTGCAAAGATAAATAAAAATCAGAAAATATGCAAGTCTTTTTGCTTTTTTTCTATAAAAACATGATTATGAGGGTAACTTGCTACCCTATTTCGAGAAGAATAAACGGCTACTGAAACGAAAAGCGCTCCGGCAATAATTACCGGAGCGCCATGATATGATTTCCTATGAAATTAATCCAACTTCAGGCTCTTCTTGATAGCCTCGATCTTATCCATTGCAGCAGCTGTGCAGCGGTTGTAGCAACCAGCGCACTTGAATGAAGGATCCTTAACCTCAATATAGAACTTGATCTTAGGCTCTGTACCTGATGGACGGACACTTACCTTGGTGTTGTCATCGCAGAACCACTGGAGTACATTGCTTGTAGCAGGCATATCGAGCTTCTCTACGCTGCCGTCAGCATGCTTAACCTCCAAAGACTGATAGTCCTTCCAGGTTACCACCTTGCTGCCACCCAACTCCTGTGGAGGGTTGGCACGAAAGTCTGTCATCATCTGCTTAATCTCGTCAGCACCGGTCTTACCTGGGCGAACTACATTTACTGTGAACTCCTTGCTGAAGCCATACTCTGCATAAATCTGCATCAGGAGGTCGTAGAGAGTCTTGCCCTGATCCTTAGCCCATGCTGCAATCTCGCAAATCAGACAGATAGATGCAGGAGCATCCTTATCGCGTACCTTATCGTATGGCAAGAAACCGAAGCTCTCCTCACCACCACCGATGTACTGCTGCTTGCCCTCAGAGATAGCAATCTCGCGTGCAATCCACTTGAAACCGGTGTAGCAATCGCGCAACTCTACGTTGTTCTTCTTGGCAATCTCAGCGATAACTTCTGTTGTTACGATGGTCTTTACGAGGAAGTCTGTTGGCTTCAACTTGCCCAACTTCTTCTTGTTCTCAATGATGTAGTAGCAGAACATCATGGCTGTCTGGTTACCGTTGATGATCATCCACTCGCCCTTGTCGTCGCGGCAAACGATAGCCAGACGGTCAGCATCTGGGTCGGTAGCTACCACGAGGTCAGCGTTCAACTTAGTACCGAGCTTCATACCGAGAGTCATAGCCTCTGCATTCTCTGGGTTTGGAGAAACGACTGTTGGGAAGTTGCCATCTACAACCATCTGCTCAGGAACTACATTGATGTTCTGGAAGCCCCAAGAACGCAGACAGAGAGGAACGATGACACGACCTGTACCATGCATAGCTGAATAAACGATGTTGAGGTCTTTCTGACGGTTGATAACATCCTGGTCAATCATAGCAGAATGAACGGCTGTCATGTAGTCGTAATCCATCTCACCACCGATAATCTTGATCTTATCCCAGTTAGCCTCAAACTTCACCTGGTCGATAGTAACCTTGTTTACCTCCTCGATGATACCTGTATCGTGTGGAGCCAGAACCTGAGCACCGTCGCTCCAGTAAGCCTTGTAACCGTTGTATTCCTTAGGGTTGTGAGAAGCTGTTACGTTGACACCAGCCTTGGCACCAAGCTCACGGATAGCGAAAGAAATCTCTGGTGTAGGACGGAGGCTCTCGAAGAGATAAGCCTTGATGCCATTGGCTGAGAAGATGGCAGCTACGGTCTCAGCGAAGAGACGGGAATTGTTACGGCAGTCGTGACCTACCACTACAGAAAGGTTCTCCTCACCTGGGAAAGCCTTGAGGATGTAGTTAGCAAAGCCCTGTGTAGCCATACCAACGATATACTTGTTCATGCGGTTGGTACCTGCGCCCATGATACCGCGCAAACCACCAGTACCGAACTCCAAGTTCTGATAGAATGCATCAACGAGAGCAGACTTGTCCTCTGCGTCGAGCATTGCCTTTACTTCCTTACGGGTTTCTTCGTCAAAAGCAGGTGTGAGCCACTGCTGTGCTCTTTCTTCACACTGCTTGATCAATTCTGCGTTATTAGCCATAGTTTGATTATATTATGTTATTAATTAATTCTTATCGAGAAGGATGTGCACGAAAACAATGCATAATTTCTCTATTTGCGTACAAAGTTATATAAAAATTTTGATAAACCAAGCAAGAATGAAGTTTTTTTTGTATTTTTGCACATTGAAATGGAATTGAAAATAGAATAAAGCTCATATTTAGCAATATTATATTGGTAAGATAGCAAAGTTGAATGAACAAAATATAAAAACAATAGAATATGGAAGTATATTACACGGGCGTCATCATCGCCGTATCCACCTTTTTAATAATAGGTATCTTTCACCCTATCGTCATGAAGACGGAATATTATACGGGCATCCGCTATTGGTGGGTTTTCCTCGTTGCAGGCATCATCTGCATAGGAGCTGCCTTTCTGGTTGCCAACGTGCTCTTCTCTGCCATACTGGGCGTAGTAGGTGCTTCATGCCTTTGGAGCATCGGTGAACTCTTCGAACAGAGACAACGCTGCGAGAAAGGCTGGTTCCCGAAGAATCCGAAAAGAATAGGAACAGGATATTACAGGGACGAGAAGAAGTGAAGAACGAGGAAAAGTGAAGAACGAAGAAACAACGTTCGACGGACGAAGTGAAAGTCAATTCAAGTGTAAAGTGTATAGGAAGAAAACGCCAACGAAATGAAGACAGAACTTATTCTGGTCGGAAAGACCGTAAACAAGCATTTCATTGCGGGCATCAAGGATTATGCCGAGCGCATCACCCATTATATGCCTTTCAATATAACAACCATTCCTGAGCTCAAGAACACCAAGAGTCTCAGCGAACAGCAGCAGAAGGAACGGGAAGGAGAACTGATTCTGAAACTCCTCCAGCCTTCGGATACGGTGGTGCTGATGGATGAACATGGACAGGAATTCCGAAGCATCGAGTTTGCCAAATGGATAGAGCGCAAGCAGGCCACGGCAAGAAGGCTCGTCTTTGTCATCGGCGGTCCTTACGGTTTCTCACCGTCTGTCTACGACCGCGCCAACGAGAAGATTTCCCTCTCCAAGATGACCTTCTCGCATCAGATGGTGCGCCTTATCTTTACCGAGGCGCTCTATCGCGCATGTACTATTATAAAAGGTGAACCTTACCACCACGAATAAAGGTAAAAAAGTTAAAAGGTAAAAAAATGGGGAAAGATAAATATATAGAAATAAAAGGGGCAAGAGCCAACAACCTCAAGAATATCGATGTGAAGATACCTCAGGGCAAGTTTGTTGCCATTACGGGTGTCTCAGGATCGGGAAAATCATCATTGGCTTTTGATACCTTATATGCTGAGGGCCAGCGCCGCTATGTGGAGTCGCTCTCTTCATACGCTCGCCAGTTTCTGGGACGTATGAGCAAACCGGAATGTGATTTCATCAAAGGATTGCCACCTGCCATCGCCATCGAACAGAAAGTGATTTCGCGCAACCCACGATCTACCGTGGGCACCAACACCGAAATCTACGAATACCTGCGACTGCTCTACGCACGCATCGGAAAAACCTATTCGCCTATCAGCGGACAGGAGGTGAAACGCCATACTACCGAAGATGTACTCGCCTGTACCCGACAGTATTCCCAGGGTACCAGGTTTGTCATCCTCGCCCCTATCCACGTCATCGAAGGGCGCAGTCTGGGCAAACAGCTGGAGATGTACAACCAGGAAGGTTACGCGCGTATATATATAAAAGGTGAATTCGTGCGCATCGAAGACTTCATGGAGCAGGCTGACAAGGATCTGCTGGAAGTAAGCGGCGATAAACTGAGAAAGAGAATGCAGCAGAAGGATGAAGAAATCTTCCTGGTCATCGACCGTGCTTCGGTAAGCGATGAGAAGGATGATATCAGCCGACTGATGGATTCTGCCGAAACTGCCTTCTATGAAGGCGATGGAGCCTGCCGCCTCGTCTTCCTGCCAAGCAACATCTGCTACGACTTCTCTACCCGGTTCGAAGCTGACGGCATGCAGTTTGAAGAGCCTACCGACAACATGTTTGCCTTCAACTCCCCTCTCGGAGCCTGCCCTACCTGCGAAGGTTTCGGCAGCATAATAGGCATCGATGAGAAACTCGTCATCCCGAACACTTCGATGAGCGTATATGACGGATGTGTGGTTTGCTGGCGAGGCGAAAAGATGGGTATGTGGCTCAAGGAATTCATCCGCAGAGCTGCAGAATACGACTTCCCTATCTTCAAGCCTTACTTCGAACTGACTCAGCAGCAGAAGGACTGGCTGTGGCACGGTCTGCCTGGCGAGAAGAAACGCAAACAGCAGGAAAGGGTGAGCATCGATGAGTTCTTCAGAATGGTAAAGGAGAACCAATACAAGATACAATACCGCGTGATGTTGAGCCGATTCCGTGGAAAGACGATTTGTCCTGACTGCCATGGTACCCGACTCAAGAAGGAAGCCAACTATGTGAAGATTGGCGGAAAGAGCATCACCGAACTGGTTGAGATGTCGATTGTGAACCTGAGCGAATGGTTCAAGAAACTGGAACTCTCTGAGCATGAGAAGGAAATCAGCAAGCGTCTGCTCACCGAAATCACCCACCGCCTGCAGTTCCTCCTGGATGTGGGTCTGGGTTATCTTACGCTCAACCGACTCTCCAACACCCTCTCCGGCGGTGAGAGTCAGCGCATCAACCTGACCACCAACCTGGGCTCATCGCTCGTGGGTAGCGTATATATCCTCGATGAACCTAGTATCGGACTCCATAGCCGCGATACCGCCCGACTGATTAAGGTGCTGAAAGAACTGCAGCAACTGGGCAATACGGTGGTTGTGGTAGAACACGACGAAGAGATTATGCGGGCAGCCGACTATCTCATCGATATCGGTCCCGATGCCGGCAGACTGGGCGGAAGAGTGGTCTACGCCGGTCCGTCATCAGAATATTCAACCACCGACAAGGCTGAACAGGAAAAGCTGCTGGCTGAATATCCGGAGAGTTATACCATCAAGTACCTGACCCACAACGAGGAGATAAAGGCGCCAACGAGCCACCGTGCCTGGAACCAGTATATCGAAATCAAGGGAGCCCGGATGAACAATCTGCGCGGCATCGACGTTAAGATACCGCTCAACGTATTCACCTGCGTAACCGGTGTATCAGGCTCAGGCAAGAGTTCGCTCATCAAGGGAATCCTCTATCCTGCCATGCGTCGCCGTCTGGACCTCGTAGCAGATGCACCAGGCGAATATGCATCGATGGAAGGCGACTGGAAGAGCATCCATCATGTAGAGTTTGTTGACCAGAACCCTATCGGAAAGAGTACCCGCAGCAACCCTGCCACTTATCTGAAGGCATACGATGCGATACGTGCCCTCTTTGCCAACCAGCCACTGGCTAAGCAGATGGGATTCACGCCCCAGTACTTCTCTTTCAATACTGAAGGCGGAAGATGCGAGGAATGTAAGGGTGCGGGATATGTTACCATCGAGATGCAGTTTATGGCAGACCTCACGCTGACCTGCGAGGCTTGTAAGGGCAAGCGTTTCAAGCACGATATCCTGGAGGTACGCTATGGCGGAAAAGACGTCAATGATGTGCTGAACATGACGGTAAACGAGGCCATCGAGTTCTTCAGCGATGAAAAGTTGCAGCGCAACGAGGGCGACTTCGACAACTGCCGCATCATCGTAAACCGCCTGAAGCCGCTTCAGGATGTGGGTCTGGGCTATATCAAGCTCGGTCAGAATTCAAGTTCGCTTTCGGGTGGTGAGAATCAGCGTGTAAAGCTCGCCTTCTTCATAGGCAAGGAAGAACAGGAGCCTACGCTCTTCATCTTCGACGAGCCTACCACGGGTCTTCACTTCCACGACATCAAGCGCCTGCTCCATGCCTTCAATGCCCTGATAGAAAGGGGGCATTCACTGGTAGTGATAGAGCACAATCTGGATGTCATCAAGTGTGCCGACTATATCATCGACCTCGGTCCTGAAGGCGGCGACAAGGGCGGTAATCTCGTTGTTGCCGGAACTCCGGAAGAAGTAGCTGCCTGCAAGGCAAGCCTTACCGGAAAGTTCTTGCGTTAAGAGTTGGAGATATAAAAAAACTGTGTCAAGTTACAACCAAAGTAATTTGACACAGTTTACTTTTGCAACCTCATCACAATCTGATGAAGTATAATAAAGTATCTGCGAAATTCCAGCCTGCACGGCAAGTTCCATCATGGAATGTTAAAAACGGTAAATACAAATTTAACGTATTTACCGCCTTTTTCATTTTCATACCTTTTTTGCATAACGTTTGCATAAGCATAATAACCAAACATTAATGCATAATATTTTCTCAAAAAGGGAAAGACTTCTAAAGTCCGTTCCTCCCAAGATTGTTCTCAAATAAGGTCTATTTTCCATACTTGTCTATATTTAGAAGGCGATATCATCCTCTTCCTCATCCTCACCATTTGGGAACATGACGCTTCTCTCATACTCTGGATCATAGAATTCATACTCATCCTTCACCTGTTTGATTTTCTTCTGGACGGAACAAATCTTCTCCAACTCCGGAAATTGAAGATGTTCACGATTGAACTCCAATATCTCGTTCAGCTCTCTCTCAAAGGAGCAAACCTCTGATTGAAAGTCATCCATGTCAAACTCGGAATCATGGAAGAGGTCATTATCTAGGGCCTCGTCCAAACGGTTTTCCATCTTATCCAATTGCTCTTTTATAGTTTTGTTCATGATGCTTTATTTTTAAGTTATATGTTCGATTTATGAAATAAAAATCTTACCTGATGAAAGATTCATTTTTCGTAGGAGTCTGAGAGTAACATGATTTGCTTCACCTTGGAAAGCAAATCTTTCTCTGTAACTTCTAAGTTCAAAGATGCCCCATTCCCTGTTATATTGACACCTAAAACACCTGCAAGTTTTATCAGATGTTTCGTACTTCCACTCTTTACAAAAAGACAAATAGACCATTCACCATAAGTACAATAAAGGGTTATATAAATGGGCCTGTTGTCATACATGATTTGATAACCATATTTTTCAACATATGGAATCTTGCCATCGAAGGTTTCCGCTATAAAGGAAGCTATCTCCTCGTGGAACTTCTTCTTAAAAACGTTGGCGTATTCTTCGGAAATCTCATCCTTGGCACAGATAATCTGCTCCTGGGCATCTTCCAAATCATCAAGCAAATCGTCTAAAGCCGAGCATTTTTCGATAATGTTCAGTCCTTTTAACTTCGCCATTTCTTTATTAATATCAAACTTCTCCATTGTATATCAAATAAAAATTCTGGTGCAAAGATAGCCCACACCTGAGTAAATTCGTTTCACACAACAAAAACTTTTTTCATGCGCAATGATTTTTCTCACGTTTCATCTAATTTTGCAGAAAATTTAATGAGCAAACATGAATATGCTTGTTACGGCAACACATCTTGTTGCTTTTTGGGATGGCAAATCTCATGGAACCAAGCACATGATAGAAATTGCCAAGGAAAAGGGCATACCAGTATGGATATATAAATATTAAAAATTTGGATAATACATCTATAATTAGTAATTTTGCACTCATGAAGAATTTTGCAGCGATAGATTTTGAGACTGCCAACCAGCAACGAACCAGCGTTTGCTCCGTAGGCATTGTGATAGTAAGGGATGGTGAGATTGTGGATAGCTACTACAGTCTCATCAAGCCAGAGCCTGAGTATTATTCCTATTGGAATACAAGGGTACATGGACTAACCATGGAGGATACCATGAACGCCAGGGTATTTCCAGAGGTATGGGCTGAGATTCAGCCAAAGATTGAGGGATTGCCATTGGTGGCTCACAACTCTCCCTTTGACGAGGGATGCCTGAAGTCTGTGTTCCAAATGTATCAGATGGACTATCCCGATTATGAGTTCCATTGCACATGCCGAGCCTCCAGAAGAAAGTTGGGATCTCTCCTACCCAACCACCAACTACAAACCGTAGCTGCTTATTGCGGGTACGACCTAACCCAACACCATAATGCCCTGGCTGACGCAGAGGCTTGTGCTTGGATTGCCAAGAAACTACTATAACTCTTACAACTCATTCTAATGTTTTTTGTCACAAAAATGACAATAGCACTACAAGGAAGTTGCTTTCACGGGTTCATACCGTGAAGCACTCTTTTTGGATTGGTACATCTCTCATTATCCAATAAATAATGTGTATGGAGAAAATAATTCAATATATTTTCAGTAAAAAGCAATATATGGAAAGATAATTAACCAATATCACAACTAAAATGTTAATTAGTAATAAAGTTCTTACTAAGATGTTTCTTACTAAGAAGATTATTACTATCTTTGCATTCTATAATAACGAAAAAAGAAACGATTATGATAGAAAATCCATTTGAATTCGGTAGAGCTGTGGAAGATGAATATTTCACAGCTCTACCGAATTCAAATG
>OHVT01000193.1_pt1 | contig 36246 bp, 16 predicted proteins | sample 1579441 | NCBI WGS metagenome assembly OHVT01 (sample SAMEA3882542, study PRJEB24775) | human gut metagenome | biome: human-associated habitat; feature: intestine environment; material: feces | place: Netherlands | collected 2009/2010
GAATAGCTATGGGACTTTGATTTGTCTTGCAATCTCATCCATGGTCAAATGCCTTATATGAAGTTTCTGTACGTTAGGTCAGATGTTTGCCGCCAGCTTCTTTCAGATTCCACCTCGCAGTGGACACCCTTGCTCTTGGCTATACGATTCCCGCTATTAGGGTTCGTTAGGGACTTGCACCCATTAGAATAAGCTCATGCCGAGCGTACAAATAAATAGGAGGTAAACACTAATCATTGGTGTTTACCTCCTATTATCATATTTTCCTACTTCGCAAACCTGCAATTATCTGTTACCAGGTAACGCTCATACCCAATGCGATGCTGGCATTGGAACTGAGAGGAATGAACTCTTTGCTGGTCTTGCCCAAGATGTGATCCATACCGATGAAGAAGTTGTAACCCTTAGGATGGATATTCAGAACATAACCCATACTTGTAGCAAAACTGCTGACTGCAAAGTTGACACCACCATCCAACCACTTCAATGGTTTCCAGTTGGCACTGAGTCTACCCTCGCTCCAGGTTAAATCACCATTGATGCGGGTGCTACTCAGCAAACCGAAGGACAACTTGTCGTATGCTGGCAAACTGTACTCTGCGCCAAAGTTGAGCGTAGCTGCCAGAGCGGTAGTACGGCTACCCTGGTCGCCCAAATCCTTCAGGTTGATGAAGTCGGTAATCTGGTCGCCGTAATCATCCAACTTGTCATCGATGGTAGAACCGCTGTTTTCTCTTACCGCAGTATCATGGAAGCCATTGAACTCAAAGCTCTCAGCTCTGTTCACAGCCTTCATATTGTTGCTCCAGTTGATGAAGCCCAAATCGAGAACAGAAGCACTCAGGGTCAGGTTATCGTTCAACTTATAGACACCACCGAGGTCGAGTGCCATACCGAAGCCACCCAATCCTGCGCCATCAACATCTATATCATCTATCTTTTCGTACTCCCCCTTCTCCGGGTTGTTATATTTATCTCTTGAAGTCTTATAAGTAAAGCCCTTCATAGAAACCTGGGCATTCGCCTTGCCGGAAACAATCCACTTGTCTGTACCAGAGAGGTCAGCACGCAGGTTTTCCAGACGAACATCACCATCAGCCACACCGAAGAGGAACTTCAATTTAGCACCGATGCGGAGTTTCTTGTTAATCTGACGAGAGTGACCCAATGCCAATTCAGCATAAGAGCGAGCCATCATGCTCACATCACCAATCTCATAATTCTGATTGCCCGTATTCTTGGCAAATTCAAACAACTCATAAGGCAGGGAAGCGCCGAAAGATGCCTTGGCATTCACCTCGATGGTATTATAACCGCCAAAGCCCTTGAAACCAGCAGAAAGAATGGCGATGCCTACATCTCCCTGTATGCGGTTGTTGCTCTTGCTGAAGCCTTTCAGCGCCTCATCGGCAGAAATATAAGGATTCATGAAGGAAGTCATCTTCTTGGCACCCGCCTCCTGTCCGTACATCGGATTGTTCAGTACAATATCCTGGTAGCCGAAGTTGCCCTGCAGGTTGACATTGATATTACCCAAAGCTGGGATGGTGATATAGTTCTGCTTGTTCTCAAAAGCCGGGTTCATATCGTGACGGAACTTGTAGTCGTCAGTAAAGTAAGCGGAATTGAGTGTCTGAGCCATTGCGGTGCCACCCATCATCAGCAAAGAGGCAGCCAAGAGATGCTTATATATTTTATTCATCATTTTCTTTGTCTTTTATGTGTGTTATTATTCTGTTACTACTCTCTGTCATTAATTGAAGTTACCAATCACCTTACCCACGAGTTTCACCTTGATGTTTTCCAACTTCAGGGTATGCTTCTCAGAGTTGAGGTTGATACCGGTCACGGTAGTTCCATCATGACTTGCCTTACCTTTTACCTTATAAGAGAGTCCGTCGAGCTTCTGCAATCCGCCCTTTACCTTTTCACGGAGTTCTATTTCCAGCGGAGAGTTCACGGCTGTCACGCCATCAGCAGATGCTTTCACAGTACCCTTCTTGACATTCACTTCAATCAGGTTACTGATATCAGTACCATCCACTCCGAGTGGAGTTGCCTCTACGATGAGGGTAGCAGGAACCAGGTTCTGCGCATCGGCTGTCAGTCGAACATAAGTTCCTTCAGACAATTCCAGATCATCCAGATCATCATTCCAACCGTCGAAATCATCAGCATATTCGATGACTGCATCCTCGGCAAATGCCAACGGTGCATAAATCTCGTAGCTTGGCTCGATACGATAATTGCGTCCGAACTCGATGGTCATTTCCTGCCTGAGATCAGCCTTCGTCTCTACATCGGTAATCTGTACGTGGTCTGGAATATGCTGGTTGATGAGTGTAGCCAGGTTGCTCACCTCATATACATTGGCAGCACCATACTGAGCAGTCAGTTCTGCAGTCTTATGGCGGCAGATACAGATCTTGGTCACAGGCGCAACAGTAGTCTTGCAGATATTCATCTCAGGGAGTTGCACGGTAGCCAAGTTCTGACCGTTCTTGGTAGAAATCACCTTTGCACTCACATTTGCCGCTGCATCCATATCATTTTGGATAGAAAGAATAATCTGAGGATTATCCAAGTCTGCTCTTACGCCATCTTCTGAAAGGAAGTCAGGAACGCCAGTCACAGATACATCACCCAAGCTTGAGATATTGATTTCTGGGTCGAAGATACCGGTAGCAGACTTCAAGGTAATATCATTGACTTTCACGTTGGCACCGATGGTCAGTGCAGATGTAGGAACCCTCGTTACATTAGCCTCAATACCGAGGGCGAAATAACCATCCATCCTGATTGAGCCATTATTGCCGATAACGACCTTACCATAGGCATCCTGTTTTTCAAAATCCAGTTTTTTAGCCTTGATGGTGAGTTGCAGGTTGCTGCTTGTAGAAACATCCTTCACCGTAATCTTCGAACCATCAACCATAGGAACGCCATTGCCATTACCAGAGACATGTGAAATCTCCAGATAGCCAGGAAGGGTGAGGGTTGCCTTATCAATATTGGTGATGGCAGAAGAAAGACCACCAAGAGTGAGATTAATCTTCAGTTCGATTTCGCCAGCCACCTCAGCACTTTTCAGGCTCTTCACAGCAGCATCCGTACCATTATATTTAAACATCAACTCCTTAGGAGAGACAAAACTGAGATGACTACCAGCTGCACGGGTACACTTGGCAGCAGAATTGGCATTTAAGGTTAGCGTATTAGAATAAGAATTACCCCTCAGAACAATAGGAGAAATCATTGGTGAAGCAGATGATGCACCAGAACCTGTCAATTGGAACAGATAATCACCATTTGCGGCAATCTTCACACTACCATTCTCTTCGAGTTCCAAGATATCAGACAAAGGAATGTTCATGGTAGAACTGGCAGGTATTTCCAATTCGCCACTACCAAATCCCATCGTAGCATCAATCTGGTCAAAATCATAATCGTCATTTGTACACCCAGTTACCGAGAAACCCAACGTCAATAAAGACGCAAGTAATAGACTTGCTTTCATTTGCTTTTTCTTCATAGTTTATGAATATTTGATAATTATAGAACTTTACACTTTTAAAGAGAACTTACATAAATTGAATAATTAATTAAACTGTCATTCATATTTTATAATAGAAATTAGAATCTCATTTATGGATGCAAAGTTACACAATCTAATTATAAACCGCCTTGTTCAAATTGGTTCAAGTTTTAGATTTTGGTTTGTTTAACGAATTCTGTTCCCAACTTCCGCAGGAAGTCTACCAACACTTTCTATTCTTTCGCAAAGCCTAATATACACAAAGTTAATCGACAAAAAGGTGGATTTTCATCAGAAAATCCACCTTTTACACTATAATTCGCTTTTTGTCCACCTCTTCTTTGTGTTTTTTGTGTACTTTTGCAACTGTGTATTAATAGCGGCATGAATTCAGACTTAGCTTGATTTCATGCCAACCAACAAGTAAACAAACAAACCTAAGAATAAGAAATGAATAAGAAAAGACAGATTTTACTTTCAGCAGTGTTGGCCTGTGCTTTGGCATCCAACGCACAGGTTTCCATCAATGTAGATGCCTCTAACCCAGGTATCAAGGTATCTCCTAACCTCTACGGTATCTTCTTCGAGGATATCAACCATGCTGCAGATGGCGGTCTCTATGCCGAACTCATCAGCAACCGTTCTTTCGAAGACGATGACAAGAATATTCCTACCTGGAAAACTGCCGCTCAAGAAGGTGCAAAGATCAATGCACAACTCATCAATAAGGGTTTGCTCAACAATGCACAGGGCAAGGCACTCCAGCTTACCATCGCTGCCAAGCCTGCAGCTACAGCCTCTCTCATCAATGAGGGTTTCTGGGGAATCAACGCCGTGCAGGGCAGAACCTATAAACTCTCTTTCTGGGCTAAGGGTAGCTACAAGGGCGGATTGAAGGCTCGCCTCACCAACGCCAAGGGCGACAAGGTTTACGCAGAAACCACCCTCAATGCCAAGGTTGGCAAGAAGTGGACCAAATATACGGCTGAGTTGACTGCCAACGGAAACGATGCCAAGGCTCAGTTTGAACTCGTAGCCGACGGAAAGGGTACCATCGTTCTCGATGTAGTAAGCCTCTTCCCTCCTACTTTCAAGAATCGCGAGAATGGCTTGCGCCCTGACCTGGCTCAGCTTCTCTATAACATCCATCCTAAGTTCGTCCGCTTCCCTGGCGGTTGCTACGTAGAGGGACAGGAATCTCCTGAGAATGCTTTCCATTGGGAGAAGACTATCGGTCCTATCGAGGAACGTCCGGGCCATAAGAACGTAAACTGGCGCTACCGTACCAGCGACGGTATGGGATTCGATGAGTATCTGCAGCTTGCCGAGGATCTGAACGCCAAGCCTCTCTATGTTGTAAACGTAGGTTTGTGGCACGGCGGTATGACTCCTGTAGACAGCATCCAGCCTTGGATTGATGAGTGCATGAATGCCCTGGAGTATGCCAACGGTCCTGTTACCTCTAAATATGGTGCGCTCCGTGCTAAGAACGGTCATCCGGAACCATACAATATCGAGTATCTGGAGATTGGTAATGAGAACAACCAGCCGGATCCTGCGGCTCAGAGCGACCATTACTACGAGCGCTTCAAGAAGTTCAAGGATGCGGTTCTGGCAAAATATCCTAAGATGCACCTCATCGGTAACGTGGTGGCTTGGGGCGATGACAATCCTAAGTGGGAAAGCAACGAGAGCGTAGAACTCCTCGACGAGCACTACTACAGAAATCCTGCCTGGTTTGCCGAGAACTTCAACAAGTATGATAACTACGACCGTAAGGGCAGCGAGATTTATGTAGGTGAATATGCCGTAACCCAGGGCTTCGGCAATATGGGTTCGCTCGATGCTGCACTCGGTGAGGCTGTCTATATGATGGGCATCGAGAACAACTCTGACATCGTGACCATGGCATCCTACGCTCCTATCTTCGCCAACCTCAACAACCGTATGTGGGCACCGGATATGATTCAGTATACATCAGACAAGGTATTCGGAACTCCATCTTACTACGTTCAGAACGTGATGGCAAACAACATCGGTACCCGTGTACTGAAGGTGAACCAGGAGAATCCATACAAATATGAGCAGACCCAGGTGAAGCCAGCTATCTGCCGCGTAGGTATGGGAACATGGGGCACTCAGGTTTCTTTCGAGGACAAGGGCTACAGCGATGAGAACGGAAAGGCGCTGCCGATGACCTTGCAGGAGTTGCCTACCGATATCCGTGGACAGTGGAAGACTGAGGGTAGCCTCATCAAGCAGACCAGCAACGAAGAAAGCTGCATCCGTCTGAACCCAGGCGAGATTACCAGCAACGGCTATATATATAAGGTACGCGCGAAGAAGGATGCCGGAAACGAAGGCTTCCTTATCATCTTTAACTACGTGGATAAGAACAACTACTGCTGGTTGAACCTCGGTGGCTGGAACAATACCCAGCACGGTGTGGAGTCTATCGTGAATGGTGCCAAGAGTCAGATAGCTACTACCCCAGGCAGCATCGAGACCGGCAAGTGGTATGACATCGAGCTGAAAGTTGTAGGCGACAGCATCTTCGCCAAGTTGGATGGCAAGGAAATATTCTCTACCAAGTTGAAGGCAAACACCCTTCCTGGCATCTTCTCTACAGCCACACTTGATGAACAGACGGGCGAGGTAATCCTGAAGATTGCCAACACCAGCACCGAGCACACCACAGCGAAGATTAATCTTCAAGGCAAGGAAATCAAGAATGGCAAGCTCATCCGCCTTTCTGCCAAGAACGGTCTGGAGGAGAACACCATCGACAATCCTACCAATATCTATCCTGTAGAAAACTACGTAACTACAGAGAAGAACGGTGCTACGGTAGAGATTCCAGCCAGCTCGCTGAATATCATCCGTTTGAAATAACAGACTACACAGGGCAGAATGCCCTGGGATCCATATATAGGTAATAACATTTTGAATAGTTGATAAGAAAGTTAGTTAGAAAAGAGAAGGCGGCAACCTGCGTGATGCAGATTGCCGCCTCGTTTTTTATCTGTCGTTTAATTAACCGAAAACATAATTGAAGAGCAGGAAGATGCTCAGGATATACAGCGTAGGATTCAGATCCTTGAACTTGCCCACCATCATCTTGATCAATACATAGCTCAGAATACCAAGGCAGATGCCATCGGCAATACTGTAGCAGAGTACCATCGTAATCATCGTGATAAAGGCAGGGAATGACTCGGAGATATCCTCCAACTCAATCTTCTTGAACGAATCAATCATCAATACACCCACCATTACCAGGGCACCACTGGTGGCTGCGCTCGGAATCAGCAGGAAGATTGGAGCCAGGAAGATGCTCAGGATAAACATCAAACCCACAAAGAAAGATGTCAAGCCCGACTTACCACCCTCGGCAACGCCCGAAGCACTCTCCACATAAGTGGTAATGGTAGAGCTACCCAGCAATGCACCGGCTGTAGTACCGATGGCATCACTCATCATCGCCTCCTTCACACCCGGAATCTCGCCCTTCTCATTCTCCTTGATACCCAACTTGGAAACCAATCCCAGAACTGTTCCGATGGTATCGAAGATGTTGACAAGCAACAGCGAGAAAACCACCATGAACATCTTAGGAGTAAAGAAGCCGGTGAAATCGAACTGGCAGAAGATAGGAGCAATGCTGTGAGGGGTAGATACCGGCATCCAGTTGTCAGAGAACTGGGTTACGCCCATCGGAATACCTATCAATGTAGAGATGATGATGGCGATAAACAAAGAGCCCTTCACTCTTCTCGCCATCAGACAGCCGCAGAGCAGGATGCTGATGAGACCCAGGATGCTGACTGGTGTAAACTTGCCGAGCTGCACGAAAGTATCCGCATTGGCAGTAATGATGCCCGCATTCTTCAAACCGATAAAAGCGATAAACATACCGATACCAGCCGAAATGGCGAATCGGAGATTCTTCGGAATACACTCCAATATCTTATCGCGGATATTGAGGAAGGTGATGGCAAGGAAGATGATACCCTCTACGAGCAACACCGCCAAAGCTTGCTGCCAGGTCAAGCCCATAGCCTGACAAAGGGTGAAGGCGAAGAAGGCATTCAGTCCCATACTAGGAGCCTGGGCGAAAGGCAACTTTGCCATGAAAGCCAGCAGGAAGGTGGCGATGGCTGAAGCGATGGCTGTGGCAGTAAAGAGAGCTCCCTTGTCCATACCTGTGGTAGCAAGGATGGTAGGGTTTACTGCCAGGATGTAACACATGGTCAGGAAGGTAGTCATACCAGCAACCAACTCAGTCTTGACCGTAGTAGTCTTTGGGTCGAAACCCAATAAAGCTTTTAATTTGTTCATTTCTTATATTTATCTCTATTTTCTCTTTCCCCCTTTCCACAACCCAATCCCGTTGTTTTTTCGGGGCGAACAAAGGTAAGAAAAAATAATGAGGAAAGCCTTATTTTACATGTTTTTAACTCATCAGAGTGCCTTATTTTACATGTTTCGGGGTATTCAGAACGCCTTATTTTACAAGTTTCAGTATCTTTCAGTCTCTTCTACGCTAAAATACTATGGCATAGAGTGTATCGAAGGCAGGATAACGCATGATAGTAAGTTTCATTTGCCAAAAGCCCGATAGTGGTGCAAAAAGTGCCTAAAAAAGCAACTTTTGGCACCACTATCGGGACTTTTTTCCGCATTTTCGTTTTCTCATCTTGAATTGTTAAAAAAATAAGTCATAGTTTTCTCCCCCACAACTCATAGTTTCTTTCATCATAACTCATAGGTTTCTTCCCAGCATCTCATAGGTTTCGGCATCATATCCCAAGGTTTTCAAGCCCAAAAGGGCTAAAAAAAACAAACGGACAAATTGAATTTGTCCGGACAAATTGCCCGCAGCCTCACAAGATTCTTATTTTCAAGAACTTACAAGCCACCGGACAAAAGAGCCGGACAAATTCAATTTGTCCGTGTTTTAAAAATCGAGGCTATTCCAGCGTCAGCCACCCATCTTCCGTCCAGTTGACTTTCTTCTGAACCAGGATGCTGGCGCCATTTTTTGGCACGCTGTAACCATGACAGAAGAAGAAATCGCCATCAGGGAAAGAGTAGGCAGAGCAATGGCCCATCGCCTCATATTCTTTCTTATCGCCTTCCAGAATCAGCGTACCACCGCCATTGCGCATGTCCCTACCCTCCTTATCCAGATAAGGACCAGCCACCTTCTTGCTCCTGCCCACGGCAACACGATAGTTGCTCTTGATGCCACGGCAGCAGTAATCCCAGCTCACGAAGAGATAGTAATAACCACCATGTTTCATGATGAAAGGAGCCTCGATGGCATTGGTACCGGCAAACTTAGAAGTAGGATTCGGTTCTGCTGATGCATCGCCCACGACATGACGACGGGCGATGGTCTGAGGCTTGGCGCCCTTCTTGACATGCATCGTCTTCTTATCCAACTTGATCATCTGGATGCCATCCCAGAAAGAGCCCCAGGTAAGCCAAGGATTTCCCTTCTCATCAACGATGAAATTCGGATCGATGGCATTCCAGTTGTCTCTATCGCCCTTGGAGGCGACGAGGCAGCCCTCATCCTTCCATCCATCCTTATCAGATAAGGAAGTATTGCTCAGCAAGCCGATGGCAGAAGTATTTTTGCCAAAAGTAGAACAGGAATAAGCCAGATACCACTTGTTCTTGAAGCGGATAACATCCGGAGCCCAGATATGCGTGGTAAAACCCGGCACACTATCATGCGTCCATGCCGGAATCTCGCTGTTCTTGAGCACGCCCTGAGGAACGATAGTCCAATGCTTGCGATCGGTAGAGGTCATCTGCGTGATGCCATGACCTGTGCAGTAGAGATAGTACTTGCCATTCTCATACGCCATCACGGGGTCGTGGACAAAAGGAGTATCTACAACCAAAGGCTGTTGTGCACGAGACTCAGCTGGCGCTAGCATCATGGCTATCGCCACAATGCCAAAATATTTCATTGCAGTTTGTTTCATCTGTATATCTTCTCTATTTTTTTAACAAAAAAGGGGAGTCATAGCTTCACTGCTTAACTCCCCCAAAGATTCTACTTAGATTCTTTTATACCTTAAAAACTAACTAACATTTATTTTTTCTTGCCCCAGAAGCTCTTGCTACCACTGACGCCAGAGTATACGATAGTCAACTTGCGAGGACTAGCCTCCCAGTCAACCTCACGCTGTACCTTGAGCTTGGTAGTACCGATGGTGAGTGTATTAGAAGAAGTATCAAAGTTCCATACCTTCACATTAGGCCAAGCCGTACCACCCGTCATTGAGCCGTCGGCATTGAGTGTAAATTCGGTGCTGACGCGCTGTTTGCCATACTCATAAGCGAGGTCGATACCTTCCCAAGTGCCAGCCAGTTCGCTAGCCTTGATAGCCACTTGTGGCACAGCGCCATAACGCTCAGGCATGACAACAGGCCATCCGTTCTCATTCCACTTGATACTGCGCACGCCACCCATCATCAGGGCGTTGCTATAAGCATTTCCACCTACATTCTGTGGGAAACGCTGCTGGGATACATAATACCAGTTGCCCGCGCCATCGTCGAAGACGGCACAGTGGCTGATGCCTACCCAACCATATCCCTGGCTGAACTTATAAGGATGAGTCAAGACGGTAGGATTGTCACCTGCGCCATTGGCTGCATTAGTCACTCTGTTGTTCATCGTCTCGTAAGGACCGTCCACATTCTTGGAACGAAGCACACGGGTGTTGTAAGGAACATCCAAACCATCGTAAGCCAAGAAGAGATAATAATATCCATCATGGTATACAACCTCAGGAGCCTCAGCTCCCTGCCAACGACTACCGTTGGTACGAGTGAAGATAAGCTTTCCGTAAGGAGCAATCTCATCTGCTGTACCGTATGACTTAGGAAGTTCTTTCAAGGTCTTGCCTGTCTCTGGGTTCAACTGCACGGCAGCGATACCGCTGTGCCAAGAGCCATAGATAAGCCAGTGCTCGCCATTAGGTGTGATGATGAACGAAGGGTCGATGGCATTGAACTTGAAGTAGCCGTCCCAGTCGCTGTTCGATTTGCGAGTCCAGTTCTTACCCTTATCAGAAGAAGAGCAAATCACGAAACCCTTGTCTGTCCACTTGTTGCTGGCTGGGTCCGTAGTCTCTGCCATACCGATGAAGGCACGCTCCGTCCAAGAGCCATCATAGGTAATGCCACCTGTCTTGATGTAGTTGTCCACCACGATGGCATAGTACATACGATAAAGATTATCCTTCACTTTTCTTACGCAAGGAGCCCAATAGCCATATTTTGGGTTGGCGATAGGAGCCAAACCTTGCTCAGCACGAATCTCGTTCAACTTAGCCTTCACCCAAGCAGGAGCCACCTTCATCGTACCACCGAGATATTCCCAGTTTACGAGGTCTTTGCTTCGACGAGCATGGAAGTGTCCATGACCATCGTGGGCATTGCCATAGCTGGCATCAGTCTGATACATATAATAATAGCCGTCGGCTGCCTTCATCACCGATGGGTCGTGCACATTGGCAAGATTCCACTGGCTACGCTTACTCCAGTCGGCTATGGATACATAGTTATCAACATAGGTTGGGCACTTGTAGTTTGCTAAGTCGGCATCCGTTGGATCACTAGGTGTTGGAGTAGGCGTAGGAGTTGGTGTAGGCTTTGGATCGTCAATTGGGTCATCGCCTCCACTGCTACAGCCTACCGCCAAAGTACAAGCGAGCAATAGTACTAAAGTATGAAGTTTCTTCATTGTTTCCTTACGTTTAGTTAGTTTTTATATCCTTTATATTTTCTTTCTAATAAAGGCAGGTCTACGGAAGCCTGTTAGCATCAAGACCTACCTTTATTATTATAGTTTTGCCAAAGATTTCTCTTCGAGGATTATCTGCGGTGAGCACGAGTATAGTGCTTGCGAGCAGAAGATGTAGAATCGAACTTCAAGCAGCTGCTATCTACAGTAAAGTCAACATTGACATCATCAGCCTCTACAGGAATATCCAGATAATACTGTGTAGAAACCTGTCCTGTAGTACCAACCATCACTGCCAAAATATTAACCTTACCATTTTGATTGGCTACATAAACTTGTACTTTGGCACCATTCATACCAGCAAGCCAAGTTGCCCATTCACCCTGAGTTCCTGCATGAGAGATACTAGGAGCACCATCACCACCTACAGCGGCGCCCCATCCCCAGTTGTCAGAACGGAACACACCATACTCACTCAAATCAGCCTTGCGGAGGACTATTACATAATTGTTAAAATTAGCAGCTGCGCCATAATTAGTCAGAGAGAATGCACGAGCTTCACCAGAAGGGACATGAACATCTGCATCAAGGTGAGCACTCCAAAATGGACTAGTGCAATCCTCTGCACCCAAGACTGCAGGGCTAGGGGTTACGAATGTAGCAGCACTCTTCGTTACATTAACATCGAAAGTTGTCTTAACACCATTTTTTGCAGTTACCGTAATAGCTTGCTTACCAACCTTCATAGGTACGTTAGAAAAAGTTAACTTATCAAGAGCAATGTCACGAGTCTTGCCATCCAAATATGTAGCTTGTACTGCCAAGCCTTTTACATCTAAAGCCAAAGTTGCATTTTCTGGCAATGTTATACCAGAAGCTTCATAATATGTATAGTCAAGACGTTTAGGCGCACTTACTATATGGAGAGCTGTGATAGCTGGCACAACTTCGAATGTCTTCTGTGCAACGATAGGAGTAGAAGCATTCTCGCCCTTGAATGTCTTGTTATAGATGACGATGAGGTTCTTGGTGCCAGAAACATCCATATCGTTGATGGGAGAGAAATAAAGTTCCTTGGCAGGAATTACCTTGGTTATACCTTCCTCGAAGGTTACGGTAGCAGATACATTCTCCATTGCCTTCTCTAGGGGTGTATTCTCGTCTACTTCGGCAGGAACATTGTTCAACACCATAGAAACCGGAGCCTTATCCTGGGCAGATGTATAACCGCCGATAGGTTCTACGTTGCTCTGCATGAAATCGATGTAAGAGCCCTCAGGTACCAGGAAGCAACGGATGTTGGTATTGCTCTCGTCTGCATTCAGATTAGCAATCTTAGATGGCTGAATGTAGGTCTTGGTAACAGTACCATTGGTAATCTTCACCATGAAAGTATCTACACGGGAACGGTCAACCGTCAATGTTACCTTACCACCCAACTTATCTACACCCTTGTCTGTATCAGTTTCAAAGGTGAGATTACTCTGCACGCAGCTTCTGTCGATATGGTCACCCCACTCAGAGTTACCGCTTGGCTGGTTATCAAAACGGATAGCACCATACTCGGTATAACCTGTTCCGCCACGATCCACATCATTGGTGATGACGAGGGCAAAGTTCTTATAGGTGTTAGTCGCAGAAGGATTGATGTTCAGATTGAACACGGCATTCCACTTCTGGTTGTCTTGAACCAAATAATACTTTGAGAATGAAGTCCAAAAGCCTGAAGAGAAATCAGTATTACCTACAGTATAGACATCCTCATGCATACCTACGAGCACTTCCTCTGTAGATTGGTTAGCTTTTTCGATTGAATCAATCTTTTCAGAGAGCCAATCAGTAGAGTTGACGCTAAACATGTCACTTCCCTCACATCCTGTAATCGCTGTCAATGCCATGGCTGCCACGCAGAAGACGGCTGCTAATTTATTTAGACGTTTCATATTATATCCTATTATAAATATATAAATTGTTATTTTGGTTTTCCTATGGGGCTATCCTTAAGACCCCCCATAGGAATAGATATTATTAGTTGCCCAAGTTAACTACAGGATGAACAGTCCAACCTCTTCCGAAGAAATCAGATGAGTTATCCGTATTCGTATTAGCTGAGTTACCTGTCAGGTTAGGGTTATCATTCAACAAGCCCTGATAGATAGGCAGGAACTCATGACCTGGTACGTATGTATCGTAAGAGCTCTTCACCTCTGAATCAACACCTACCAAAGAGTAGCTTACCGACTCCTTTGCCTTGTATGGAGAACGACGGAAGGTTCCGTGCTCCTTCAACTGAGCCAAACGACCCTGATCATAGAAGAATCCCCAACGAATCAAATCGAAACCACGACCATACTCGCAACCGAACTCCTTTGGACGCTCTACATTGGCAATCTGCTCGAAGAGCTTATCCTTGGTATCGAAGTCTGAGAGACTCAAATCCTTCAGGTTGGCACGCTCACGAACCTGGTTAATCCAGTCGATAGCCTGCTGTGTAGGACCGTTCACCTCGTTCTCGCACTCTGCAGCACGAAGCAAAACGTCAGAGTAACGCATCATACGGAGGTTGATACCGCAATGAAGACCGGTTGTCACCTTATCATAAAGGTTGGTACGGAAATTGGTCCACTTAGCGATAGGAAGACCACCATAGTTGTTGTTGGTTATGATGGTATCAGAAGCTGTCATCTCGCTCTTGTAAGCTACGTTACCATTCTCAAAACCAACCCAGTCTGTCTCGTATGTACCGATGGTCCAGTAGAGACGTGGATCCAACTTACCAGCTGTGGTACGCTCCTGCTTGAAGAGGTTGTACAACCATGGAGAAGCTGAGAGGTCTGCCCATCCACCGAATCTACCTGGAGCGAAGTTAGACTCTACGGCATGACCCTGTGTAGCATTAGGACTGGTATTACCAGGAGTCCACTCATCATCTACACCCTGTGAACCGTAGTCGAGATACTGGATTTCGAAGAGGCTCTCGGCATTGTTCTCATAAGCAGAACCCTCACGGAAGTTGTCGCCATAGTTGGCCATCAGCTTGTAAGAGCCATACTTCTTGTTCATGATGTCCTTGAGTACAACGAGTGCATCGCTATACTTATGGCGCTGCATCAGAGTGCGGGCATAGTAGCCGGCAGCAGCACCGCAGGTAGCACGACCCTTTGCCCACTCGCCACCCTCATCACGTGATGGGAGGAGAGTCATTGCCTCTGAGAAGTCCTTCTCTACCTGATCGAGCACATCGTCGTAGGTACTGTTCTTGCCATAGAGACCATCCAGAGAAGAATAGTTGGCATAATCAGTTATCAGCGCAGGATTCTGGTAATATCCTGCCAATGTATAGTATGAATAACCGCGGAGGAAGAGAGCCTGTCCCTTGATTCGCTTCATGCTTTCGCTGAGCGAAGCATCATCGCCTGTGGTACGTGAAAGAATGAAGTTACATACATTAATAGTATAGTAAGCCTCACGCCAAGGCCACATGGAGATTTCATCCGTCACAGGGTCGTTCATGTCATCGAATGGCATGTACCATACCTGTGATGAGTTCCATACCTCATCGCCACGTGTCACATCGAGGGTATAACCCACACGTGCCGAAGAACCTTCCATACGAATATGGTTGTATGCTGCAATAACGCACTCCTCCAGATCATCAGCATTGAAACCGAAGGTACCGGTGGTCTGCTGGTTAGGATTGGTAACATCCAACTTGTCCTCGCAAGATGTGGTAGCCATAGCACCGAGGCCAAGGAAGAGAGCTAATGATAATTTATATAGTTTCATATCAAATGTTCTTTTAAATAATAATGAATCTTATTCTTGTCTATTCTCATTATTAGAATGTGAAATGGAGACCGCACATAAACGTTCTGGCACTTGGGAAAGAGCAGAAGTTATAACCTGGGGTAAAGGTACCGCCAGCGTAGTCTACATTATATCCATGATAGCCTGTGAAGGTGTAGAGGTTCTGTGCTGATACATAGAGACGTACACCACTTACATATCCACCAAACCACTTGTCTGGGAAGTTGTAGCCCAACTCTACGTTGGCTATCTTCCAGTAAGCAGCATTCTGAATCTTGCGAGAGCTGAAGAGGTCGTTCCAGCCTAATGTTGCATTGTTGGCTGCATAGGTGCGTGGAACACTAGAGAGGTAGGTAGAACCATCCTCTGACCAGCGGTTGGCATCCAGCATTCCTACTTCCTTGTTGCCATAGCCGTAGCAAGAGTTCAAACTGTTATAGATATCATCTGATACATGATAATTCAAAACTCCGTAGGTTGAGATGTTGAGGTCGAAACCCTTATACTCCATGTGAGTGCTCAAACCGAAGTTCACCTTTGGAAGACCACTGCCCAATACGGTCTGGTCGTAAGCATCGATTACGCCATCTGGTTCTCCGTTAGGACCTGAGATATCCTTGTAGAGACAATCACCAACATTGGCTCCCTGCTGGGTTGCATGTCCATCAAGTTCATCCTGTGTACGGGCGATTCCCTCGTAAACCCAACCATAGAACTTACCAATCTCCTGACCTACGTAAGTAGCGTATGCACCCGTAATGTATGAATTCTTACCGATACCCAGAGAAGTTACTTTATTCTTCAAGGTACTTACGTTGGCGCTGATATCATACTTGAGGGCATGATCGCGGTTGCGGTAGGTAGCGCTGAACTCGAAGCCACTGTTCTCCATAGAGGCAGCGTTCATGGTTACAGAGGTGTTGGATACACCGGTCTGTGCTGGCACAGGAACTGAGTAAAGCAGGTCTTCTGACTTGTTCTTATACCACTCGGCAGTGAACTCCAAACGGTTGTTGAACATTGCCAGGTCGATACCCACGTTGGTGGTCTTCTTCTTCTCCCAGGCGATATCGCTGTTCACGAAGGTAGAAACGGCAGAACCGGTTACAAGACTGTTGCCGAAGCTGTAAGTCATGTTGTTACGGTTCATGCTAGCCATATACTGGTACTCACCAATGTTCTCGTTACCGAGCTCACCATAGCTGGCACGAATCTTGAACATGTTAACGATGTCGCGGCTGATAGGGAAGAACTTCTCCTTATCGAAGCGCCAACCTAAAGATACAGATGGGAAGGTTGCCCAACGGATGTTCTTGCTCAAACGGGAGCTACCGTCACGACGTACTACTGCAGAAAGCAGATACTTCTCATCATAGTTGTAGTTCAAACGACCTACGTATGATGCCAGACTATGCTTATACTCGTATGACTCAGAGTAAGTATTCTTGGCATTCTGAAGCTGGAGGAAGTATGGCTCAGTGAAGTTGATACCCCAACCAGTCAGGAGGTTGGTATTTTCCTCCTCGTATGTCATACCGGCGAGCAGGTTGATGTTGTGCTTGCCAATCTTGCCATCGTATGTGATGGTATTCTCAACCAAGGCGTCGCTGTAGTTGCGTGAGCCCTTGGTAAGGCGCTCATTCTCCTTGGCAAGATATACACGGTTGCTCTGAATCCAGGAAGGAATCCAGGTCTTATCCTTTGCCTCTGTCTTGCTGTAAGAGAGGTTTACATTATAGTGAAGACCATGGTTCTTGCTCTTGATACCTACCATGCCCAACAAATCTACGTCGGCAGAAACGGTACCTACGAAGCGGTCAACCAAGGTGTTGCGCTGCAGGAGGTTATTAACCAGCAATGGGTTAGAAGCTGAAATATCACCATGTACGCCATCATAGTAAACACCATAACCGTAAGCATCGTAGCGATAACCGTTTGCAGCACCTACCTTGTCATCGAGAACCCATGTTGACTTATCGTAAGCCTTGATGGTTGGCTGCATCAGAAGTGTACCACGGAGCACGTTGGTTACATCACCATACAGACCCTGGACATACTCTGAGGCATTGGAAAGACCCATGTTGTCCTGGTTAGAGTGAGAGTAAACCATGCTGGTACGGAACTTCACGAACTTGGTGTCCATGGTATTGTTCACACGGGCTGTGTAACGCTCGTAGTTAGGACCTGCACCTTCCAAGGTACCCTTCTGGTTATAGTAGTCGAGAGATACATTATAAGTACTGTGAGAGCTACCACCGCTGAGGGCTACGTTGTGGTTCTGTCGGATACCGGTCTTGAATACCTCGTCAAACCAATCTGTGTTGGTTTCGTCCTGGAAATGATACATTCCATCCTCGCCCATCTTGTAACCGCCAGGCAGAGGAGTGTTGGAATTCTTGCAAGCCTGACCCAGATAGTTGCTATACTGGTCAGCGTTCATTACATCATATACATCGCCAGGAATCTGGTCAACACCAAAGTAACCGGAGTAGTTCACCTTCAGAGGCTGGTCTTTCTTACCATTCTTGGTAGTGATAATAACGACACCATTCGCAGCACGGGAACCATAGATGGCACCCGCAGAAGCATCCTTCAGAATCTGGATGGTCTCGATATCATTAGGAGAGAAGTCACGGATAGTGGTACCCATTGGCACACCATCGATGACATAAAGAGGAGCTGTGCTACCGAAAGAACCGATACCACGAATTCTCACACTTGGATCTGCACCAGGCTGACCGTCTGATGTAATCTGCACACCGGCAACCTTACCTTCAAGCATAGTAGAGATGTTAGAGTTTGATACCTTCTTCATCTCCTCAGCATTTACGATAGATACAGAACCGGTAAGGTCTGCCTTTTTCTGTGTACCATAACCCACTACTACAACCTGGTCAAGCACCTGATTGTCGGCAGAGAGTTGGATAGAATCGATAATGGCACGACCGCGCACTGCAATCTCACGCTCCTTGTAGCCAAGATAGCTCACGAAAAGAGTCGCATTAGCCTTTACTCGAATTTCGAAATTACCATCTAAGTCGGTAACTGCACCAGTCTTGGCATCTTTAGTCTTAACTGTTGCACCAATCAGAGGTTCACCCTGATCATCTACAACATGTCCCTTGACCGTGATCACCTGATCTTGTGCAACTGCAGCCATTGCGGGCATTGGGGTGACAAAAGAAGCACCACCAACAGCACCTAGGCATAGCATCATAGAGAATAATTGTTTCCTCATTGCTTATCAATTTTTAGGTTTATACTTTGTTTATTCAATTTTTACAGTTTGTTATTGCTTCGTCCGTTCTCTTTTTAGGTTGCGGATGAAATGATTAATGCTGGCCAAACTATACATCAACCATCATTTTTCAGTGGCAAAAGTACAATTAATCGGATTATATTGGGTGGACAATTGGGTTTTATAGGTGGACAAAACGCATAAACAGTGGATTTTTAAGGATATTACGTGCTTATCCACCAGTTGTGTACCCACACATACAAAACAAGGGGTTACTTGACTTATATCAAGCAACCCCTCGGTTTTATTTTGTTTACTTAACAAATTATCACATCCAGGAACATTATTTCTCCGAAGAATCCAAAGAGAACTATGCCATATCTGAACCCTGAGAATCCAACTGATCCTTATATGCAGTCGGCGAGATGCCAAACTGCTTGGTGAAGCAACGGGTGAAATACTTCGGATCGTTGAAGCCTACACGGTAGGCTATCTCCGTAATATTTCGGTTGGAAGTTTTATCAGCCATCATCTTGCGCGAGATGTCGAGACGGTAGTTGCGGATAAACTGGGCTGTTGGCAAGCCTGTCTCCTTGGAGAGATTCTTGCTCAGTACACTGCGGGATATACCCAAAGTATCTGCCAGTTCCTGTACACCAAACTCCGAATTATCGTAATTCTTCTCCATCACATCCATCACTTCTTCCATGAATGGACGCATAGTCTCCTCTACCATCTTCCTGTCAGCCTCAATGCTCTTTTTCTGACTGTCCTGATAACGCTTCTGGTTCTGCAGAATCATCTGGATGCGACTCTGCAACTTTTCAGGTTCATCACTTTCCTTCATCGCAGCCTCGATAGGACGGTACAGAGCTTCTACTTCCTCTTCGCGCATCTTGTTGAGACGGCGCACATAAGCATATTGGAGCAAGGCAATGATACCTATCATAATAAGAGCAACAAACCACCAGCTCTTCCAGAAATAAGGAGTAATCTGAACTTCTACAGAGATCACCTGCTCCTTGTCGGAATTGATAGATGGGATATATTTCACCTCAAACTTATAGTCTCCAGCTGGCAGAGTGGAATAACGCACACTATGCTGACCAGCCTTGAGCTGAACCCATTCATTCTCGTATCCCTTCATGCGATAAAGGTACACGCCCTGTGTCTCGCATCCATAATTGAGCGCTGAGAAAAAGAGGGTGAACGACTTATCACTCTCATGGATACGCAACTTTCTGGCAATAGAAATGTCTTCTTCCAGATAATCGCTGCCGGCAAAGACAGGCTGGTTATCTACCAGAAGTTCGGTAAAGCACAACTTACCCGTCTGATGCACAGAACGGTTTATGCCCTTTACAGCCATCATACCCGCATCGGTGCCCAGGAATATCTCGCCCTTGGCATTGCGGATGGCACCATTGAAATAGAACTGCGAACTGATCAGACCGTCTTCACGGGAGAAACTGCAGAATGCCTCGGTCTTCGGATTGAAGATAGAGAGTCCGTTATCGGTAGCTATCCACAACATACCCTGGTTATCCTCTACAATACCCTTCACGGTATTGTTGGCTAATCCATTATTCGTGGTATACGACTTCACTTGAGTCTTTCCGTTTTTATCGCTGGTATAGCAATACAGACCGTAGCCGTTACTGCCCATCCATATCTTTCCATCCTTAGCCTGGCAGAAAGACAATATCTTATCGAAGACTCCACTCTTCGGATTGTCGAGTTTATACTGATGATACGTCACAGCGAAATAGCCCTTGCCATGAGGACGTGACTTGAGGTCGACCTCTACCATTCCCTGCACACACCCCATCAGGAGTTTGCCCTTTCGGGTTATCAGAGAACCAATGCAGCCGCGCACATTCTGGCATCCCCTGAAAGGTTCGATGAGTTGATGGCGCTTCATATCATAGAAGAAGAGACCGTCATTGGTTCCTAACCACATACCATCATTGATAGGATCGTAAGCCAAGGAACCGGCAAAGTTAAGTAAATGCTGATGCTTAGCATCTATCACCAGAGGAATAATCTTGCCCGGCTGATTGAGATTCATCACAGCAAAGCCCCTTCCCCAGGTACCAATCCAGAGCTGATTGCGGTTATCGGCTGCAAGAACCGAGACGGTATTATGCGGCAAACCGGAATTTGCCACCGTATAATGAACAAAGTTCATGCTGCCTGGAGTCAAGGCATTGAGACCTCCCTCTACTGTTCCTACCCACAGGGTTCCGTCGGCTGCCGCATACATAGCATTGACAGCATTAGGAGAGATACTGCCCGGGTTGGCGGGGTCGTGACGGTAGAATTCCAAATTCAGCTGACGTGGAGCCAGCTTGATAACACCACCTGTCTCGGAACCTACCCATATCTGTCCGTTCTTAGAGAAAAGACTGTTGATAAAGTTGCTGCTCAGCGGATTCACAGCCGTAGCAGTGTTCCAATGTTCTATCTCTCCGGTCTTATCATTGAAGATATCTACGCCACAGAGCGTTCCTACCAGAAGTTTGTCATCTGGAGAAACAGCAAGGCTCGTCACTACTTCGTGCTGGAGCGAATGGTCGGTAGCAGAGCAATGGAATTCCTGCTTTGCACTATTAAACAATCCGCGATTCGTACCCATCCATATCTTACCATGATAATAAATAAGCGCCCCCCCATACCGACCTTCGAGCGGAGGGAACAGGGATGAGATGTTCTTTGCCACGAGCTGATTGTTCTTCACTGAGAACTCGCTCACCACTCCATTATTGCATAATACAACCGTTCCTCTGCGATAGACATCACAGATTCCGAGGTCGGGAGCATTATAAGGATAGGATGTGGACAAGACGCTGCTCACCTCGCCCTTTTCGTTAAAGCCGAAACGGGTAAGCTGGTTGAAAGACAGCATCCATATATTGCCCTTTGCATCACAATATATTCGGGTGCAAAGGTTCTTGAATACTTTGTTGAGTTGTGCCTCTACCTGGCTGTTCTCACAAGGTGGAACAACAGGCTGCATCGTTTTGAGGTCGAGCACCTGCGGACCTTCTTCGAAAGCTATCCAAAGACGCTTGAACGGATCTTCGCAGACATTACGGCAACTGTTGCTTCGCAGACTGATTCCTACAGCCCCCAAACCGAAGTTCATGAAATTGAAACCATCGTAGCGTACCAGACCACCACCATGCGTACTGATCCATACGAAGCCGTAAGAGTCCTGAAAGATATCATCAGCAAAATTATTCGGCATACCTGCAGCCATATTGAGATAGCTTACATTATAGCGACTAGGCAGCCCACCTTGCGCCCAACTGCTCAAGATTATGAAGAATGCTGCTATGATGGAAAAAATGTATCTAATCATTTATCTATATAGGTTATGCTTGCAAAAGTACGAAGAATAATCGAAACAAAAGAATAAATACAAGAAAAAAGTGCCTATCAGTGTAAAATAACACCGTTAGGCACTTTCTTGAGTTTTTTTCTAGAATTCAAGAATCATGCTCTGGCGAGGACGGAGCTTCACGTTCTTGTTGATAAGAACGGTGCGACCATTTGTAACATCCGTAGCCTTGTCATGAGAACCGATAATCTCTGCATAACGGGAAACATTCAGCTCGTTTGCCTCGTTCTTGCCGTTGATAACCGTCATCACATTCTTACCCTTATACTGGCGGGCAATTACGTAAACACCCTTCTGAGGACAGAACTGAGTCTGCTTGCCCTTGGTAATCACTTCATTGCCCTGACGCCAGTGCAACAGGTTGCTGAGCCAGTTGAACATCTGGTTCTCTGCCTGAGTTCTGCCCTCTGCCGTAAAGGCATTGTGCTTGTCACCAGCCCAACCGCCAGGGAAGTCCTTGCGTACATTGCCATCGGTCACACTCTTGGTACCGTTCATCAGCACCTCTGTACCATAATAGAGCTGAGGAGTGCGGTTGATGGTAAGAAGCAATGACAGCGCCTGCTTCAAAGCCAGGGTATCCTTGCCTTCACCCAGGAAGCGATCGGTATCATGATTCTCGATGAATGCCATTACGCTCTTTGGATTAGGATAGAGATAGTCGTAGCAGAACACATTGTAGAGACGGTTCATGCCGTTCCACCAGTCATCGGTCTCCTCTTTCTTTGCACTGTTGATGCGGTCGAAGAAAGCGAAATCCATAACGGTTGGCAGATAGCTGTTCTTCTCAGAAAGTTTGCTGTCCTTCTGCCATGCTGCAGTATAGGCTGGCTCGGTTACCCAAGTCTCGCCTACGGTATTGAAGTGAGGATACTCTTCGCCCAGCACCTTCATCCAGTGTGCCATCGCATCGCGGTCGGCATAAGGATAGGTATCCATACGGATGCCGTCGATACCTGCACTCTCTATCCACCACTCGCTGTTCTGAATCAGATACTTGATAACGTGTGGGTTACGCTGGTTGAGGTCAGGCATGGTTGGAACAAACCAGCCATCTACGGTTTCTGTGAGATCAACCTTGCTGGCGTATGGATCGAGTACAGGAGTCAGCTTATAACTGGTCTGCAGATACTTATCGTTCACCTTAGCAGCGCCATCCACCGTACCGATGTTCTTCTGATGCTCGGCAGTCTGATTTTCAGGAGCCAGCCATTCCGGTGTATTGAACCAGTCCTTTGATGGCATATCGGCAACCCAAGGATGTTCGAAACCGCAATGGTTGAAAATCATATCCATCACAATCTTCAAACCTTTCTTGTGAGCCTCATCTATCAGCTGCTTATAATCGGCATTGGTTCCGAAACGTGGGTCTACACGATAATAATTGGTGGTAGCATATCCATGATAACTGCTGTTCTTGCCGTTACTTGGACTGTCGTTCTCCAAAACCGGGGTAAACCACAGAGCGGTTACACCCAACTGGTTAAAATAATCCAAGTGCTGGCGGATTCCCTCCAGGTCGCCACCATGGCGCAAACTAGGCTCTGCACGGTTGCAGGTCTTATCACGCATCGCCTTAAAGGCATCATTCTTCAGATTGCCGTTGGCGAAACGGTCTGGCATCAGCATATAGAGCACATCTTCATTAGAGAAACCGATGCGCTTATCGCCCGCCATCTCACGGTTCTTCAACACATACTTTACCTTCTTCGACTGTTTGCCCTGCTTGAAGTTGAGGGTCATCTCACCAGCCTTTGCCCCATCGAGGTTAAGATAAACCAGGAGATAATTAGGGGAATCAAGGCGGGCGATGCTGTCTACCTTCACACCCGGATAGTCTACCGTAACATCGGCATTCTTGATATCCTTGCCATACACCATCAGCTGGAGTGAAGCATCTTTCATGCCCACATACCAGTCGGTAGGTTCAATGCGGTTCACGTTAACCGCTGCATTCATACTTATTGCGCTACTCATAAGCAATAAAGAAGCTATTATCTTTTTCATATTACACCTTATTAATTAAATATATAAACTATTTCTGATAAAGTATCAGGGCTGACTGAGGGGCAACCTCAACTTCCTTTCCCGAAACAAAGCCTAAACCTTCCTCGTTAATCACACCATTGCAGCAAGCCACGGTATAATTACCCTCAGGAATCTGCATCTTCTTTGCCTCCTTATTGAAGTTATAGATCACGATGATGTTCTTCCACGCATCAATGCCCTCCAGATTCTTGAGCTGGAAACCTACGAGACAAGTTTCCTGAGCAGGCAGGAACTCCAGATGCTGACGTACCTTATCGCCTGTTGAAAGACGGAATGCCGGATGATTCTTGCGGAGCTGGATCAGACTCTTGTAATAAGCAAACGCCTGCGGATACTTCTGCAGATTGGTCCAGGTAAACTGGTTGATGCTGTCAGGAGAATTATAGCTATTGTGTACTCCCTTCTTGTCGCGGAGCATCTCTTCGCCGGCAAGGATGAAAGGAACACCCTGTGAAGTGAAGACGCAGGTCTGCGCAAGCTGGTCGATGCGGAGCAACTCGGCAGTACGTATTGCTTCAGGGATATTCTTGTCGGTAAGAGATGCGATGCTTGCCTTCAGACGGTCTACCAGACACATATCGTCATGGCAGCTTACATAACTGATCTGCTCGGTAGGATTGTTGGTCCAAGGCTTCTTGTCATAGTTCACCTTTGTCATATCCACCTGCGGATGGGCGATGCCACCCACAATACCGAACTTCAGACTCTCCTCCTGACCTGTAAGACCAGCCAGGAGCGCTCCCTGATGGTCATCAGAGAAAGGACCACGGAGCGCATCGCGCATATCATCGCTGAAAGCACCGATGCCCTTGAGCTGCTGGGTATTCGCCTTCACCGCCAGTTTCTCGGTAGGATAAGCACAGCTGCCTGCACTCCATCCCTCACCATAAATATAGATGCTGGGATCGATGCGGTTTACCATCTCACGGATAGCCTGCATGGTTTCGATGTCATGAACACCCATCAGGTCGAAACGGAAACCATCGATATGATATTCGTCTATCCAGTATTTCACGCTCTCCAGCATAAACTGGCGCATGAGAGGCTTCTCTGAAGCAGTCTCGTTGCCACAGCCTGAACCATCAGAATACTTACCATCCTTGGTTTTGCGATAATAATAATCAGGATAGGTACGCTGGAAATTGCTGCCATTGATATCGAAAGTATGGTTATATACGGCATCGAAAATCACTCGGATGCCTGCCTTATGCAGCGCCATCACCATCTCCTTGAACTCCTTGATGCGGGTTGCTGGAGAATAAGGGTCGGTAGCGTAACTGCCTTCCGGCACATTATAGTTTTTCGGATCATAACCCCAGTTGAACTGCGGTTTGTCGAGTCGGGTCTCATCTATAGAAGCGAAATCGAATACAGGCTGGAAGTGGATGGCGTTGATGCCCAGATTCTTGAGATATTCGATGGCCTTTGGCTCGGTGAGAGCGAGATATTTGCCCTTATATTTCAAGCCGGATGTAGGAGAAATGGAGAAATCACGCACGTGAAGCTCGTAGACAACGAGATCGGCTGGCGATTTCAGGGCAGGACGCACGTCCTGATCCCATCCAGATGGATCGGTATCATACAAATCTACGATGGCGCCACGGTTTCCGTTCACACCTACTGCTTTGGCAAATGTACCTGGTGTTTCACCCTTGCCTATATCAAAGGTATAGAATTTTCCCTTGAGGTCGCCCTTTACGGTAGCCTCCCAGCATTCATCGCCCAACTTCTTCATTTTCAGCGTTTTATAAGACTTTCCTCCATGACCTTGCTTATAAAGTCGGAGGGTTACAGAAGACTTTTGGGCTGTTGGAGCATTCAGGATAAACATGGTTTTCTCCTTGGAATACATCATCTCATTGAATGTCTGCTGGGCATTCAATGAAGTTGGTAAAACGGTTGCTGTCAATGCTGCAATTATTAGTTTTTGGATATTCATATTGTTAAGTTATTGGTATACAGGATATTAAAGCGAACTGAGCAAAGAAAACTGTGACAGATTATCTACGCTCATTTTTAGCGTATTTCCGACCAACCGGACAGTTGGACGGAAATACGGAAATTATAAGCTTATTTAGCGAGCAAAGAGATGGCGAAACCACCACCACGTGCTTCGTTAATCTTCAAAACATCCCCCTTCTTCACAGTCTTGTGGATGATCTGATAAGATTTAGGGTTCTTCTCGTAGTCAGCAGTCTTGCCGTCCTGATAGATAGCGCAAGCATACTTCTTGCCCTTATCCAGGAAGTCGAGCTTTACTACGGCTGTGCGGGCTGCATCAGTCTTACCGCCTACAAACCAGTTGTCGGTTCCCTTTGCCTTGCGGGCTACGGTGATATACTTGGCTGGCTCTGCCTCCAGATACTTGGAGTCGTCCCAGTCGCAAGCTACGTCGCGGATGAACTGGAAGGCATCATCATACTTCTCATAATGCTCTGGAAGATCGGCAGCCATCTGTAAAGGACTGTACATTACGAGATAGAGAGAAAGCTGACCACAGAGAGTGGTATGAACATAACTCTTATTGTTGCTCCACTCAGAAAGCTTGGTCTCAAAGATACCAGGAGTATAATCCATCGGACCACCCTGCAGACGGGTGAATGGCAACATTACGGTATGATAAGACTTGTTACCGCCAAATGCCTCATACTCTGTACCACGTGCACTCTCGTTGCCAACCAGGTTAGGCCAGGTGCGGCAGATACCTGTAGGACGGGTTGCCTCGTGGGCATTTACCATGATATGATGCTTGGCAGCGGTCTCGATGACACGCTGGTAGTGATTGTTCATCAACTGGCTGTAGTGATACTCACCTCTTGGGATGATATCTCCCACATAACCGGTCTTCACGGCATCATAACCATATTTGTTCATCAGGTTGAAGGCATCTTCCATGTGGCGCTCGTAGTTGAGAGCTGCAGAAGATGTCTCGTGGTGCATCATCAGCTTCACGCCCTTAGAGTGAGCATAGTCGTTGAGCATCTTGATATCGAAGTCTGGATATGGAGTCACGAAGTCGAAGACATCGAGCTTCTGGTGACCGAACCAGTCTTCCCAACCTTCGTTCCAGCCTTCTACCAATACTTCCTGCAAACCGTTCTTGGCTGCAAAGTCGATGTAGCGCTTCACTTCCTCGTTGGTTGCACCATGAGTACCGTTAGGCTTGCACTTGCTGTAATCAGTAACACCGAGACGCACAGATGGCAGATCGTTGGTATAGCTCCAGGTCTTGGTACCCACAATCATGTTCCACCATACACCGCAGTACTTGGTAGGATGAATCCAGGATGTATCCTTAATCTTGCAAGGCTCGTTGAGATTCAATGTCAACTTGCATGAAAGCATATCACGGGCATCATCACTTACCATCACGGTACGCCAAGGGGTATTGAATGGTGTCTGTATGAATCCCTTTCTGCCCACGGCATCAGGAGTAAGCCAAGACTCGAAGGTCAATGTTTTCTCGTCCAGATTGAGGTGCATGGTAGGATAATCCAGACAGGCAGCCTCATGGATGTTGATGTAGAGTCCGTCCTTGGTCTTCATCTGGAGAGAGGTCTGAACACCGGTATCAGAGAAGACGGTGGTAGATGAATTACTCTTGTAAGCTTCACGGTTTTTCGCAATAATTGGGCGAATGCCTGTCAATGGAGTAATGTTGTAATCATACTCCTGTGTATCATAATCACCAGGAATCCAGTAAGCGGTATGATCGCCTGCCATGGCAAACTGGGTATGCTCCTCCTGGATGACGAAATAATTCAGACTCTCCTGCTGCGGGAACTCATAGCGCAAGCCCATACCATAATCATATACACGGAAACGGATGGTGATGTTACGCTTAGAAGCAGCCTGGTTCAGGTTTACCTCCATCTCGTTGTAATGGTTGCGGATGGTAGCGGTCTCGCCCCATACCGGCTTCCAGGTTTCATCGAAAGTCGATGTCTTGCTGCCGGTTTCAGTAAAACCATCCATCAGGCTGGTTTCCTCCATGCCCTTAGAGGCATGTTTATCCTTAGCCAGTTCCAATCCTAAGTGGGATGGCTTACATACAGTCTTTCCCTTATAGCTCATCTCATAGGTAGGCTGTCCCTTTTCGGTCAAAGAGAATGTTACCGAGACGTTGCCGTTAGGCGACTTTACGGTCTGGGCTGCTGCCAACATAGGAAGCAAGAGGCCCATCACTAATACATTCAGTTTTTTCATACTGTTCAGTTGTTGTTTATTCTTTCTTTTGAATCTTCGTTAGTTTATCTCAATCATTATCTGTTTATTCTTAAGATAGTGCAAAGATACAAAAAACAAAAATACCCTCCACGTTTTGGGAGGGTATTTTTCTGCAAATGAGTGTGCAAACGTTTGCACTATATATAATCATGTTAGTTAGACTCTTCCAGACTGCGAAATCATTTCGGTGATATTCTGCACGAAACGCTTGTCAGCAGCCAGATCCTCTATGTTGAGGTGCATGCGATAACGCCAGTAATGCTTAGGGTTAGCCGGGATATTGATACGCTCGGCATCAGCATCAGGCAGACGAAGAGCCTCATCGGTAGCCAACCAGTCCTGGATGCTCAATATGCAGAGCATGGATGGAGAGGTAAGATGGCGGCTGATGATGTCGCTAGCCAACCAGCCTGGGAGTGGATGAGGTGCTGATCCCTGACGGTAGAGCATCGTATTGTAATACTCCTGGGTACGCTGGATATTCTCATCCCACCACATGCGCAGAGTAGGCATATCGTGGCTCGAAATGGTACATACCGAGCGGTATGGGTTACGGCTCAGATGTCCGAACTTAACCGATGGATCCTTTGGCATGCTCTGGAGTTCCAGACTCAATATCTTCAACTCGTCCATTACCCAAGGCACACAGTCTGGAACCATACCGAGGTCTTCGGCACAAACCAGCATGCGGGTAGCCTGAACCAGCTTAGGCAACTTTTTCATCGCCTCCTGATACCAGAACTGGTTGTTGCGGCGATAGAAATAGTCGTTGTAAAGGCGGTTGAACGCAGCCTTGTCATTATCATATAGCGACTCGTAGATAAAGTCGAGCTGGGCTGAGATACGTGGATGGAAGACGCCAGGGTTGGTATGATCGCGTACGAAGAGTACATCGCTGATCAGGGCATACAAGCCATCACGCAGCCAGAGTTCCTTCTCATTTGTTACGTCAGCAAAGAGAGCCTCTACCTTGCGCTGGGTATCTACCTCTGGCTTCATCTGATAACGCTCGTCATCCAGACGGTCGAGATACTTCTCCTTTACCTCGCCGGCACGCTCATGGAACACACGATCCAATACCCAATCGGTAATGAACGGACGGGTAAAACGGTCTTCCTGGAAGTGCAAACCATAGCTTTCTATCTCTTCACGGCTCATGGCAAGCGCCGGTGCAAACTGTCCGAGCAATCCATGTACGCTATGTACCGGAATCTCCCAGATACGGAAGAAGCCCAATACGTGGTCGATGCGGTAAGCATCAAAATATCTTGCCATGTTCTTGAAACGGCGGTTCCACCACTGGCAGCCATCCTTCAGCATCTCAAACCAGTTATAGGTAGGGAATCCCCAGTTCTGACCATTGGCAGAGAAGTCATCTGGTGGAGCACCCGCCTGACCATTGAGGTTGAAGTATTTAGGTTCCGTCCATACATCGCAACCATTGCGGTTTACGCCGATTGGAATATCACCCTTCAAAATAACGCCCTTAGCCTTGGCATGCTCGTGAGCCTCCTGCATCTGGCGGTCCAGTACGAACTGTACGAAATAGAAGAACGCCACGTTCTTGTAAGCAGCAGTCTTAGGGTCGGCAAGCGCCTTGCGCTCAGCCTCATCCCATACCTGATGATCTGGCCACTGGTTGAAATCAGCCGTACCATTCTTATCACGCAGGTATGAATATTGTGCGTAAGGAACTAGCCACAGTTCAGTATCCTGGAAGAAAGCCTTGTATTCGGCTGTCTTCATCATCTTTTCACCTTCCTGATTGAAGATTTGGCGCAAGTAATTTATCTTGAAATCATTTACTTTCTCGTAATCTATCTTATCCAGTGCGTTCAACTCAGCACGTGTCTTCTCAGCCTCAGCACGAGCCTTGGCATCCTTCAGCTCAGGGAGAGCATGGAGGTCGGCATACTGCGGATGAATAGCGAAGACGCTGATGCAGCTGTATGGATAACTGTCGGTCCATGTATGGGTGATGGTGGTATCATTGATAGGAAGGAGCTGGAGCACCTTCTGACCGGTAGAAGCCACAAAATCAATCATGGTCTTCAGGTCACCGAAGTCACCAATACCGGCACTCTTACGGGTACGCAATGAGAATACAGGCACCTGCGTTCCGGCAAGTTTGCGGTTATACAGAGCGAAGAAAGCCTGGTCGAGTTCATAAGATACCAACTCACCTGCCTTCATCTCCGGCAAATCCACGGTTCTGTTCATGCTGGTTTCCCAGAGAAGATCATTCTTTGCATTTCTGAAAGCAACGAACTTAAACTCCAGATGGCTGCCCTCAAGATGAGTCGCATCAATATCAGCCACCCATTCATTATAAGTATGCTGAGTCATCGGAAGAATCTTCTGCACATCCCAGGCACCCAATGCTTTATCTGCACCCAATACACCCAGACGCTCACCATCACGAAGCTGAGGAGCACGGACTATCAGACGCACAATCTTGCTGCCCATTTCCAGCTTCATCTCCTGTGGAGCCTGATGATTGATGCAATCGGTAAAGGCACTGCTGTAGAGGTAAGCATCCTCCGGCATAACCTTCCAGTGGTCGTAAAGGGTATAAACCGCAGCCTTCTTGGCATTTACATCGAGCTGATGCTTAATCATAAGCCATTCGGTCTTGACTGCTCTTCCTTCACGTTCTACACTATAATAATAGGTATACGATTTTTCTGGTGATTCAACACACCAGTCGCATACCCATCTTTCACCATCTGTTGTCTCGAGAGGAAGTTTCAGTTCACCTTCCTCCGTCTGAATGTTTACGACGATCTGTTCGCCGAACATTGCTTTATATTCAATATTAAACTGTACTGTCATAAGACTCTTAAAGGCTCTTGAAAATGTTATAATTTATTTTTGATGCTACAAAGGTAAGAAAAACGAGCGAAAAACGTATCTGAAATTTGCATATTTTTTCTCACAAATCGTGCAAACGTTTGCACTACCCCTACTCTGTAGAAACAATAATTAATCGTTCATCACATTTTATTCTGATTTCTTATCCTTGATGATACTCACAGACAGTGCACCCGCAATCAGCAGGATACCTGCCACAATCATCATATCGCTCTGATGAGAACCCACCAGACTCAAGACAATTCCACCGCAGATAGCAGCCACAATCTGAGGGATACAGATGGTTCCGTTAAACAGACCGAGATAAGCACCCATGTGACCATATCCCTGCAAAGCATTGGTAACAAAGGTGAAAGGCATCGCCAGCATGGCTGCCCAACCGGCACCAATCATCAGGAACGGAACAAACTGCAGATACTGGTCATGCAGGAAAGGTATCAGGGCAAAACCCACACCACCGATAACCAGACTGACAGCGTATGCCACCTTCGTATTCTTAAACTGAGGGAGAATAACAGCCCAGACTACACTACCTACAGCCTGTACGGCAAAGAGAATGCCCACCCAGTTGCCTGCCTCCTGGAATGCTTCAGAAGCAGGATCGGTCGTATTCCATACGGTTTCAGCGATGGCTCCCGTAGAATAATTCCAGAGATAAAGGAAACCAGCCCAGCAGAAGAACTGAACCAGTCCCACCTTCCAGAAGGTAGATGGCGCCTTGCGGAGCAAAGTAATCCAATCGGCCTTGTCTTCAGAAGCCTCAGCATTAGAATTCTTCACTCTTCCCTCTTCCCTCTTCGCTTCATTATACTCCGCATACTGCTGTGGATTCCACTCCTTCACCTTCATCGTGGTGTAGATAACACAGAGAATCAGGATAGCCGCACCGATATAGAACGACCAGATGACAGAATCAGGAACCACACCCTTCTCAGCATAATTCTTGATACCGAGGAAGGTAAAGAGGAATGGGAAGATATATCCGGCTACAGAACCGGCATTGCAGAGGAAACTCTGGATAGAGTAAGCCTTTGCCTTCTGTTTTTCATTTACCATATCGCCTACCAACATCTTGAACGGCTGCATCGCCATGTTGATGCTCGTATCGAGGAACATCAGCGCTATCAGTCCGAAGAGCATCGCACCGCTCACGGTCAGTCCGAGCGAACCGGCATTCGGGAGCAGGCACATTACCAGGACGGCAATCGTAGCACCCACAAAGAGATAAGGGATGCGGCGACCGAAGCGGCACCACGTCTTATCACTCAACATGCCCACGATAGGCTGAGCCAGGATTCCCATCAGAGGAGGGAGAATCCAGAAATAACTCAAGTTGTGTGGGTCAGCACCCAACGTTGCAAAGATTCGGGAGATGTTGGCGCTCTGTAGGGCGTAGGCAATCTGTACTCCGAAAAATCCGAAGCTCAAGTTCCAGAGCTTCCAGAAACTTAAATCAGGTTTTTGTTTCATCGTTATATTGTTTTTATATTTTTATCTTGTTGTTCCTCTCACCACAAGTCGTGTTCTCACCACTCGCTTCTCCACCTCATCTCTAGGGATGGAGCCTTCCACCTGACCAATCAGGATATTGGCAGCTTCCTCGCCTACGGCTACACCTCGCTGCTCAACCGTAGTAAGCATCGGGTCGCACGCCTTGGCACGGTCACCATTGGTGAATCCGCAGATGCTGATTTCTTCAGGCACCTTGAATCCCATGCGCTTGGCGGTATAGAGGATACCGATTGCCGTATCATCATTGATGGCAAAGAAAGCATCCGGACGATCTTCCTCTATCAGAATATCCGGCGTTATTGCTTCGGCATTGGCACGGTCATCGCAGATCTTCACCCAGTCAGGGTTTTCCGTCAAGCCATGCTTTACCAGCGCATCATGATAACCGTTATATCGGTTCTTGGAGATTTCCAGATTCATCGGCGAGCCGTAGAAGGCAATCTTCTTACAGCCCGTATCAATCATGTGGGTAACGGCAGTAAAGGCACCCATATAGTCATCTACCACCACTCGCGAGCAGTTCACGCCCGTACATATTCTATCATAGAAGATGAGCGGCACCCCATTCTGCAGCAGTTTTTCGAAATGGTCATACTGCTTGGTATCCTTCGCCTGTGAAACGATGATGCCACAAACCTTGTTCTGATAGAAGTCTTCACAGATGGCCACCTCCTTATCGTAACGCTCGTTACTCTGCGCCACCATCACACGGTAACCTCTGGCTCTAGCCTCTTCCTCTATACCCGAAAGCACCGACATGAAGTAATAGTGTACCACCTGAGGCACAATAACTCCAATCACCTTCATCGGCTTCACCTTATTATGTCTTAAAGCTTCACCCAGGAAATTAGGAAAGAAGTTATGTTCACGTGCGTATTTCTGAATACGCTCCTTTTGGGCAGTACTGATACGAGAACTGTCCTTCAATGCCCGGCTCACTGTGGCAACACTTACGCCCAGATCGCGAGCAATATCTTTCATTGTTATTGTTTCTTTATAGTCCATTGCTATTAGTTGTGCTGCAAAATTACGAAATATCCTCAATATCAGTTCAAAGTTCTTGACTTAAATCAAGTAATTTCTGTGCAAACGTTTGCACAAAATAAATAACGGAATTAACACAAAAATAGTACAACATTAGAGAAAAGAACTTAATTTTGCACACAGAAACGACAAGTTTATGGGCAAGCGCCCCATTCCTATCTTAATATAATATAAGTAAGATGCCAGAAAGACCCCGAAAATAGCCAGAACGGCATTTTGAGTAGGAACGACAATAACTTAAGCCAAGAAGAAAAGAAGAAAAAGTAGATAAATAAATATAATTCATTAACTTAAAAATCAAGCAAATGATGAAGCAGGTAAAAATTAAATTGCCTCTCAGAGCGTTGACCCTAGCAAGCGGTCTGCTTCTGACGGTGAGTTCCTTTGCGCAGACAAATGCAGTTAAGGGACATGTGAAGGATGCTTCTGGTGAGCCTATCATGGGTGCTACCATTACAGTTAACGGTAAGGCAGTGGGCATTACCGACATGGATGGTAACTTCTCAGTTGATGCAGCGCCAGGTGCCAAGATTACATTCACCTATCTGGGTATGACACCGCAGACAGTGAAGGCATCTAGTAACATGAACATTACCTTGGAAGATGACTCAAAGGCTTTGAATGAAGTCGTTGTCATCGGTTATGGTGTGGCTAAGAAGTCAGACCTGACCGGTTCTGTAACAGCTATCAAACCTGATTCTAAGAATAAGGGTGTGGTTGTTAATGCACAGGATATGCTTACAGGTAAGGTTGCCGGTGTAAACATTACCAGCAACGACGGTACTCCTGGTGGTGGTGCCAAGATTCGTGTTCGTGGCGGTTCTTCTTTGAACGCATCTAACGACCCATTGATCGTTATCGATGGTCTGGCAATGGACAACGATGGTGTTAAGGGTCTTTCTAATCTCCTTTCTGTAGTTAACCCACAGGATATTGAGTCTTTCAGTGTCTTGAAGGATGCTTCTGCAACTGCTATTTATGGTTCCCGCGGTTCTAATGGTGTCATCATCATTACAACCAAGAAGGTTCGCAAGGGTCAGAAACCTACCGTTTCTTACTCTGGTAGCATAACCATCAGCGAGAAGAAGAACACAATTGATGTTCTTAACGCTGACGAGTTCCGTGCAACAGTTGAAAAACTGTATGGAAAAGACAGTGAAGCTTACAGCGCACTGGGTACAGCCAACACCAACTGGCAGGACTTGATTTACCGTACAGCTATCAGCCACGACCACAACATTACAGTTTCTGGTGCAGCAAAGTCACTCCCATACCGTGTTTCTGTAGGTTATACAGACCAGCAGGGTATCGTGAAGACATCTGACTTCAAGCGTGCAACAGCATCTTTGAACTTGAACCCATCATTCTTCCAGGATCACTTGACATTGAACCTGAATGCCAAGGGTATGTATGCTAGAACCTTATATACAGATGGTGCTGTTGTATCAGCAGCTGTAAGAATGGATCCAACTCAGGATCCATACAACTTTACATCTGAATATCACAAGAATCAGCTTAGAGACAAAGATGGCAATAGTCTCCTGGACCAGACTCTCAAGAACTATGGTGGCTATTTCCAGTGGTCAAAGAAAGCAGAGTATGGTGACAATACATGGCCTTTCACTTATGACAGCACCACACAGATGCCTAACCCTCTGTCTTTGCTGGATCAGGGCAGTCAGATTGCTCACAGCCGTTCATTCATCGGTAGTGCCGACATCGATTATAAGGTACACGGTTTCGAGGATTTGAGATTGCATGCTACCTTGGGTGCAGATATCTCAAAGGGTCGCCAGAGCCAGTCATTTGCTCCATCATGTCCTAACGCATTGTACTATGGTAGCTATGGTGGTGAGGAAATCCTGAAGCGCAACCTCTCTTTGAGTACTTACGCTCAGTACTACAAGGATTTCAACAAGATTCATCACTTCGACATCATGGCTGGTTATGAGTGGCAGCACTTCTGGCGCAGCAAGAACAATGACTATGTAGGTTATTATCCTAGCACAAATAACGATGCAAGTCTTGCAGGTACAGAGCGTCCTCATACTCCATATAGCGAGAAGAGCGAAAGCTACCTGGTTTCTTTCTTCGGACGTGCTAACTACACATTACTCGACCGTTACTTCCTGACAGCAACCGTCCGTGATGATGGTTCTTCACGCTTCAAGGAGCACTGGGCTTGGTTCCCATCATTCGCCTTTGCATGGAAGGCTAACGAAGAGGCATTCCTGAAGAACGCTGACTGGTTGTCAGACTTGAAACTCCGTCTGGGTTATGGTAAGACTGGTCAGCAGGCTGGTTCTATCGGCGATTATGAGTGGATTCCATCTTATTCTATCAGCACAGGTACAAATGGTTTCTATCCAGTTACTGGTGAGGGTGAGCTTTACAGACCAAACAACTACCGTCCTGACCTGAAGTGGGAAACAACCTCTACCTACAACGTAGGTTTGGACTGGGGTATCCTGGATCAGAGATTGTCTGGTAGCGTAGATTGGTACTACAGAAAGACTACCGATCTGTTGAACTATGCTCCACTTTCTTCTATGGCAGGTTACAAGAACCAGGCATGGCAGAACATCGGTTCCTTGAAGAATACCGGTGTTGAAGCAGCTATTACCTGGCGTGCTATCCAAACCAAGGACTGGTTCTGGACCATGACATACAACTTCACTTACAACAAGAACGAGATTACCGACTTGAATGGTGTATCTGAGAATGGTGCTCCTGTTGTTAATACAAACATCAAGGTAGGTGATGGTTCTGGTGCTTATCTGCAGGCTAACCAGGTGGGT
>OHVT01000232.1_pt1 | contig 32011 bp, 35 predicted proteins | sample 1579441 | NCBI WGS metagenome assembly OHVT01 (sample SAMEA3882542, study PRJEB24775) | human gut metagenome | biome: human-associated habitat; feature: intestine environment; material: feces | place: Netherlands | collected 2009/2010
CAGCATATACTATACTATAACGTGGCCTAATTGTAAATTCTAAAGTTGATAATGAATGTGTTACCAAAGTGTGGGAGCTTCATTTTCCTTGATAATCTTTTTGAATAAATATCAATTTGTTTCAAGGAAAATTTTTTTGAACTGAAAAAACTGAACTTATCTGCCTTTGATTATACCTTGTATTGCCATTTTATACAATATTTTATTCTATTTTCACATGTCTTGAATTCCAAGACTTAAAGCTCTTAATGCATCTGTATAATTACCAACCGGACTTCCAAGTGCCGGCACTCCTGCCTGCATGATGTCTACCCATTTGCTTCCTTTTCCAATCACCTTCTTTACTTTATCTGCTGATAATGACTTGATTTCTTTCACATAGTTTTCCGGAAGTATAATCTCTCCATCATATTTTTCAATGATCTTTTCCAAATCTCCATTTTCGCGGGTGTAGATTATCTTGGCCAGGTTATCAGCTCCGCCGACTGACCAACGCATCTTACGTCCCTTCATCCGGTTGGTGATGAGACTGCAGTTCTGATTTTCCTGCACTCCCATATTTTTATATATCTGTCCTTCCGGTGCCTTCAGATCAATACCCATCTTTTTGAGCTGCTCCTGCCAGCGCGGAAGTCCATCAATGTTGTTGCTCAAATATCTATATAGATCCTTTGCGTTCTTCAGATCTGTCTTGTGTTGGTCATCATCGATGCTGTTTATGTATGTCTCAATATCCTGCAGACCACCTTCATAATCTCCGGACATCATTTTTTCAAGAATCCTTGATGCAATTTTTTTATGTTTAATGCATCCGCGTATTTTTTTCACGATGTGGAATCGGTCAAGCTGAAAGATTCTCTCTGGATTGTAAGTATTGCTGATCCACGCAGCTCCGTCGCCATTTAATACCCGAATTTGGTCTGCATCTATATGAAAAACACTCTGGATGAGTGCTTCTGTTTTCGTATTAAATTTGTTTGCACCGGTCATCCCGGCAAGCACTTTCTTATTTACTAATTTTTTACCATTTTCGCTCCAACCGGAATAAACGGTTGCAAGCTTCATTTCCTGTGATTTTGCTTTCTTTTTGTTTTTCTGTATATTCAAATAAACGCCATCTGCTTCCAGAAATATAATCGGGCTTTCCGTCTCTCCTCTGGTTGTCTCTTCTTCCATCTCATTCAGTATTATTTCCTCTTCCTTGCCGATTTCTTTGCCGATCTGTTGCACGACGTTCCAAGCTCCATGACTGCTAATTGTCTGACCTGTTGTCCCAGATATCAATTCTGCTGTTTTTCGATATGGCATTTCCGCTGCAGCTTCGCTAATTATTTTCGCCAGATTGGAGGAAACCGCCCCAATTTTTTCCATCTTCATTCTATCTTCTAAAAGGTAAACATAGTGTTTAGTTTCTCGATCCAGATACATGTGCCGGTTATATTCGACTTCCCCATACACCGTCTTAACTGTTGCCTTTCGGATCTGCTTATTCTCATACCGTTTCTTATCTCTTGTATTCATCAGGTATCTGTCAAGCTCTTCGAGAAGTTCTCGCGTCATCTCCCTTGCTGCTTCACAAACGGCAGAATATATCTTTCGTTCCATATCCTCAAACTTTGCTGTCAGAAGCTCATCCATGTTGTAATTCATATTCATTTCCTCCTGACTTTATATTATAACATTTTAGTCAAAGAAAAAGGATAGCGGTCTCAGACTGCTATCCTCGTCTTTAACCAATATTTATTTTATAGTCCATCGCGATCCAGAGCTTCAACCCTCGCTTCTGGCATATGTCCTCCGACATCTGCTTTCCACACAGACCGTGCTTTTTTCCACGGTAAGTATCATTGTCTTCTAAAAGCTGCCTTCTCAGATGTGAATATTGTTATATCCTGCAGCTACCCCTTCATCGCCCCGTAATATCTTTCCGACTGTATCATCGTCTTTTTTCGCTATTCGAATTCATACATTTTCAAGATCAACAGACTTTATGATATACTCGAAAACGAACTGAATCAAAATAAGTTACTCAGCGGGCTCGTGGTGATTAACGTTATCGCTGTGACTTATTTACTTATCAAGGAACATGCAAGGGTATGCCAATCAGCCCCTTGCATGTTTTATTGTATCAGACTTTCTTTTTTTCTAAAAATGTACAAATTCGATTTTTTTCTAAGTTTGTAGATTTATGCCGATGCACTTCTTTTCGTTCCGGTTTCTTCATGCTGCAGCGCAGCTACACTTTCCTTTTTCTTTCTCCGGGGGATTGGGGAACACCCCAACAAGCGGGATTTGTGGCATTGTATTTATACAATGAACACTAATCCCCTGCTTGCTCCTTTTAGGAATATAAACATCGACAAAATCTACTTTTCTGGAACCGGGACGAAAATAAAAGAGATCAATATTGAAAATATAATTCTGTACAAAAAAGCAGCCTATCCGGCTCTGGTTAATCTTCCAGAACCAAACAGGCTGCATCCTGAATCAGTTTTATCTTGTGTCACGTTCCCGGTATGTTTGTTTTGAATTTCTTGATTTGTCCGGATATTTTCCTATTGTTCTATCATATTCAAACAAATAATTTAAGTTGTTTTCCGCTGTTATATCTGTCAAGCGCATATCTCTAAAGCATTTTTCCAATCCGGGCTTTTTCTCGATCATTCGTTCCAACAGAGTAATCACCTGCATATAACCTACCGGAGAAATACTTTGGTAAACACTTCCCTGCAGATGCTTATATCCGTTCTTTTTCATCGTATCTTCAATATAAAAGTATATTGACCTGTAACTTGATCCGAAGATTTTTTCTGCTACTTTTGTATCAATATCAAATGCGATTTGTTTTTGTATCACCTGATTTTCATACATGGATTGTCTCTCTCGCTTTCATAAGTTCCGTTTTGCAATCCTCAATATTTCCATTCACATCCAATATGATTGCATCAAAATAATTCATAAATTCATCTGACATATGCACTGCATATCTGCCAATTGCCCCTAATGCATATTCTCCATCCATTGAAAATACTCCATAGCTTGTCTCTGTTATTCCATATTTCTTCGCATGCTCCCGCATAGGTTCCAGAAGCTCATCTCGTGTATAACCAGAAGAATCCACCTCTGCATCATCAAATACAAAACTCAAAGTAACCATTTATTATACCTCCATAAATATTTAACTGCCTTAATTTTACCATAATAATGTTTACAGTGCAAACATTTGTTCGCCTTTTCTTGTCCATTATACCAACATCTATCTTTATCCCTCATTCTTTCGTCTGGTAAACATCCCGGTATGAGGGGGTAGGGTGTGGGAAGGGGGAACATGACCACAGACCATCCCCAAGCATTCCTAAAAAATAGCGCACTCGTCCCTTGGCATATTTAAGTTGATTTTTTGATGAAAAGTGCACAAAAAATGACGGCTGATCGATTTCCTGATCTCGTCATATTGTATAATGGCTCATAGGTTGCTGTCTTTCCTGTATACCATCAAAGCAGAGTTCCGGGAATCGAACCCGGAATTAAACCATCTCCGCTACCAGCCGAAACGCTGATCTATAATAATAAATTGCGTGCAGCCGGTTCTTCGGCGCATCTCGCTTTCGCTAATCGACAGCGCCATAAAGGACATGCAGCTTGAAGGAATCTTGTCTGAACGTTTTCCCTCGTGAAGTATCTCATATGCTATCTGTTGGCATTGTGCCGGTGCTCCGTTTTGAAGCGCGTTACGGAAATTATCAGTCTTTGTTCCTGCGAACTGGTTCGGCGCGTATATGACATCCTCTAGTGTCAGTGCTCCGCCATACTGCATATCCAATCGGTTCATAACTACTGTACCGACTGCAAGTTTATCTTCATAGGATGCGCCTGCTTCGCTATAGATCAATGCTGCAAGCAGCTTCTCGTTATCTGTCCTTGTTTCTGTCGGTGTGATCACATAGATATTGCTGCAGCTTTCCATGACTTCTTCCATAGAGATTGCTTTATCTGTTGTGCCGCCCTCACAGTTTTCAGGTCTGCAGTATTCTTCATTTCCGGTTCCATCTGCAGGATCAAGTGTAGCTATTAACCCAGCTTCCGTGTACCCGATCAACGTAATCCAGTGGCAGCCACCACCTGATACATTTTGCCCGGTATTCCATTGACTGCTCCCGGAACTCACATCGCAATTATTATGTAAATAAACAACACACAACGATCCATGCTGCAATGCCTGATCGATCGTATCTGCAGATACCGTCCCTCTTGTTATCTGCACGGGATAGTGGTTATTAACCCATGCATCCGCGCCATACCACAACCCTACATGATTGTTATTATGTTGCTCCAGCATATCTGGTGTGATCTGCAGCCCTAAGCTCCGCAGAGCAGAGGCTGCGGCTGTCACGCCGCACGCCTTGTTTGCCTGCCCGGTGTAGTTATGCTGATTGTAGCTGTGATACTCATACTGTGCTGCAGCTTCTCCTGCTTCATCCTCTGTGCTTGATACGGAGTGAAGAACACCAGCAGCGATTGTTACAACAATAATTGCCGCTGCAACCGACATAAGTACTAGCTTGCCAACGGTTGTTGCAACCGCTTTTATAAGTACTAGAATTTCTTTCATTACAAAGCCGGACACCGCTTTCGCAGATCTTCGAATCACATTCATTCCGGTATAGTCAGGATCACTGTCTGACCGGTTCTGACGTCCAGCATATTCCGCATCAGAAATACTAGCAAACTCCTGTACACTGTCTGTTACTACTTCTGTTACTTTTGAATTTACACAAAATCCTTCATCTACGGGCTTCCTTTTTGTTGTTTTTCCTTTTGTTACAACATAGTTTTTTCCAGATTCTTCAGTATTTTTCGGCTTTCTTTCTGTGCCTTGCTGACTCATGGATAAAATCTTTTCGTGTAGAGTTTCAACGGTGTCCAGATATTCCGGTGCCGTCTCTTCGTCTTTTTCCTGCAGTTTAGTCTTATTTCGTTCGAGTGCTTTTTCACGCGTCCAGCTTTCTTTATCTTCTTCCGGTGCTGTCCTATTTGATACAGCTACAATATCCGTATCTCTCTGTGTATTTACCAGCATACGACCACCACCTATGCACTTTTTATCACTGTAGTATCTACGAGCGGGTAGATTTCGGATTCTTTAGGTATCGTATCATCCAGTGCAAAAATAACATTTCCAATTTTAGCAATTCCATGCCCCGGTTCTGCGTTTTCCAAATTCCTAATCTGAATACCAGACAAGCCATACATATCGGCAAGCTGAATCGCATCCAACTTCATCTGCTTAAACATGATAACATTTTCTGAATTTTTAAGCATTGTTGTTGCTGCCGGATTCTGCAGTATCTTCGTAACATTCTGTACGATTGCTCGAAGAAATCCTCCATATTTACGGCATCTCTCAAAGAAATCTTCAATGATGAGTGTTGCCGCCGGATGTTTGAAGAAATAATCCATTTCATCAAAAGTTATATAGGTTGCCTTTCCAAGCTTCCGGTTGTGTATCAATCTCTGGTCAATTTGATCCAAAATAACAATCATGCCTGCATCTTTTTCTTGTTTATTAAGAGTTGAGAGATCATAGCATACAAGCCGACTCGTTATCTGAACTCTTGTTTGTTTTGCAAAAGAATTAAAAGAGCCTTTTATATGCCTCTCTGACGCAAGTGCAAGCTGTTGTGCCGCTGGTTCAGGATATTGTAAGAGCAAATCGTAAATATCCACTAGAGTCATCTGCTGATATGTGCCCGAAAGTACACTTTCTCCAAGTGTACGTACTGCCCTGTCAACCAGAGACTTCTCTGTTTCGCCAAAGCGTGTTCCAGCATCAAGAATTGCCTCCATAAAGGATAGTATCAGATTACTTTTTTTCGTGATTGGATCGTCAGATTGCTTCTCATCTACATAACCATAATCAGCGGAAAATTCTGCCACATTGATAGGATCTTTACCAACCCGAATTATCTGTCCTCCCAGAGCACGTACAAGTGGTGCATATTCCCCATCAGGATCTAATATGATGCTGTCACCATCTGTTAACAGTACTTCATATAATATTTTAAGCTTTGCATCCACTGATTTTCCAAATCCAGTTTCACCAAGTATCCATTCATGACCAGATCCTTGTTTTCGACGGTCTACCCATTGTTGCTGCTTCGTTTCTTCATGCTTGCCATACGGTATACCTGTGCTCTGCGCTAATTGTACACTGTTAAAAGGAAGCAAAATTGCAGTTGTGTCTGTATCACAGTCACGAAGATACTGTATCGTCCTTTCGCCAAACGGAAGCGCATCTATAAGTCCTTTTAGCTGTTGATAATACATATTTGACATCTCACAATTATAATCCCCTGCAACATCAAGGATACTATCTGTATATTCATCCAGCTTATTCATATCTTCTGCCAGAAAGCACACGAATACCTGCACTAAAAACATCTTCTGATTGCCATAATCCATCGCATTGTTATAAGCATCAATTACCTTTCTATTCTTTGCAATCTGTCTTGGGAGCCGTTCTGCTGCACCTTCCTTGACACTTCGCTTGCCTGACCACAGATTCGCACTGGTCTCTACGCTGTCATCCTTTCTCTCAATTAGTTTTCTTGCTTCAGAATTTGAGACTGCAACTATATCACAGGTTGCAACGAGATTCGTATGAACTTCGGCAAGCCGTGTGAAAAAATCATCCTGAATACTTGTACCCCACGTGCGGAGTAACATGCTCCGTCCCACCATATTATTTAACTCAAAAAAATCAGCGTATGGTCGAAACATATCTGGTGCTAATCGATCAATAAATTTTCTTGTATTTGTCGCTGCTCCCTTATCTGAATTCCATGCAAAGTTGTATTCTGATTCACGTCCGGCATGCAGGAAGCTGTGCAGCACTTCACCTCGTCGATAGATAGTCTGCGCTTTAATTCCAGAATTAAATGTCAAGAACTTCTTGTTCAGATCTCTTTCCATCCGGCTAAAAAAATTCTCTGCCTTTTCTTGATTTTTCTTGGCGATTGAAAATGTAAGAAATTTGTTTTGGATAAATCCTTTGTCACCTTGAATATCATCATAACGTAACCGATTATAAGCCATTCGGATATAATCATATCCATCTCCTACTGTTGTTGGTAAAAGTATTTGATGTAATCGATCTTTCTTGTTCATCCGGCGGTTTAGAAGAGTTATCTTCATTGATGCCTTAGAACTATCCAACGTATTAAGAATCTTTTCCCAACTGTCATATACTGTTATTCTCTCTTCGTTGGCTGCTGAATTATAGTCAATATCTTTTATATCATATGTCATGCTCCATCTATTTCCAGCATGCTTAAACATACCATTTTCACAGATTTGTTTAATGGGTATAATATCCTGACTTCTCGTTTTTTTCGTTCGGTCCTGTGTCAGGTCGTTCTGCATTATTGTTGTCACTGCCATTATAATCTTCCCTCCTTCCTCTCAGCACAAGCGGATGCCTATTCATCCGCCATGTCGAAATCATTGCTCTTATAATCTGCCACACGTTCATCCCGTCAACGTTAACGAATCCAAAACTGCAGATAAATATAATCACTACGGCAACAACCGGCAGCTTAAAAAAATCAGGCACCGGAAGGACATAATATGTAATTGATCCCGCGATCATGCCAAGCGTGATACTAACAACCTGCCCCGGAGTAAATCCAAGCATGGATGTCTTTATTTTTAATATTTCTTTATTCGATTTTGCTTCAAGCATATAGTCACTTCCCTTCTAAATCATAAATTAAGTTTCTGGTGAATCCATGAATCGGCACCCTTAATCATGCCAGCCATTACCAGATACAAAAATAGCATCTGGGATAAATAAGCCCAGAGTACCTCTGCCTTTTTCGCTTCAAGCTCTTTGCTTGACATTCCCCATTGTTCCCACCAGTCCGAAAATTCTTCTTCTGTCATATCTTCCTTTAACTCTGCAATCTGCTCTGTCTGCACTGTATTAAAATCAAAATTATTTGCAAACGCCGAAAAAATCATACATACAACGACAATCACAACCCCCTGCAGACATACTCCAACAAACGAACGTAAATAAGCTGCAAAAGTGCTTCTAAGTGGTCCTGCAGCACCGCAAGCAAGCGCAAGCGGTGCTACTGCGATATGCAGATAGATATTAAATAATCGTCCATATACAACCATGATAATCGTAAAGCCACATACCAGAATCACAAGTGAAAAAATCAACGTGACAATAAAGAACAGTGTCGCTTTTGTTGCTCCAAGCCCCGCTGTCGCAAGCTTAACCTGCTGAGGAAGTTCTACCCATGACAAATCAAGGAAATTGGTTCCATTTGGACCGGTAACAGTCTGTAAAATCTCTTTAAAACACCAAAAGATTAAAAGTAAAACATATTTTCCCCCCTGTAATAATGTTGCTGTAATACACAAGAGGATGAATGTCCATGCGATTGAACTTGCTCGTCTTGTTTTAATAAATTCCCCACTGTCGTGAATTAGTGCGAGATAAAATCCAATAACTAAAATAGATACTGCAGGTCCCATGAGCGCATCATAGATTTTGCTGACAATCTCCCATATCGTTCCATTTTGATACGATATGGGATCAAGCATTACAACGTCATACAACTGGCTCATCCACGCATCAAAAAACGCAATCGATGCCTGCAGCGTTGCTAATATCCAGTTCATAGGCATGCTCCTTTATTTATGATGTAATCCAATCCGCAATTTTGGGACCAAATGAAATGACTGCTCCTACAATCATTGCAATAAATCCACCAATTCTCTGATCCATTTGATGTGAGAACCATGAAAATCCAAAAAAAGCTAACCCTAAAATAAACGCTGCCCATCCAGCAAATTTTACTAACTCCGATAGTAAGCTCTTACCTCTTGTGAGGGGTTTGATAGCATCTTCTGGAACATCTTCTTGCTGCACAACTGTCTGTACCGTATTACTTATCTGCAAATTTACAGAAGTTCGTCCTGCTGCATGCGCCTCTTTCGGGGTATAAAAAAAGCAGCCCATGAGGACTGCTAACATTCCGAACATGTATAAGATCACGTTCTTTCTCATTTTCAATTTTTTATCCATATAATTTTTATCCTCCTATTCAAATCTTATGCTGCCAGTTTATCCAGCAGCTCTTCTTCACTCATAACTACGCCATCTGCTTCAATCTCATCCACCCGGACAACTTTATCTCTGTCTTTCTTGGAGATATTCCACTGCCATTCCATATGTGCCTTTGCTTGCTTCGTGCTACCCCAGTCGTAGATCTTCGCCGGATCTTCCGTTCTTGTCAAATTCTTACCTTCGGCAATCATGTAATAATTAGGGTGCTGATTCATATTGTACTTTTCGTCCCTTAAAGCATTTTCACCTTCGATGATCAAGATTGCAAGCTTGTTCGATTTTCTTCGCATTTCGTCAGGTGTCATTAAATCTCGCTGTGTAGGTGTATATTGCACAGTATAATTTGCATTTACACCATGCGATTGACTGGTTGATCTTGACATGACCGTCTCTTTGCCGACCAATGCTGAGAAGTATTCGCAAGTCTCTTTTTCGTTACTGCCAAGGAACAACCATTCTGAACAGTCTCCCAGAATTGTTTTATGCAATGTCTCAAAAGTCTTTTCAATCTGGCTCTTATCTTGCAACACAATCGCGAACGAAATGTTACGAGATCTGGCTGTTGATAAAATCTTATGATAATCGTCCGGTAATGCAATATTAGCAAACTCATCCATCAGGAATCGAATGTGCATCGGTAATGGTCCATCGTATACATCATCTGCAAGATCATATAATTGCTGAAACATTTGTTGATATAGTGTTCCGATCAGGAAGTTCAAGCTTGCCTTGGAATCTGGCGTCACACAGAACAAAGCAGTCTTTTGTGTGGCAAAGCTCCGGATATCGATATCATCTGTGATCGTAAGTTTCTGGAGTGCTTCTAAGTTAAAATATGCAAGTTTGGAAGATAACGTAGACTGAATGCTCTGCAGTGTTTTCGCGCCACCTTTGCGATAATCCTTATAGTACCCAACAGCAATATGCCCCGGCTTTTCTTTTTCAAGCTTCGCAAAGATCATGTCAACCGGCGACATAAAACCATCCTCGTCTGAAATTTCCGCAGCATGAAGAAGTTGCAAAACTGTCGCTAAGTTCTGCTCTTCCTCCGGTGCTTCGTGATATAACAAAAAGCAAAAAGCCATCATCAGATTTTTCGCCTGATCATCCCAGAACTGATCCATTTTCTGAGTGTTTTTCTGCTCCTGTGAAGCAAAAAAATTATTGACAAAATCAAGCACATCCATATCGTTTCGAAAATATACAAATGGATTGTAACATGCAGATTTTTCCGGCTTAGACACATCGAATACAACGACTCGATATCCCATTCTCTTGAGCATATCCCCACATTTTTTTGCAAGTTCTCCCTTTGGATCGGTTACAACAAAATTGCAATTCATCTGCATGATATTAGGTATAATATAACCTCTTGATTTCCACGTACCGGGTCCACCGAAGATAATTGTATTTCCGTTTTTTCCATGCCTGTGAAAATCAAATCCAAGTCTTGCTTGACTGGTAAGAATCATGTTCTGCATCTCCTTTGGAACTCCGGGAAATACTATTTCTTTTGCAGCATATTTTCGATTGATCTCTTGGATTGTCGCCCATCGAGATGATCCCTGCTCTTCACCATCTCTGGTGTTCTTTAATGAATCACAAATCATAACCCCTATAAAGAAGTATATTGTAGTTCCGATCAGCACGATCTTTGGCGTCTGTTCCACAAAAAAAATCCGGAATGGGTGAATACTTAAATCCCTTTCCAGATTATCGATAAAATAACTTAAACCATTGTGTGTTATGAATGGTGCTGCCCGGATCAATCCGTATAGTATAAACGGATATGTCAACACCAGTACAAGCACCAGCGTTTTTCTACGTTCCTGCAGCATAGCGATCGACCTCCTGCTCCATCTGTGCATCTCTCATACATATCTTCTCCATCGGCATTCGGATATCTCCGTCGATTGTCTTATTGATCCGGGAAAGACGTGTCAGTTCATTCTTTGCTGCACGTTCGCCCATTTTGATCAATCGATCAGGAAGATTGTCAATATTGACCGCAGCTGTACTGACATTATACTTAGTTGCAAGCGCATAGGCTGCCGTACAGCATGTAAAATGGTACTGTGCCCGGTTGTAGGTCATCGTAGTGTCCTTCATCTGACTATGACAGATGGCGTGTCCCATCTCAGTTGCAATCGCTGTAAAAAATTCGTCTGCGGGAACCTTCCCAGACCGAACAACATATATTACCTTATCTTTAGGTGAGTACATCGCACGTGCGCCGCTTACATTTTTAATCTCATCCACGACGCTGACCGGAATTTCATTTCGCGTCAGTAAGGATTCAAGCACCTGTTCGCTTGTTGGTGACACAGGCTGATAACTGTAATTGGTGTCGTTGACATCGTACATATATTTATAATGATATCCAGCTGGCTCCCGGCTGTTTTCGAGATAGATTACCTCTCCATTTTCGTCCTTATCAGGCTCCCAGATGGAATATGCACCGGCTGTCTGGTTGATCGTAACACCCTGTCTTTCCCAAGTGTCTTGTGCTTTGATCATCGTAAACGGTCGCTCCTGACTTTCGTACATCAACAAAAGCTGATTATTGACCGAATAATCAGGGCATTTGGACATAATATCCAGATACATTTTTAATGCTGAAGGATCGGATAACGTCCATTTCGCCATTTGTCCGATCCATTTATTGTCTAGTTTCATGTTTTGTCACCTCCTTAATAGTTGCTGCTGCAGTATCGAGCATTGACTTTTCTGCTGTTCTTCCTCGTTCCGGTTCACGCATCATATCCGCGATCATCATACGTTCCTTACTGGTAAGCTTCACGCCATCATCCCGTGATACAATTCCGTTTTCGTCAACTCTGTATCCCGATACATACATCTGTCTTATGAAATCGTCTGATAATTTTCCATTGACAAGCATCTCCTGATCGACCATGTATTGAATCTTGTCGACGTCGTTCATCTGCTCTGCAGTCTTGCCCCGGAAAAGCTGCTCTCCGTTTTCATTGTATCTCGTCACTGGTCTGTCCCAGCCGATATCGACGACGATCGGTTCTGCTCCATCCGGCAGATCGCTCATAGATGCTTCTCGCAAACTTCTCGCTCCAGCAAACATGTCACGTGCGCTTTCCTGCGCCTGTTGATAATTGTTAACTTGATCCATCACACTTTCGCGCTGATTAAAACTGGTTGATGAGCTGCCGAATGCTGGTTCTTCCTCCGACAGCTCCTGTCCGAAATTTACTTCGTCGTGCTCTCTTTCATTCTTATTAGGACTCATCATGTCCTGCATCAGCTCCTGCTCCGGGGTTATATTCGTAGCATTTGCCTTTTCTTCATCGTTCACATCCATATTGATACCGCCCTGGACTTGTCCGATTCCCAGATGTTCGGCAATCCGGTTGATTCTCGGACTGTCGCTTTTCTTGACGACAAGATCATAGGCGCCATCCTGATTCATCGCAACACAGTACTGGATACCGTACTTTTTCGCAAGCTGAGCAAATTCCTTCATTTTGGCTTCCGGTACGACGTAATAATCAAGCGGCTCGCCAGACTGCATAAGCTGCTTCATCCGTGTTTTTCCGGGCGAATTTCCCGGTGTTTTTGCAACGGCTGCAATCATTGCTGCGATATTTTTTGCAAATGCACCTGATAATCGACAAGCGTAATTGATACCCTCAAGAGCAAACGTCACGATCATCTCAGCTTCTCTTGATCCTTCCATTCTTATCCCTTCTTCCCTGATTTTTTCTTATAAAAAGCACACTGCTCTTTTTTACAGTAAAGTGCATTTAGTGCCATGCAACGATCCGTTTTTTCGTGATACGCAAAGCAGTCATCCTGCAGCTTACAACTCTCGCTCTTTTTGTTCATGCTCACGCCCCCTTTCCAATTCTCTTACTTTTTGTACTTTATCCTTCATCTTCTGGCTGTTCTCTTTGATATCCTTACACCAGTACAACCTTTTTCTGCAGTCTTTAATTTTTTCATTTAGATAATTCTTTTTTTCGTCCAGTGCCAGCTTTTCATCTCCACTTGCCGACCGCAGCCGGTTTATGACATATTGCTTTTCGTTCTGGTATCGCGTCAAGTCCTGCTTTAGCTCATATTCCACGTCAACCAGATCCTGCAGCGTCTCGATCTTGTTCTTACACAGGAACTTTGTTTCGGACCGGATTTTTCTAAGCTTGGTCAGATCTTCCCGGTACAGGTAGTTAACCTGTTTGGCTGTCATATGCTTTGGGTAACATCCAAGCATGTAGCAATAGCGAATGTACAGTGCCTTAAATCCGGTAATTCTGTATCGCGGTCGCTCTGCGTATGTGCGCTTCGTTTTTCTTTTTTCATCCTGTCGTGTTCCCGCAGCTCCTGCAGCTTCCTCATTTTGCGAAAATCCCTGTGCATGGATACGCTCCCCGATCCGCTTTGCAATTCCTTCCAATGAATATGCTTCTCCAAGCCTTCGGTCGATCCGGACAAACCGTTCCTTTCCCGGCGGCTTTAATGTGAAGTATTTCGCGTTTGCTTTTATCGTATAGCCACGGCTTTTTAACGCAGCGAAAAACTCCTGCAGGCTCCGGCTTTCTGCAATACACTCATCGATGTCCTGCTTAATCGCTGTCGTCCATGTCGGACGACCTTCCTGCTCCGCCTGATATTCTGCATGATGTTTTCCTTTCATCTTAGGCTCTTCTACGATGCTTTTTCCATATTGCCGACACAACCGGTCGGATTCTCTTGCCATATCTTTCCAGCGTACATCCAGCTTTTTGCCTGTCCGCCAGGATACGCTATTGACAACGAAGTGATTATGTATATGTGCCGTGTCAAGATGCGTGCATACAAGCACCTCATAATCGTCGCCCCACAGTTTTTGTGCCAGCTCCAGTCCGATCTTATGCGCTTCCTCCGGCGTCACTTCTCCCGGCTTGAAGCTTTGATATCCATGCCATAACAGGATGCCGCCCTTTTTATGATAATGTGTCTTGGTTAACATCATCTGGTCTCTGGCATATTCCGGTGAACAGTTAATTCCGGACACATACTTTTTCTGCTCTGTTTTGATTCCTTTCGCTGCATAATCAAGTACATTTGCCATGTCGTCATTCTCGTCATGGTATCCCGCCATTGTATAATCAATGACATCCTGAAACTGCTGTCGTTCTACCTGGTTGTATGTCTCATCTGTCTCCACATGGATATTTAAGACTGTCTTCCCTTCATTCGCTGCATAATCGATCACCTGCTTAATGTCCGATCCTTCATGGATTGTCCAGATCTTAGTTACTGCCAAGCTCCTCACACTCCCTGTCCCTTGCGTTAAGCATGGATATAAGCTCTGACCGGATCTCAATGCTCCGCATGTTCCTGTCCAAATCGCCGAAATCATACCACTGCAGATCATGGATCAGATCGTCTACTTCTCTTCTCTGGAACGGCTCTAAAACGCTTTTCTGTATCGTAAAGCAAAGCTCATCGAGCTTCTTTGCTTCCTCCGCGTATTCGTTTGCATTGACAAGCCCGGTCGCGTTCGCCACGTGTGCGATCTGGTTGATATTAACCCCGATCTTATGCAGCTCTGTTGTAAGTGCATCGAAGGTTTCCTTCGGAAGCTCGATTGGGATTGTATTCATAATTAAATCCCTAATTAAGTGCGCTTCCTTCCGGTATCCGCCTTTTTCCATCAACGCTTTTAATGCCTTATTTTCATAGTCTGTTACCTCAATGTGCTTTTGTACCATTTTCTGTCTTGTTCTATTCACCTCGTATCACCTGCCTTTCTTCTTTTGCCCTGGTTGTAATTGGTGCGCCATTTTTTAGATAGTCGTTGCAGTCTTTATAGCCCTCCGGTGGCGGCTGGTTATATACCTTATAGCCGTCTTTTTGAAGAACCATGGACAGTGCCCTGGCTGCAAGCTTCCCCGGTCCATCGTTATCCAGATGCAGACACACCGTATTCGTATATGGAAGCTCATTAAAGTGCTGCTGCAGTGCAACCGGGATTTTGCTCTCTGCAAGATTTTCTCTCGGTTTATAGATCCCGCAGAGAGCAATCATGTTGTGACTTTTATAATCCACACCCATCTGTTTCATCAGGGTTGCATAGCTTAGCATGTCAATCGGTGCCTCAAAAAGATGCACTACGCTATTTCGCACGTCCCAGTCCTCGGCACGCGCCTGAAATGGAAACCGCCGGTTAGAGCCGGCTGTTGTATTCTTAAACTCGCCTTTCGTTCCACGCAGCGCAACAAGCTTCACATTTCCGTATGCATCGTGACCGACGAAAGCGATGTTTGCATGCTGATTGGTCAGATAGATCTCGCCTCGATCCACGAAGTCCTTCACGATCTCACGATCGATGCCTCGCTGATCACAGAGATATTCATAGATCATATTTTTGTTTTTTGATCGCTCCGGTATATACAGTCCCTGTTCTTTTTCCTTTTCCTTTGGTACGTCCTGCGGAACCACAGGCTCTTTAATGGCGGTCTGACCAAGGATCTGTCCGACCGCATCAACCAAATTCATCCCTTCCACTTTTGTAAGATAGTCGAGTGCAGATCTTCCACCCACGCCCTGGCTCCACCAGTTCCACAGCCACTTTCCGTTGTGATAGTTAATCTTCAGGCTGTCGTGACTTTTAAGCTGATAATAGCCATCTTTCAGCTTGACCAGATCCCACGGTTCATAGCTTTGCTTGTACGTAAGCAGATCCATCTCGCGCGCCCGCTTTAGATCTTCATTAGACACATACGCCATCCCGCTTCCCCCTTTCCTTTCTTCCTACACTGCATGCAAAAACGCCATCTGTATGAAATCCATGTCGCTCATCCGGGCAAGTTTATCAACCGCGCTTTCTGCAATCAGCCTGATATCCTCATCCATATTTGCCGTATCCTTTACGATAGACTTGATCAACGCTAATCGATCATCCACCGGCATATAGCATGCAAGCAGTTCATTTTCTTCTGCATTAAAAATCATCCTCTTGTCACCTCCCAATTATCATATTGTCGGACTAATTTGGGATCATATTCCGGCGGTTTTGGTATCTGTGGATTGCTCTGGTAGTTAAGCGCCAGTCTGCAGTTTTCCGCCCATTCATAAATCATGTCCTCGTACCGCTGCTGTCGTATCGTTCCTGTCTTACCAACCGCATTTTCATTTCTTGCGAGCGTCATGACTTCCAATATTTGTACGTGTCGTTTTAAGTACGTGCACAGATCCGGCGATATATCGAGATAATCAATGAAGTTCTTACGTCCTGTGCCTAGTTCTGCACTATCAATGAACTTCTGTGTCATGCCAAGATATGTACACTCAATCGACAACCGGACATATCCGGTTTCTCCGGCAAGCCGCAAACCATTTTCCAGTGATCTTAATTTCACAGATGCTTCATAAATATTCATATTACTTCCCGGCATAAGTTTGTCCGGCTCTGTACTTGTTAAAATCGTAACCATCGCCCAGCTTGTGTCCGTCATATCCCTAGAAAATCCTGCCTGCTCCCTCACATCGTCCTGGTTAACCGGGACGACAGAAAGGGCGGTACCCGGTAATTCCGGTAAGCTATCCGCTAACATCTGCTTCATGCTATACTCGCTTTCTTCGCCCTTATAGGCTGCCACTGCAGTTATACGCTCCTTATCTCCATCGATCCGGGTGTCTGCGACATAGACCGATGCCTCCGGGTGTCCCTGATCCGCGAATGCATCCTTTACATCCTGGGCAATCTCTTCCTTAGACTTTCCACTGACTGTCAACTCCGGCTCTTCCATCGCACGCTCAACATCCGTGATGATTGCCTTGGCAGTCTGGCTGATAGTCTGCAGGCTCTGCTTCAGTAGGTTAATATCCTGCCTTCCAGCCCACGTTGCAACGTAACCGAAAGAATAATCCGATGTATCAAGCCCGAAATGGCTGCATACCACATATGCAATCGATTCTGCCTCCACTTCCTTCTGCTCCCGGCTCTTATCCGAATCGCTATGGATCCTCGCGTGTGCAGTCTCATGAAATGCAGTTTTTAGCGTCTGCGCTTCACTCATTCCTTCTTTGATTATTATTTTTTCCTGTGTAAAATTACACCAGCCTTTCGCGCTCCCCTCCACCGCCCCAATTTCGATCGGATATGGTGCAGCCTGTCTTGCAGCGTAAAGAAGCTGCTCATAACGACTCACATCACCGGTTAATTCTGTTATGATCTCCGGAAGCGGCTTACCCTCCGTCTGTGATACATCAAACACAGATACCGGACGGAATTTGATGGTTTCTCTTTCCTCCTGTATGATCTTGCCGTCTGCATCCCTTCTGTCCGTATCGATCTTAATCTTAACTTTCATCGGTGCGAGTATCGTGATCGATTTCTCGCCCCTTTTAACGTGGCGATCAAAATTGCGTATCCAAGAATTGTAACCGGCGACTGCGGTTGCATCCGGCATTTGCATTGCAATTAAGACTTGATTATTTGCAGAGTATGTGTGAAACTTACTCATCACCTGCAGATAGGTAATATATTTTTCACTCGTGAAAAATTCAATCACACCGGCTTCCAGCTTATCCAGCGTCTGTTTCATCTTTTCTGATTGTGCCATCCACTTTCCCCCTTTCATCCAACCTAGTTAACTTATAAAAATTTTCCTCCAGCTTAATTATCTTAAAACCATTTCTTTTCAATAAATCTGTACAATCTGTTTTGGGATCTGTTATAAATATAGGTCCCTCTCCGCAAGGCCCCTCTTTTGAAAATAAATGTTTTATAAGATTATTAGCATACTCATCTTTTTCCTCTGACATCCGGTATCTCCTTTCCAATAACACAAAAGCCACCCTTTCGGATGGCTTCTGTGACTACATGTTACTTATACTTTTTCTTCAATACGATCATAACTACGATTCCTGCTGCAGCGATGATCCCCAGTGCGATCGGTATGATCGGCTTAACCGGATCTCCGGTTTTTGGTACGTTTGGTTGGAAAATGATTGTCTGCCCCTGATCTTTAATATCCGCATGAACTGCAATCAATTCTCCGTCCCGATATAGAAACTCGAAAAATACGATGCTTCTCCCGGCAAGCTTCGTGGCATCGATCGTATATGGTACATCCACCGATCCGGTTTCGCTCGTCGCTGTAAATTTCATTCCCGCTCCAACGGCTTTTCCGTCTTTTGTAAGCTTATCTCCGCTGTTGGAGTATACCGGATATCCGGATAATTCGTACTCGCCCGGAACAAGATTTCCGTAATATACCTTATCGATCAGCTCCACGGTTCCGTCTGCTTTCAACACTTTTTTACCGTTTTTATCGGTCGCGGTTGTATGAATCTCTGGCACCTTCAATTTATTATCTACCGTAAGCTCATACAGGATACCCTCTGTAACTGTACCATCATCATTCAGCAGTTTTGTCCGCTGTCCATCCGCTGCAAGTGTGACCTTGATTGGATCGGCTTTGACATATTCTGCCGGCGTTTCCTCTTCGATCCGGTACTTGCCAAGCGGCAGCTCCTTTGTTACAGCATTGCCATCCTGATCGGTTACGATTGTATCTACAAGAGCATCTTTCAGATACAAAGTATCGCCTGATCCGTCCGGAGCAAGAATGTCCTCATTTGCATATACCTTAAAGGTTATTCCGGCAAGCTTCACCTTGGAAGTTTCAAATTCCTTTGTCGTCTCGTTATAGATCCGCTTCTCACCGTTCTTGTTAATCTTGATTGTGCCCTGCAGACTTGTGTTATCGATCTCGTACTCGAATACACCCATGTCTGTGACCTGTCCTTCCGGCGTTTCATAGATCTTATAGACTGCATCCGCATCGATCGTGATATCGTAAGACTTTGTCTGCAATTTATTATAATATCCGTTCGGACACTCGCTTTCTTCAATCCGATACTTGCCCGGCATGAGCGTTCCCGGTGTCATAAGCTCGCCATCCTTTGTCTTAAATTCAGATACCCCATCAAATGTCACATAATCATTGTCGTCATAAGACCAGATCTTGAATGTTGCTGAATCTGACAAAATCTTCTTTCCTGTTGCGTCATCTTTCTTGATAAGCTTCAGATAAGCCTTAAAGCTCCTGTCTGTGAAATATCCAAGCTTCACCGGTTCGTCAGAGTTTTCTGTGATATTCACGGTGAACGGATCGACTGGGTGGAAGTTCTTCGGAACTGTCGTCTCACATACAATATACTTGCCATAAGCAAGCGGTACAGACTTCGCATATCCATTTTCGTCGGTGAAAAGCTCTGTGCTGCCATCAGCAGTCAATGTAACCGCTTTTTTTGCATCCCAGATATATGAGATTCCTGTATCATCCTTTACGATGATCTCTCCATCTGCAGCCTTATAATCATCAGCAACGGCTGTCAGGCTGTCTACCGGGCATGCGCTAAATCCTGCATTTGCAAGTGGATAGGTAGAGTTATTTTTTCCTTCTGCAAGCTTGATTAACTCAAACGGTTGCGACTTTCGGGAATTAGAAATCGTGCGGTCATTCTCCACGTTTATATGCGGTATACCTTCTGGATTATCTGTAATCTTGAATGTATGAATTGTATCATCCAGTACATATCCCTCCGGTGCCTGAATTTCTTGAATTGTTATCGTTCCAACTGGAATCGTTGGTGCACCAAAGTCGTTATAATACATCTGACTGCTTCCGGTTTGTAAATATCCAGAATTTAATTTTGCATATCCATGTTCATCTGTTTTTATATACCATGTTCTAACCGCACTCTTTCCTGACTGTGCAGGATCGGTATCCATCTGGATATCATAATACTTGATTGCAAATATACATCCCTCTAAAAATATAGTTCCATTTGAATCCTTTTTTTGTACAAGAACTTCTGCAGGATCTCCTCCAGCTTCTTCCGGCACATTGAAGGCTACCGGGATATCACTGTCTACTTTTTCTCTGTAAACATTATTGTTGATTCTGTATCCTGGTGATGCTTTTGTTTCCTTCACGTAATAGGTACCGTATGCAAGATTCCCGACGGAACCATTACCATTGGCATCTGTTGTGATCGTCGCAACTGCATTCTTTCCCGCCTGTGCATCCGCCATTGTCTTGAAGATGCCAAATTCTGCACCTTTCAGACTATAACACGAGTTACCATTTGTGATTTCCGGCGAAGCTGAATACTTGTGGATTTTAATACTGCCGGTACCCTGTGCGGTTGCGGTCACGCTTGCACTCTTGGAGAGAGATTCGTTCGGTGATGCAAAACATGCATCTTGATAGGATGTATTCTTAAAGATACGTGCTGCATAGTTCGATACACCATTTTTATCCCCATCTCCGTAATACTTTGTATGACTGGCACCGGTGCCGGTCTTAGCAGTAAATGCAAGCTTCTTGCCCTGCATATCCTTATAACTTGCCTTAATTGTAACGGTCTGCCCGAATACGTGCTGTGTTACATCTGTGTTTGTAAAGGTATCTTTAATCGTTCTAGTCGTCGATGTAAGTGCACCATAATCAGCTGTAAATGCAGCCTGATTAGACGCATCTGCCGAGATTGTCAGATAGTCATAATAGTTAGTGCCATTCACATTTAGCTTTGTGCCGGAATGTTTTACTGTGACAGCTCCGGTACTCGCATTTGTGAGAAGCTTGTTACACATGCCGGTCGAGCTGTACACGACACGGAAAGTAACGTTGCTAGAGGCATCCTTATAACCATCTGTCAGTTCACTTCCAGTGTAATTTTCCCATGCATTTTTTGATACGTTATACACCTGCGTTGTGATTGTCTGTTCCGGCGTATAGGCTGCCGTTGCATCGATATAATTTCCAACAACCTTAAAATCCTTATACTGGTCATACCAGCGACGGGCATTGTCGGCGATTGACCGTAAATTAATAAACGCTGAATTAACACTTTCCCCGCTTACCTTTCCTCTGACTGCTCTGATATCGCAGTCAGACACTGTACTATGCACGGCTGCCTGTGTCATGGCTCTTGCTTCGTCCTGTGTCATGGCATAGACACGACCGGCAACCATGATACCCATAACCGGCTTTCCATCTATGATATAAGTTCCATATGTACCTCCATCCTGCGTATTTCGTCCGCTTCCATCCGCATTCGGATCTGCTTTCTTGCCTCCATAGGCAAACATCAACAACGCAATATCTGCTGCAGTATCCCGATCAGACAGCCACTGCCGTCCTTCTTTGTACGCCGCATCATACTGTGCCGAAGATTTCGTTGACTGCATGCAATAAGCTTCTGTCTCTCGTCCAGATGCATCTTTCGCTACGAGTGCACCATGCAAAGATGGCGTGTAATCGGTTGCCGTAACATTCACATAATCAGCGATCACCCATCCATCCCAATACCGGCTGTGGATATAGACTGTCTCACCTGTGTCGCCAATATCCTGTACTGCAATTCCGTCCTCCTGCAATCCTTCTTCCGTAGTTGCTTCTGCATCTGCATCCGAATTGGTTGCTGTTACTTCCTCTGCCCGGATATTGTCAGGCAAAGAAAAAGCCGCGGTTACAGATAGAACCACGGCTGTGAATAGTGCTGCTATTCGTTTTTTTCGTTTTGATAGCATCTCTCTTCCTCCTTTATGATTTAATTTTTATATAAACAGCCTGATATTTGATACAGGCTGGAGCTTTCTAAGCGATTAAAAGACATCAAAAAAGGAACAACCCTTAGATTGTTCCTTTTACTTTACCTATTTATTTTTCTATTGCTACTGTACTTCATAATAACCATATTCTGGCTCTGTAACAGTTTCCGTTCCTACTACACGACGTTCCTTTTCCCCGTCTATTCCTCCGGTCCAGCAACCTGCAGAGTAGTGATCCCAAAAATATTCTCCGTCTTTTGCTACTCCTCCAGAATCTTCAGACTCTTGCTGATTTTTTCCTGCGTAAAATCTTTTATTACATTTACCACAATATCTGTACGGTACCATTTCCACTATTTCTTTCGTCTCGGTATACGCAGGTTCTGTTGCTACCCACACAATCTTGTGCGTTTCCGGTACCTGCTCATTGCTCCAGTAACCATCCCGAATCGTGAATGTTTCTGTCCTCTTGGTTCCTGTCTTATTCACACCACAACTGCAGATTACATGGTATTTAGGGTCCCAGAATGCGAAGTGCTGTTCCAACTCTTCTTCCGTTCTGTATATATTGTTGCAGCTATCACACTGATAATATGTCACCGTCACGGTCTGCTCTGCAATCCACGTTGGCTTGCTTGTATCTGTGCTAGGCTTGGTGCTGCTCTGATTTCCCGGATTTTCCGTTGATCCAGAAGCATTCGCGTCATTGAAGCTCTTGGCGGTCGTCTGTGTGATGCCCTTAACAGTTGCTCCCGGTGCTGCAGCTCCCTTTTTCACAAGCATGATCTGGATTGCCTCGAGCCGTTTTCCATAACCGGCAGTTCCGGCACTCTCGCCGTTCTTCGCCCAGCCCATCCAACCGAAGGTCTGTGCATGTACCCGGTAATAAATATCGTAATGCTGCGCCAGCTCCCCTGTCAATCTGATCCGGATTGCTTCGAGCCGCTTTGCCTGTCCGCTTGTCCCTGAAAGTGCTCCATCACTTACCCAGTCCATCCAGCCATAGGTCTGTACGTGCGTCTGGTACTCGACGCTGCCGTTGTAGCTGCTCCGCGCATCGATGCTGATTGCTTCGAGCCGCTTTGCCTGTCCAGTCGTTCCGCTTACGCTCCCATCCTTCGCCCATCTGGTTTCCCATCCATAAGTCTGCCGGTGTACCCGGTAATTGATGCTTGCTGCTGTCTCTACTGTATTCTTTGGTATGATCTGAATTTTAACCTCTTCCAGTCTCTTTGCTTCTCCTGTCGTTCCGGCGAGTGCTCCGTTATATACCCATCCCTGATTGTCACCGTAAGTCTGGATATGCACCTGATACCGGATATCGTAGTGTGATGCCAGTTCCCCGGTCAGCCGCATCTGGATTGCTTCAAGCCGCTTGGCTTCGCCTGTCGTCCCGGCTGGCTGTCCGGCATTTAACCATTCTGTCCATCCGTACGTCTGTCGATGCACCCGGTACTGGATCGTTCCTGTATATCCTGATTCGTTCTGCAGGTTGATCGTCATGGATTCCACCCGCTTTGCCTGTCCTCTGGTTCCAAGCACCAGCGTATCGATGCCGTTTTCCTTCACGATCTTTCCGTTTGTGTCACCGTATGTCTGTACATGCGCCTTTCCATAGATACTGATTCCTGCTGCAGCTTTACTGTTTATCGCCGGAAGCTGCGTGACCATCAGCACGGCTGCAAGTGCAGCAGTTACAATTCGCTTGATACCTTTCTTCATAATGATTCCTCCCATCCATTCATGTCATCTGTTTTTAACTGTCTTGATTATAGCATAAATGTATGTAATAAAAAAATGTACAATTTAATAGATTGTACATTTTTATTATGCCTATCCGAGGAGAATAAGAATCAACAAATTGTTTTTCTATTACTTGTTTTCCCGTTCAAAATCTGGTAAATTGTGAACTTTCTTATTTTCCCCAATCTGTTTATTTATAAAATTTTCTTCGATGTAATTATATACCTTCTCATTCAGATACTCTACCTGATCAAGAACATCCTCCGTGTCTCTTTTGCTTGCAATATAGAAATCATCATAATCGGATGCAGTTCGTATAAGTTCTATGGATGCATATAATTTATAATCTGCTTTATTAAATTCCGTATTATCTTCATAAATAAAATACCTGTTAAACAGTTGTAATATGCCATTATGTGTATTAGCATCTTTTCCTTTAATTGCAAGCAGCGCTTTAAGTGCCTTTTCCATTGAGTAGTATGCCCGGTTATTTGCTGACTTATAGCTTCCCTGCTCATATAAGTTACATGCATCATTATATAATTCCCTTGATGACTCCAACCGCAGCTTTACAAGTTCTCGCATTTCTTCATCTGTCATATAACAGTACCCTCCTTTGATATATTTTTATAAAACGCATACCAGCTTTTTTTCCCAATATATTCACTGTATGGAATACATATGAAATTAACAACAGCGAAATACTCCATCGCAATATCTGTGGCTATTTCTGCCAGCCCCATTCTGTATGTTGCATTTTCCTCTCTTCCAGTTTTTGTAAGAATCGCAATATCAATATCTGAATCTTTATCATAATCTCCTCTGGCGCATGAACCAAATAAAATAATATCCTTAACGTTATCTCCCATTAACTGCCTGACAGGATCTTTTATCTCTTCTACTATTTTTTTAATTGTTTTTTCGTCCAATTCAAAGAAATCCTTCATACAAATCACCTTCTCTATCTTCCATGCCTGCCACCGTGTTCTCTCTCTTTGATTTTTTCCCTGAGTGCCTTATTTTCTTTCTGTAATTTTTTGATCTGTTCCCGTGCCTGCTGAGATATTTCGCCATTCTCATTTGTGAGTGTTCCCACCTGCTCCCTTAATGTTTCATTTTCAATCAAAAGTCTGTTCCGGTCGCTGATTGTTTCCTTATAGTCTTTAGTGAAATTATTCATTGTCTCTGCCAGATCACGTTGTTGAGAAGTGAACAATGCATATGCATCATCTTCTCTTTTATATCTGTCCTTAATCGTTTTGTAATTTTCCTGTATGCATGATTCCAAGTGGGAATGCTGTTCAGTCAATGATGCTTTACCGCCTCTTCCAATACTTTCCATCACATTATTATATTGTGCTGATAGCCCATGTTTAAGAGTTTCTTCGTCATTCAAGCCAAGCTGCTTTATAAGTTCATTTAGTGCTTCTGTATTTTCGTCAATTTTTCCTTTTCTGGCAATAAGAAAGCCGCCAATAAAGGTGACAACCGCCGGTATAGCCACCTTTATTATTTCTATTACTGTATTATTATCTTGCATTGTCTGACACCCCACCATGATTTCGCTGATTATGAATCCGAAGAATAAAATCATATATTCTAATGTCATTTTACATCCTCCGTTTCGTCTCTGTCAATTTCTTCTTTCAGCTCTGCCTTACGATTTTTGAAGTCCTTTAATGCGCAGAAATATTCAACTATTACGGCAATCACAAACCCAAATGGAATCGTCCCAAAAACACAAAAGATAGCCAATAAAACACAAATGCCTTTGTCCGCATTTGCAATAAGTACAACAACAAACCAAAACAACAGAACCAAGTTAAGCGGAATATATGATTTATATAATCGTAATTCGGATCTGACATATTCTTTTCGTTCCCTCTTATAGCTGCTTTCATCGTCGTGCATCTATCGTCCTCCTCGTCCTATCTCGTTCCGGTATCTCTCCTTGTTGTATCTTTGAAATGCCGAATCATTTTATCTAATTTGATATTCTATATTGTCCTTTGGTAAATAAAATTCATATCTGGTATCATAGAAATTATTAAAAATGTTATTAGCAAATAGGTAATAGTACCATTCTTCAAATTCGGGTTTATAAATTATCATATGTGGTTTGAAATCACCTTCTATTATTTTCACATTCTGTAGCCACGGTTTTTCCATCTTTGTATTGTTATCATCCTGAATCACATATTGACATCTGGTTTCGACGCTGCCATATTTAACCCTTAAATATATTTCCTCTCCTGTGTTCTTGGTATCATAGACATACAAATCGTTATATTCTCCCTTGTCTTGTGTTGGAAGAAACATTCCAATTAATCCGCATATTAAGATATTTGCAACCGCACCACTCACGATAAATATTCCAATACTTTTTATGATTCTGAATCCCAATTCTGCCTCTTTCGCATGCATAGCATAAAGGATCACTCCTGTAATTGCTACGATCAAATCTATTATCATGATCTATCTTTCTCCCCTTCCTATCTCGTTCCGGCTCCGTTCTTTGTTGATCTCATTTGCAACAATCTGATTCTCAATGTAATCACGGAGCAGATGCTCGCCTCCAGGTATTTTATCCTTAAAGTATTGAATCATATCCTGCGTATCTATTTTTTCCAACGCCATTCCTATCTTCTCATATATCGTTGCTCCCGGCCGCTGATAGGCTTTGTAGGTTGCCAGAGCTTCTTCCGTATTGGTTCGTTCCTGATGTGGTGTATCGCCCTTTATGAATTTCTCGCTGCCCCAGAAATCCTTGATACTGATTTCCGTATCGTCGATATTTATATCTGTATATCCATATTCGATATATCTCTGTTTGATACGCTCTGCTGCATCATATGAAAAACATGTTTTATTTTCTGTCGTAAAATCATACTCCCCATCTTCATCAAATTCCTGCGTGGCGGTTACCTGATATCCGGATACCGAAATATCCCATCGCTTCATCTGCAGATCCTCTGGTGACAGCAACTTCCCTTCTGCAGGATCGTAAAGATACCGGAGCGTGTTCTTTCCTTCGTCCCGGACATCCACATAATATATTTTCTTATCTGATATCTCTCCGCCACGACGCATCTCAATGTAATTAACTGCATCATTCATATACACAAACGATGCCAGATCATGTTCCTCAATCGTAAAATCATCCTTCACCAATCCATATCCGACTACACCCTTATCCATGTGCATCCTCCTCTCACGCAAAAGGAGCAGACCGTTTAAGATCTGCTCCGTGTCTATGTTATATTCCTCTCTGATTCTGTCGGTCGTCAATCTGCGGATCCGGCAGTTCCATCTTGATCTCCTGTCTGTCCTTATCGAAGTGATAAATACTGTTCGACAGGAACTCTGTATCGCTCACAACATACTCATTTACTTCCATTGCTGTACGCTGCAGCATCTCTGGATCCATTTCATCGTTATCCGGACAAAGCAGAACTTCGCGGGTACTGGATGGCACAATATAAAATCCGCATCCATGTTCTTCGGCAAGCTCCGTAATCTGATCCTGCGCATAAAGGATACTCGTTGCTCCGGCAATTCTAGGAAGATTTGATAAAACGTATATTCCTGTATCTGGGAGTTCTTCCTGTGCAAGTCCAAATGAATCCAAGTTTCTGATAACATCCTCCAGCTTATCTATTCTTACCGGGAATAAAAACTCGGTATTTTTCAACGCTGCGGCATAAAGATCCTTTTCATTAATTCCAAGCCTTGCTGTATGATCATGTGTTACGATTGCGCTTGCCATACCAGTTTCATCAACTCTCACAAGCATCCGGATTGTAACTGCAAGATCCATATATTTCTTGTATGGCACATCCTGCAGCATATTCTTGTTTTTTTCATAATTAACAACTTTCAGATAGCAGTTTGAAAAATACTGTTCCTTCTGGTTGAAAATCTCTGTCCGCAGATCATTCGTACTTTCGAGAGAAGCCTTATATGTTTCAGCAATCTCCTTGATGACCGCATCCATGTCCCCGGTGTCCTGGTATTGCTTGTAGTACTGCTCCATATAAATCGTCGGAGCGACATTAACTTCCGATCGGCTGATCAAAAGCCCCATATGTGTCGTGTTATTATTGTGTGTTACTTCCTGCAGTTGGATATTATCAAAGTCATATCCCAACAGGTACTCACCGATGTTGTCACGGATCTCGTTACAAAAATCGTTAAATTCCATCCTACTGTTCCTCCTTCTTTTCAGTTTTTTCCTTCTTCGCTTCTGCAAGCCGCTTTGCAAATTCCTGCAATGCATCCAGTTTTCTTTCCTTTGGTTCGTACTCAACTGTTACCTTTTCCATATGCGTTCCCTCCTTTCTCTTACACCCCGTTATCATTTCTTTATTGGAAAAAAATAAAGAGACAATGGGAAGATGTATTTATGCCGATATAGCACTTCATTTACAAAGCCTAGATCTGCCTCCCTGATTTCCGCAACGTTTACTGCTCTTATCTTTTGCGATAGCTGCTTTGTGTTGCCACAATAATTGATCTCAATCCCCCTTATACTTCCATGTAGAGCCGATCGATAATTCCAATCCCGCACATCAGTTTCAATGTCATAAATCCACTCTGCCAGTTTTTTCCGGTCTTTTTCCGACATTTCATATAAATCAGATGGGGACTGTATCGGATAATGCTTCTTATATAAATTTGAATTAAACATGATTTTCTCCCATTGCTCCTGTGTCAGTATTTGGTACTCCTTTCAAAAGATTCGTTATTTTGTTCTTGTACGCCTGTACCCTCTCATTGATCCACGTCCACGCGGCAGCTTCCTCTTCATCCAGCACCTCCGGCTTTTTCCCGGCAAGTGCCATATTCTGCAGCTCACTTAATCGTTCGATCGTCATGTTGCACCTCCTTCTTCTCCGTGACCGTTCCCCGCTGGTATTTACTTTTTGCCCATCCTTCGTCAAGTTCCTGAATCTGATCGTAGCAGTAAAGCGTCGCTTTGATATCTTCGAGACTGTTATGATAATCTCCATCCGGCATATAGCCAAAATACTCAGCACATGACCTTAGCTTTTTCCATTTGTATCCGCCATAGTAATCGCTCCATTCTCCATATATCACTGAAAAGACAGTCATCACGTCGTACCATTCACACGTCAGTGATTCAAGCTGCATCCCCCATTTCTCAAGCATTCCGACATCGAATGGGATATTATAGGCTATACACAGCTTTGCACTTTCAAAAATCCCTTTTACTTTTGGAATCAGTTCGTGCGGATATCGTGCATTCGCTACCATATACTGAGAAATGCCGTTTATATCTTGCGCGTCGTACCAGTCCGTCGTCCAATAAGGCTTTACATATTCATCAATAAGAACGTTACCATCTCCATCGATAATACTGATCTGCAGTATCTCGTCCTGATCGTGATCAAGCCCAGTCGTTTCTGTATCGAAAACAATAATCCCGCTTGGATTATCACATGGAATCGATGGCTGTAAAGCCGCCCGCTTCATCAGATCATATGCAAGTGCTCTGTGTATCTGCTGCTGTTCGTCCGTAATCTGCTCTCTTGCAATCGATACCTTATAGCTAACCTCTTCCGCTATCATTTCCTGATAATTATTATTTTGTTTTTCTCTTCGCCTTGCTTCTGCAGCTTTTCTTTTCTGCCGCTGTTCTTCCTTGTATGCAGCAATTTCTTCTTCGGTCATATCACGTACCTGATCTTCCCGGTAGTACATGTAACATCCATAGCAATATTGGCTCGACCACAGCTGCTCTCCATCATCCGGATCCGTTGGCGTTTTATTTTCTTTTTTCCACTGATTCTCTGTTTTCAAAACACGATCAGCAAACTCAGCACTGGTTCGACACTTCATGGCACACCTCCCTGCTTATAATTCTCCTCGTTCCGGCTGCGACCTCATCCTTGATTTATCTGCCTGCTCTATTTCAACCAGTTGCTCCTTGTACTTATCTATCTGCTCCATCGACAGCCATTCCGGCTTTCCTTCTTCGGAAAAGCTGTTCCACAGCGCTTTCATGTTATCAATCTGATCTTCCACGTTATCAGCCCAAAGAAAGTCACCAATTCGGTATTTCGGTCCGGAGTCTCCTGTTAAATAGTTACAATCAAATCGCATCCGATCAAGGAACTGATATTTAACAGGACTGTCTGGCGGTTCCCGATCAATCAATCCCTGTATATATTTATCAACCATATCTTATCCCCCCTATTGCTTACTTGAATGGCAGGTCATTACCTGTCAGCCCGGTTGGAATATCAGTGAACCCATCCGCTGATGCATTTCCCGGTTCAGGATATCCCTGACTTTTTTTACTCTCAGCAAATTCCTGTTCTTCTATAACAACCTCTGTTGTATAAACTTTGTTACCGTCCTTATTTGTATAGCTGCCTGTCTGAATACGACCTGTAATCGCAATCTTTGTACCCTGCTTCAAATACTTCTCAGCAAATTCTCCGTTCTTGCCGAATGCAACACAGGAGATGAAATCTGCTGTCTGCTCGTTTCCAGAATTGTCTCTTCTCTGGAATCTACGATCTACTGCAAGCGTGTATCTGGCGATTGCTAACGGCTCTGCAGCCTGTGAATACCGGATATCCGGATCCCTCGTTAATCTTCCCATAAGTATTACTTTATTCATGTGTTTTTCCTCCTTTACATCATGCTACGGGTATCTTTTTCCTGCTCCTTTGCCATGTGCTTATCGTAATAATCCAATGCCCTTAATATCTTATCTTGGAACTGCAGCGGAGTTAATCCCTTCGCATACTTCATTACTTTTTCGTCTTTGATTACGATTTTTTCCTTCTGGTTTGGTTTTGTCACATTGAGAATTTCCTCGATTCTTGCTTCATCCAGTTTGTTATCTTTGGCCTCTTCCCGCATCAGTTTTGCCTGTGCCAATGAAGGTGACACTCCAGCCTGCTTTTCGTTTCCAATTCCGTTTTCATCAATATCCAATTCTCTTTTTGTTTTGTAATAATTGAATATTGCTTTCTGCTGTGTACTGTCAAGATACGAAATCTCAACTGCCGGACGGAGTGATATTCTTTTTTGATCTACAAGATCAAGAAGCTCTGGAATTAAGTTGGTAAGGCATATATAACGTTGAATCTGTCTAGCACTTTCCCCTATTTCCGTGGCTAAAATTTCATCTGAGCGCTGCCCTGTTAAATTCGTGCCCACTGGGCGCAAATTATTTTTGCCCGGTCTTCCGGCCTGTCTTTTCATCGCATCCAGCATTTTTTTGTATGTGAATGCTTTCTCAGATGGAAGTATCTCTTCACGGCTCTGCAGGTTGCTTTCACCCATCAGAATTGTTGCTTCGTCACGGTTGATATTTTTTACAATGATAGGAATTGTCTCTATCCCGGCAAGCTCACATGCACGCTTTCTTCTGTGCCCGGCAATCATTTCATAATTTCCATCCTCGTTGATAAAGACAATCGCCGGTTCATTTACGCCGTGATCCTTGATGGAATCAACCAGCTCCATCATTTTGTCGTCATCAACAACCTTAAACGTATGATCCCGGAAAGGCACGATCTGATCGATTTCCATTTCATCAAGCGTTCCATTTTTTCGTTCGGTTTCGTTGTAGAAAATTGCTTCCGGATTAAATGCTTCGCGAATGCTCTGTTTCCAGTCGTCCTTCGCCATGACTGATCACCTCCTTCGTTAATTTTCGGTAAGCATCTGCAACCTTGCTTTTCGCTTCAAATGCATAAACACTTTTTCCAACACCGCTTGCCTTGGATGCTGCAGCTCCATCCGGAATTGACTGGTCATATACCCGTATATATTTTCCGAAGTTTTCCCTGATCATGTTACTTATCTCAGAGGTGAGAGCCGGTTTTCGATTGTCTGCTAAAGTTATCAAAATTCCATCAATCTCCAGCTTTGGGTTTGTATGCCTACGAACATTTCCGATAGTCTGCAGGAGCTGCGTCATTCCTTTAGTTGCCAGGAACTCAGCCTGAACCGGAATCATCACCTTATCTGCAGCCGTTAAAGCGTTGATTGTCATCATTCCCAATGATGGCATGCAATCAATGAGGATATAGTCATAATCTGCTTGAACCGGCTGCAAGAGATTTCTTAAGCAAACCTCTCGGCTCATCACTGTAACAAGCTGCATCTCCATTGCAGATAGCTCTATGTTGGATGGAATCAGGTCTACACCCTCTCCATTCTTCAGAATCACATCATGCAAGTTGATATCTTCATTCAAGCTTCGCTGCATCAACTGGGCTAATGTGTTATCCATCTCGTCCTGGTTCATCCATCCAAGACATGTAGTAAGATCTCCCTGCGGATCCGCATCCACCATCAGTACCCGGTATCCTTCGTTAGCAAGTCCCACACCTAAGTTGACTGCTGTGGTTGTCTTTCCAACTCCTCCTTTCTGGTTACATACTGCGATCGTCTCTGCCATATTACACCCACTCCTTTCCATAACTTCTGTATGTCCCACAGTCGTCATAGTATCCATATCCATTTTGAACGTCATCGGAATGCATTCCGATGACGTTCAAAATGGATAT
>OHVT01000245.1_pt1 | contig 31197 bp, 25 predicted proteins | sample 1579441 | NCBI WGS metagenome assembly OHVT01 (sample SAMEA3882542, study PRJEB24775) | human gut metagenome | biome: human-associated habitat; feature: intestine environment; material: feces | place: Netherlands | collected 2009/2010
CCCCATATTCCGAATAATGTATCCGCGAATATCTGCAAATAACCAAACATTACCCCTACAACCAAAGATAGTATATAAACCTTTGGAGCAGACGTATGAAATCCGTCTTTATCCCAAAACAATAACATTGTAACAATATGGAGAAAAAAGAAGAGATTAGCACCAATGAATATCTGAGAGGAATTGTTCTCAACCTTCCCGAAAGCCCCGGCATTTATCAATATCTGAACGCCGAGGGAACAATTATCTACGTTGGAAAAGCCAAGAATTTAAAGCGCAGAGTCTCTTCTTATTTCAACAGAGAACATCCCAATGGAAAGACACGAGTATTGGTCAGCAAGATTGCAGACATCCGTTATATCGTAGTAAAAACGGAAGAGGATGCCCTCTTACTCGAAAATAACCTAATCAAGAAATACCGTCCGCGTTACAACGTTATGCTGAAGGATGACAAAACCTACCCTTCTATCTGCGTAAGTAACGAATACTTTCCCCGCATCTTCAAGACACGTAAAATTATACGTAACGGCTCCGGCTATTACGGCCCGTACAGTCATGTTCCATCGATGTATGCCGTACTCGATTTGATTAAAAAGCTCTATCCTATCCGTACCTGCAAATTAAATCTTACCCCGGAGAACATCAATGCCGGGAAGTTTGATGTCTGCCTGGAATATCATATAAAGAATTGTAAAGGGCCGTGCATAGGACGCCAATCTCACGAAGACTATATGAAAGATATCCGTGAAATCAAAGAGATTTTAAAAGGCGATACACAGATTGTAAGTGACCTGCTCATGGAAGAGATGCAAGCCCTGGCTTCCGAAATGAAATTTGAGGAAGCGCAAAAGATAAAGGAAAAGTATGACCTCATAGAAACCTATCGTTCCAAAAGCGAGGTTGTCAATTCCATCATTCATAATGTCGATGTATTTTCCATTGAAATGGATGAAAACTCGGCTTACATCAATTACCTCCACATTACCAACGGCTGCATAAACCAAGCCTTCACATTCGAATATAAAAAGCGTTTGAACGAAACCAAAGAAGAGCTTTTGCAACTGGGAATCGTAGAAATGAGAGAACGATACAATAGTACTTCACGCGAAATTATCGTTCCTTTCGAGGTGGATATGGAGATGAACAATGTAACTTTCACCATTCCCCAAAGAGGTGAGAAGAAACACTTGCTCGATCTATCCGTCATGAATGTAAAACAATATAAAGTAGACCGCCTGAAACAAGCGGACAAGCTGAATCCCGAGCAAAAGAAAGTACGCATCCTGAAAGAAATACAAGACCAGCTCCACATGGAGAAAATGCCCGCCCACATCGAATGTTTTGATAATTCCAACATCCAAGGCTCGAATGCCGTAGCCGCCTGCGTGGTATTCAAAATGGGTAAGCCCAGCAAACAAGACTATCGCAAATTTAATATTAAAACCGTAGAAGGACCCGATGATTATGCCTCCATGAAGGAAGTTGTCCGACGCCGCTACACACGCCTTATCGAAGAAGGTTCTCCCCTGCCCGACCTCATCATCACCGACGGTGGAAAAGGACAAATGGAGGTCGTTCGTGAAGTTATCGAGGACGAACTTCATCTGCGTATTCCCATTGCCGGACTTGCCAAAGACCGCAGACACCGCACTTCGGAACTGCTTTACGGATTTCCTCCGCTTACCATCGGCATTAAACAAAGCACACCGTTATTTCATCTTCTAGAGAATATACAAGACGAAGTGCACCGATTCGCCATCACTTTCCATCGCGACAAACGAAGCAAGAGTCAGGTAGCCTCTGCCCTGGACAGTATTCCGGGAATCGGCGAGAAGCGCAAAGCCGCCCTTCTGAAAACGTTTAAGAGTGTGGCACGCATAAAAAAAGCAACACTGGAAGAAATAGCCGCCGTAGTGGGCGAAGCTGCCGCTAAAAATATCAAAGAAAGCCTTACAGAATAGAAGGGATTTTTCTACCTTTGCATATATACTATCTGCAAAAAACGATAAAAAATAAAATATGAGAATAGTTATACAACGAGTAAGCCATGCATCCGTCACCATCGACGGGGTCTGCAAGTCGGCCATAGAAAAAGGATTAATGATATTAGTAGGTATTGAAGAAGCTGATAATCAAGAAGATGCAGACTGGCTATGTAAAAAGGTAATCGGCTTGAGAGTTTTTGATGATGAAAATGGAGTAATGAATAAGTCCATTCTGGAAGCAGAAGGTAATATATTGGTTATCAGTCAATTTACATTATTCGCCTCCTACAAGAAGGGCAATCGCCCCTCTTACATCCGTGCTGCACGACCGGAAACAGCTATTCCCTTATATGAATACTTCTGTAATGAACTCAGTATCGCTCTTGGACGCGAAGTGGGCACAGGAGAATTCGGAGCCGACATGAAAGTCGAACTTCTGAACAACGGCCCTGTTACTATATGTATGGACTCAAAAAACAAAGAATAATATGACACTGGAAGAAGCACAGAAAGAAGTAGACCGCTGGATTAAAACATACGGCGTGCGCTACTTCAGCGAACTGACCAATATGGCCGTACTGACTGAAGAAGTGGGTGAACTGGCACGTATCATGGCACGTAAATATGGTGACCAATCCTTCAAAGAGGGCGAAAAATGCAACCTTGCAGACGAGATGGCCGATGTGCTTTGGGTACTCCTCTGCCTCGCCAACCAGACAGGTGTAGACCTGACGGAAGCCTTTCATCGGAATCTCGAAAAGAAAACAAACCGAGACAAAGACAGACATAAAAACAACCCCAAATTATAAAGAATTATGGAACATAACCACGATTGTAGCCACAGTCACGAGCATGGTCACGAACATGAGGATGCTCACGACAAGTATATGGAAGCACTTGCCAAATACAACACCCATCTGAATGATGAAGATGTAAAAGCAAAAGTTACCCATTTCATCGAAGAGCATTTGGCTGAAAACAATACACCGGAAGTTAAGAAATTCCTCTTCCACTGCATTGATCTCACCACATTAAAATGTACCGACTCGGAAGAAAGCGTAATGAAATTTACCGAAAAGGTAAACGATTTCGTTGACAAATATCCCGATTTGAGCAATGTAGCCGCCATTTGTGTTTACCCCAATATGGCAGAGATAGTAAACGACACACTGGAAGCCGATAACGTAAATATTGCCTGTGTATCGGGGGGATTTCCCTCTTCACAAACATTCATTGAAGTGAAAGTGGCAGAAACTGCCATGGCTATTCATAGCGGTGCAGACGAAATAGACATTGTCATCTCGGTCGGCAAGTTCCTGACCGGTGACTATGAAGGAATGTGCGATGAAATCGAAGAATTAAAAGCAGTCTGCGGAGACAAGCACTTGAAAGTAATTCTGGAAACAGGAGCACTCGGAAATGCTTCCAACATTAAGAAAGCATCTATTTTATCGATGTATTCGGGCGCAGACTTCATCAAAACTTCTACCGGTAAAGAAAATCCTGCCGCGACCCCCGAAGCTGCCTATGTGATGTGTGAAGCCATCAAAGAATACTATATGGTTACCGGCAGAAAAGTCGGCTTTAAACCTGCCGGAGGCATCAATACCGTGCACGACGCATTGGTTTACTACACTATCGTAAAAGAAATATTGGGCGAAGAATGGTTAACCAATGAATTATTCCGCTTAGGAACAAGCCGTCTGGCTAATCTGCTCCTCTCCGAAATTGTTGGTCAGGAAACTAAATTCTTCTAATCACTACACCATACAACTATTACAACCGATTCCATCGCTGTGAGAAGCAATTCCACGACGATGGAATTGTTTTTATACCAATAAAAGGATAAACAGGAAGTTATTTCTCACGTTCTATCACGTAATCAATATAAGCAGTCAAAGCATCTTTAATGGTTGTATCAGCAGTAGAAGGAAGCAAATCCAATGCTTTATTACGATAATCCACCATCACCTGTCTGGCATACTCTATACCGCCATTCTTTTTCACATAATCGATGAAGAGGGATATTTCTGCATCTGTAGCATCCAAGGATTTAATGCGAAACGCCAATTGGCACATCTTCTCATCACCCAAAGTATTCAGCACATGCAATGCCGGCAATGTCAACTTACCTTCGCTCATATCATTGCCTGTCGGCTTACCTATCTCACCGGAAGAGTAATAATCGAAAATATCATCCTTAATCTGGAAAGCAATCCCAATCATCTCACCGAATAACCGCGCATTTTGCACCATTTCATCGGAAGAGTTGACAGCTACTGCCCCGGCTTCGGCACTGGCTGTAAAGAGTGCGGCTGTTTTCTTACGAATCACATCATAATAGACTTCTTCAGAAAATTCAGAAGCATTGATATTAGTCAATTGGATAATCTCACCTTCGGCAAGATTCTGCCCAAGCCGTGCCACCAAATCGACAATACGGATAGAACCTGTCATGGCAGAATGTTTCAGACTGGTAGCCAACATATAGTCGCCCACCAACACAGACACCTTATTATTATAAATAGCATTTACCGATGACTGTCCGCGGCGTTTATCACTTTCGTCCACCACATCGTCATGCACCAGACTTGCTGTATGAAGCAACTCCAATGAAAGAGCAGCATGAAGTGCAGAATAATTGATTTCACCGAATAATTTGGCCATCAGCAACGTCAGAATAGGACGCATCATCTTGCCATTCCTCTGCTTAATATAGGTCAATACCTCACTAAGTAAAGGATTGGAACTTTGAAGCGAAGCGTCAAACAAGGATTTGAACTCTTCAAACTCCTTAACAATAGGCAATCTGATTTGCTGTAACTTGTCCATACAGGTTAATTTGAGCACAAAAGTAGTAATAAAACGCGGAATACGGTATTTTTTTGTACTTTTACCATGAAAAAACTAAAGATTTTTAAGAATGGACAAACTTTTTCTGCTGGATGCATACGCATTAATATATCGCGCATACTACGCTTTCATCAAAAGCCCGCGCATTAACTCCAAGGGTTTCAACACTTCAGCCGTACTCGGCTTTGTCAATACACTGGAAGACGTATTGAAGAAAGAAACCCCAACGCACATTGGTGTGGCATTCGACCCTGCCGGACCTACTTTCCGCCACGAGGCATACGAACAATACAAGGCTCAGCGCGAAGAAACGCCCGAAGCAATCCGTTTGTCCGTACCTATCATAAAAGACATTATCCGCGCTTACCGCATTCCCATTCTGGAAGTGCCGGGCTATGAAGCCGATGATGTAATCGGTACACTTGCCACCGAAGCCGGACGGCGCGGTATCACTACCTATATGATGACTCCCGACAAGGATTATGGTCAACTGGTGAGTGACAATGTATTTATGTACCGACCCAAATATGGTGACAAGGAATTTGAGGTGATGGGTATCGAGCAGATAAAGGCAAAGTTTGACATTCAGTCACCTGCTCAGGTCATTGATATGTTGGGACTGATGGGCGACTCGTCCGACAACATTCCCGGTTGTCCGGGTGTAGGCGAAAAAACGGCACAGAAGCTCATTGCCCAATATGGCAGCATCGAAAACCTACTCTCCCACACAGATGAGTTGAAAGGGGCATTGAAAACAAAAGTGGAAACTAATCGAAAAATGATTGAGTTCTCCAAATTCTTGGCGACTATTAAAATTGATGTCCCCATTACATTGAACATGGATGAACTGAAACGCGAAGAACCCGACGAAGAGGAACTTCGGAAGATTTTTGAAGAGATGGAATTCCGCACGCTCATCGACCGCGTTTTTAATCGTGAAAAGAAAACGGCTTCGGCAGGTGCGACTTCAATGTCACACGACAAAGCACAAGGCTCACTTTTCGGTGACCAGCCTTCACTATTTGACCAACCGAGCACTTCACCATCTTCACAGGCTTCATCACAAGGCAATCTCTTTGCAGAATTTGAAGACGAGAATACAGGAAACGGAAATTATTCAAATCTCGCATGTTTAGAAAATTCAAAATACGACTATCAACTTATTGATACAGAAGAAAAAAGAGCCGAATTAATACAAAAGTTACTTACAAAAGAAACTTTCAGTCTAGACACGGAAACAACAGGAACCGATCCCATCACCGCAAAACTGGTAGGAATGAGTTTCAGCTACACCGAAAACCAAGCTTTCTATGTCCCCGTTCCCGCCGAACAAAACGAAGCACAAAAAATTGTTAATGAGTTCCGACCGGTATTTGAAAAAGCAGGAGTACTGAAAGTGGGACAAAATATCAAGTACGATATGCTGGTGCTAGGCAACTACGGAGTAGAGGTTTGCGGTCCGCTGTTCGACACTATGGTAGCACACTATGTGCTGCAACCCGAACTGCGCCATAACATGGACTACCTTGCCGAAATCTACCTGCATTACCAGACGATTCATATAGAAGAACTTATCGGACCTAAAGGCAAAGGACAGAAAAATATGCGCGACCTCCCTCCCGAAGCTATATATAAGTACGCGTGCGAGGATGCCGATGTCACCTTAAAGCTAAAGCATGCACTGGAAAAGGAACTGAAAGAGCAAGGAGCCGAAAAACTCTTTTACGAAATAGAGATGCCCCTAGTCCCCGTCCTCGTCTATATGGAAAGAAATGGCGTGCGTGTAGACACGGAAGCACTGAAACAAACCTCGGAACATTTCACAGCCCGCATGAATCAAATAGAAGAAGAAGTACATCAATTGGCAGGGACAGAGTTCAACATTGCATCGCCCAAACAAGTGGGGGAAGTCTTGTTTGACAAGCTACGCATCGTAGAAAAAGCCAAAAAGACAAAGACCGGCCAATACGTGACCAGCGAAGAAGTATTGGAAAGCTTGCGCGGAAAGCATGAAATAGTGGGCAAGATTCTTGAACATCGAGGGCTGAAGAAACTACTCGGAACTTATATCGATGCCCTACCCCTTCTTATTAATCCGGCAACGGGCAAGATACACACGTCCTTCAACCAGACCGTGACCGCCACAGGACGCCTCAGTTCGAGCAATCCGAACCTGCAAAACATCCCTATCCGCAACGAAGACGGCAAAGAAATCCGCAAGGCATTTATCCCGGAAGACGGATGCGAGTTCTTCTCTGCCGACTATTCTCAGATAGAGCTCCGCATCATGGCCCACTTAAGCGGTGACAAAAACATGATAGAAGCTTTCCGCGAAGGAGACGACATCCATGCCGCTACAGCCGCCAAAGTATATAAAATAGCCATCGAGGATGTGACACGCGAGCAACGCAGCAAGGCCAAAACCGCCAACTTCGGTATTATCTATGGCATATCGGTATTCGGATTGGCAGAACGCATGAATGTCCCCCGTCAGGAAGCCAAAGAACTGATAGACGGCTATTTCGATACCTATCCGCAGATCAAGGAATATATGGACAAGAGCATCGAACGCGCACGTGCCAACGGTTACATCGAAACTATTTTCGGCCGTAAACGCTTCCTGCCGGACATCAATTCACGCAATGCCGTAGTACGCGGATATGCTGAACGGAATGCCATAAACGCTCCCATTCAGGGAAGTGCAGCCGACATTATCAAAGTAGCCATGGTTAAAATATTCCAACGCTTTCAATCTGAAAGTATACGCTCTAAAATGATACTTCAGGTGCACGATGAATTAAACTTCAGTGTTGTGCCCGAAGAGAAGGAAAAAGTACAGCAAATCGTAATGGAAGAAATGGAAAAAGCCTATCTGATGCAAGTGCCTCTAAAAGCAGACTGTGGCTGGGGAAACAATTGGTTGGAAGCACATTAAAAAGAACATATAATCACTAACACGCTATATATAAATATATTAAAGGAGACCAGCAGTTGGTCTCCTTCCTTTATCTGCCTATTCTGATTGTATACTCAAAAATCTATTTATCCTCTTTCCCTAAAGAATCTCCGGTCTGCCAGTCCAAAGATAAACAACCGCCATTCACCCACTATTCCTCTGTTATTCAAGATAAATACATAAACTCCTTTCTCTCTCTTTAAATACATTCTGTTACATATTGAAAGCACCTAATTCTTAATATTTGTTTATTTAGTGACATATTGCAAAAATATCATCTTTTTATTGCAGGTTTGTTAGGTATTTCAATTTCTTTTTGTACATTTGCACCGCTTTTGAAAACAATATGAAAGTAACAATCTAATATACTGATATCATGAAGAAAATTATTTTTTTGAAAGGAATGCTCTCTGTAGTAATGTTGTTTATTGCCAGCCTTACAATTTCCGCAGCAAAGCCGGGCGACAACCTGGTTCACAACACTGAAGAAGTAAACGGAGTAATCATTTCGGAAACTGTTTTCAAGATGGACGGTAATATGCTGACCAATTATATGAAGCACAATTATAAGTACGATACAAACCAACAACGTACCGAAGATGAAAGTCAAAAATGGAACAGCAACAAAAACTGTTGGGAAAACAACCTCTGCATCCGTTATATTCACGGAAATAAGAGCATTACTACCGAATATTATAAATGGAATTCTAAGAAGAAAGAATATATACTAGTACCTGAAATGACCGTAACTATGGATAAATAAAATGTTCATTTAACTAACAATCTAACACTTTTCATAAAATTTTAAACAAAAAGGCAGTCGCGATGACTGCCTTTTTTCGTAGCTCCAAGCCAATTCTATCTTTAATATGAAGCACGATAAAAAAAGAATGGTTATCTTTGCAGGCAAATTAATGGATAATAATCAAAAAAACAGATAGATAATGGCTTTACAATGTGGCATTGTCGGCCTTCCGAACGTAGGAAAGTCGACACTTTTTAATTGCTTATCAAATGCAAAGGCTCAAGCAGCCAACTTCCCTTTTTGTACAATCGAACCAAATGTCGGCGTAATCACTGTTCCCGATGAACGTTTGACCAAGCTTGCCGAGCTGGTTCATCCGGGACGCATCGTTCCTACCACTGTCGAAATTGTGGATATTGCCGGTCTGGTGAAAGGCGCCAGCAAAGGCGAAGGGTTAGGAAACAAATTCTTAGCCAATATTCGTGAGACAGACGCTATCTTACACGTACTCCGCTGCTTTGACGATGAGAATGTAACTCACGTGGACGGAAGTGTAGACCCTGTACGCGATAAAGAAATCATCGATACCGAACTTCAGCTGAAAGATTTGGAAACCATTGAAAGCCGTATCCAAAAAGTGCAGAAACAGGCACAGACCGGAGGTGACAAGGCGGCTAAACAAACATACGAAGTGCTTGTCAGATACAAAGAAGCATTGGAGCAGGGCAAGTCTGCCCGCACCGTACAATTTGAAAGCAAAGACGAACAAAAAATTGCCAAAGAATTGTTCCTGCTGACTTCCAAGCCGGTGATGTATGTGTGCAATGTGGACGAAGCAAGCGCAGTCAACGGTAACAAATATGTTGAAATGGTGCGCGAGGCCGTCAAAGAAGAGAACGCGGAAATCCTAGTGGTAGCTGCCAAAACAGAAGCCGACATTGCAGAACTGGAAACATACGAAGACCGTCAGATGTTCCTTCAGGAAGCAGGTTTGGAAGAATCGGGTGTCAACCGTTTGATTAAAGCAGCTTACAAACTGTTGGATCTGGAAACATTCATCACAGCCGGAGAAATGGAAGTAAAAGCATGGACTTACCGCAAAGGCTGGAAAGCTCCCCAATGTGCCGGAGTCATCCATACCGACTTTGAAAAAGGCTTTATCCGTGCCGAAGTCATCAAATACGAAGACTATATTCAATATGGTTCGGAAGCGGCCGTCAAGGAAGCCGGAAAGATGGGCATTGAAGGCAAGGAATATGTGGTACAGGATGGCGACATCATGCACTTCCGCTTCAATGTATAAAACAAACGATTAATATGAATAAATTTCTTATCATAGGAACCGGCGGCGTGGGAGGTAGCATCGCCGGTTTTCTTGCTTTAGCAGGAAAGGACGTAACGTGCATTGCCCGTGGCAAACACCTGAAAGCCATCCGCGAAAAAGGACTTCACCTGAAGTCGGATTTAAAAGGCGAACATTATCTTTCCGTAAAAGCCTGCACAGCCGAAGAATATAACGAACAGGCAGATGTCATTTTCGTTTGTGTAAAAGGATATTCCATCAACTCCATTCAGGATGTTCTGGAACGCGCCTCGCATCAAGACACCTTGGTAATCCCCATCTTGAATGTTTACGGAACCGGTCCCCGCATCGGCCGACTTGTTCCACGTGTAACGGTACTCGACGGTTGCATATACATTGTCGGTTTCGTGTCCGGCACAGGCGAAATCACGCAAATGGGCAAAATATTCCGCCTTGTTTTCGGAGCACGCCCCGAACAAGAAATAGCTCCCGGACGACTGGAAGCCGTTGCTAATGCACTGAGAGATGCAGGCATCAAGGCAGACATTTCGGAAGACATCAACCGCGACACCTTCATCAAATGGTCTTTCATCTCCGCCATGGCATGCACAGGAGCTTATCACAATGTCCCGATGGGCGCATTGCAGCATCCCGGCGAAGAACGCGACACCTTCATCGGCCTGTCTCGCGAAAGCAGCGAAATGGGACGTCGCATGGGCATCATATTCCCCGAAGACCCGATAGAATACAACCTGAAAATCATTGATAAGCTAGACCCCCAAAGCACTGCCTCTATGCAAAAGGACATTGCCAAAGGCCATGAATCGGAAATACAGGGAATGCTGTTCGATATGATTGAACTGGGCGAGAAACTGAAAGTAGACATGCCCACTTATCGCAAAGTAGAAAAGAAATTCAATAGTTGTCATTCATAAACCCCAAGATTATGCATCAATTACTCCATATCGTGTGGAATCCCGAGATAGAAGCTTTCTCCATCTTCGGCATCACCATCCGTTACTACTCCATCCTGTTTGTCACAGGGTTGATTCTGGCCTATTGGGTCATCTCCAAACTGTATAAAGACCAAAAGATTCCGTATGAGAAATTTGACTCCCTCTTTATTTACTGCCTGCTGGGTATCGTTGTAGGCGCACGGTTGGGGCATTGCCTGTTTTATGAACCGAGCTATTGGCTTTCCCACCCTCTCGAAATGATTCTTCCCGTCAAGTTTACAGACGGAGGCATCAAATGGACAGGCTATCAAGGTTTAGCGAGCCACGGAGGAACCATCGGATTGCTACTTTCCCTTTGGTTTTATGCCCGCAAAATGAAATTAAACTACCTTTCGGTACTCGACAACATTGCCATTGCCACCCCTATCGCCGCCTGTTTTATCCGTTTGGGCAACTTGATGAATGGCGAGATAGTCGGCAAACTGAGTAATGTGCCCTGGGCGTTCATTTTCCCCCGCGAAGGAATGGAACCGCGCCATCCGGCACAACTCTATGAAGCCATAGCCTATCTCATCATCTTCGTCATAGGACTGTCTTTATACAAGAAATACAAAACCTCCCTCCTTCCGGGGTTCTATTTCGGCTACTGCCTCACCACCATCTTCGTTTTCCGCTTCTTTGTAGAGTTCATCAAAGCCAGCCAAGAGGCATACGAAGACAGCATGATGCTCAATATGGGGCAATGGCTCAGCATTCCGTTTATCCTTATCGGAGCACATTTTATGTATCACTCTTTCAAGCCGGCTAAAAACAAATGAAACATATCATAGACATTGACACCTGGGAACGTCGGGACAACTACAATTTCTTCCGCACTTTCCACAACTCATGGATATCCATTACCAGCGAAGTAGAGTGCGGCGAGGCCCTTGCTGCGGCAAAAGCCTCCGGACGTTCTTTTTTCCTGTATTATCTCTATGCCATACTCCGGGCCGCCAACGAGGTGAAGGAATTCCGTTTCCGCACGGACAAAAACGGACAAGTAGTCTATCATGACCAGGTGGACATCATCTCACCCATCGCCGTCCCCGGCAAGACTTTCTACACCGTGCGCATCCCTTACCACGAGGATTTTGAGCGTTTTTATGCCGAAGCATACCACATCGTCCATCATATTCCCGAAGACGGCGACCCGTATGGAGCCGAAAAAGTGATTGCAGAGCAAGGTGATTTTGACATCATCCAACTGAGCGCCACGCCTCAGCTTTATTTCACTTCGCTCACCTACACGCAGATGGCTCCCGACCATCCACTGGACTATCCGCTGATGAATGCCGGCAAAGTAGTGCCACGCGAAGGAAGATTGGTTATGCCCATTGCTTTCACCGTAAGCCATGCTTTTGTAGACGGAGCGCACATAGGGCAACTCTTTCAAAAAATAGAAATGATACTGAAAGAGCTGGCTCAGTGAATAGAGGCTAAAAAGTACGAACGTTTATTTGTAAAAGCAGCGGAAAGAGCGTATCTTTGTTTACACTAGTTCAAAGTGGACTCATAAATAAACTGAATTATGGAATATGTATCATCAGATATGAAGTTGTTGCCATACGGCATGATGAATTTCGAAGATATTCGTCTTGACAATTATTATTACGTGGACAAGACTTCGTTTATCCCTTTAATAGAACGTTCGGACCGGTATTTCTTCTTTATCCGTCCACGTCGTTTCGGCAAGAGTCTGACACTGAATATGCTGCAACACTATTATGATGTGCGTACCCGTGACAAGTTTGACGCCCTGTTTGGCGACCTCTACATAGGGAAGCATCCTACAGATGACCGCAATAGTTACCTGGTGCTGTATCTCAACTTTTCCGGCATTAACGGCGAATTGCACAATTACCGCAGCGGACTGGATGCACATTGTGGCATTACTTTTGAAAACTTCTGCAAGATATATGCTGAATATCTGCCCCAAGATACATTAGAAGGATTGTGTGCGGCAAAGGGAGCAGTGGAGCAATTGGACTTTCTCTATCAGGTATGTGCCCGTGCAGGCCAGAAGATATATCTCTTCATTGATGAGTATGACCACTTCACAAACGCCATCCTCTCCGACGCCGACAGCCTGCGCCGATATACCGAAGAGACGCACAAGGAAGGTTATCTGCGCGCCTTTTTTAACAAGGTAAAAGCCGGAACTTATTCCAGCATCAAGCGTTGCTTTATCACCGGTGTAAGCCCCGTAACGATGGACGACCTGACTAGCGGCTTCAACATCGGTACCAACTACTCTCTCTCATCGAAATTTAACCAAATGATGGGGTTCACCGAAGCCGAGGTACGCGAAATGCTGGCTTATTATTCTACCAAAATCTCTTTCAATCATACCATCGATGAGTTGATAGGGCTGATGAAACCATGGTATGACAGCTACTGCTTTGCACAGGAGTGCTATGGAGAAACTACGCTATACAATTCCAATATGGTGCTTTATTTTGTCAAAAACTATATAGACAATAATGGCAGAGTACCCAGAAATATGATAGAGAGCAATATTCGTATCGATTACGAAAAATTGCGTATGCTCATCCGCAAGGACAAAGAGTTTGCGCACGATGCCTCCGCCATACAGACCTTAGTGAGCCAAGGTTACATTACCGGCGAGTTAAAAGAAAGCTTTCCGGCTGCCAACATTGTGGATTCCGACAATTTCGTGAGCCTGCTCTATTATTTCGGTATGCTTACTATCAGCGGAATGTATAAGGGAAAGACCAAACTTACTATTCCCAACCAAGTGGTGCAGGAGCAGCTCTACACCTATCTGCTGAACACGTACAATGAAGCCGACCTCAGTTTCAGCAACCATGAGAAAGACGAGCTTGCTTCGGCTTTAGTCTACGACGGGGCATGGCAATCTTACTTCGGCTATATAGCGGACTGTTTGAAGCGTTATGCCTCGCAACGCGACAAGCAGAAAGGCGAGTTTTTCGTACATGGTTTCACTCTTGCCATGACAGCTCAAAACCGCTTCTACCGTCCCATCTTCGAAGCAGACACTCAAGCCGGATATGCTGACATTTTCCTGTGTCCTTTGCTGGATATCTATCCGGATATGCAACACAGCTACATCATCGAATTGAAGTATGCCAAGTACAAAGATCCCGAAGACCGTGTGGAGGAACTTCGGAAAGAGGGTATTGCCCAAGCCAATCGGTATGCAGATACCGATACGGTGCAGAATACCGTGGGCAGCACACAGTTACACAAGATTGTTGTGGTGTATAAAGGAATGGAAATGAGGGTGTGCGAGAAAATATAATTCTCTCTGCAATATTTATAAAGCAAACATTGATATCAAGGCACACGAAAACAAAGATAGCTTTTATGGACTGTGAAGATATAATGAACGCGAAATGAAGCAATCCAATAGAAATGGACCGATAGATGCTTAAAGTATATAGTTACGTTTTAGAAAAAGCCGGACGGCAGAATGCTTTTTTACACGTACTCACGTGCGAGACTACGGGTCAGTAGATTTTTAGTGGGAACAACCATACAGCTTAGCAATGCGGAAAAGAAAGAACTTCTTTAGCTCTGAACAGTTTGATTTTAGCATTGAAAGATTCTGGCGCAGTAGAAATTACATGGGGACACTTTTCGGACAAGATTTGATTAGTTTCCTCCCCCTTCTGACAAACGTTTTTTTGTTCCCTTGACTTTGGCATAGCCTTAAAACATAGAATTGTCCTCTCATTTTTGCCGGTGAGCCAGTTTTACACGTACGTACACAAGGGCTCGCACGTAAATACGTGTAAGCCTATATATGCGTACGTGTAGGGCTGTGCGTCAGTATGTGTGGGTGCATGTCTGCTAACACTCAGGTTTCATTTAAGGTCATAAGTATAAATATAGTCGGGTCGGCCGGAATTAACAGCATAAAGAATATCATCTTCCGATATAGCATAGATGTCAAAAGGGAAATCAAAACAGATGCGCTTCTTCAATTCGCCTTTCCAGTTCCAAAGTTGCAATTCCTGGATAAGCTTCTCGTCCGAATAGATTTCTTCTGTACTATATTTGTTATTATACAAAACGGCAATATATTTGGAATTAAACTTTAATTCATGAAACACCGGCCTTAGTTCAACAGAAGTCGAAGGAACACAAGCATTGTCTATTACCTGTATATGTTTCAACAAATTACCCTTTATGTCATAAATGCGTATCAAATTCTGATGAAGATAGAAATCACATATACAATCATGGGCAACATCTCCGGCTGTCAGTTTATAATTAGTAAAGAATCGCCTCTCTTCATTCTCTGATTTCCGGGGAAATTCTCCAAAAGAACTATATCCGCCATTCTTATATATAATATGTTCACCGGTGCTTCCGTTTGTCAAACCTGCCAATATGTAGTAATCATCCCCCAATCTCACTAATTGATTGATAGCATCAGGAAGAGTGATATCATTATTCCTTTTTATTACCAGCGTTTTATCCTCAAAGCAAACTTCTCGCTCTATATCAGAGTCCAAGATAAAGAAGCTGCTATCGGTAGAAGCGTAATAATCACGTCGCGGATTTATTAACTCATTATGGCCATTCCCTTTCCTGCCGCATGAAAACAAATGAGCAAAATCATCACGGTCCCAAATGGAATAAATGGAGTCCTTCAATTTGGGCTCCATTATAATCAGGTAGTTCTGCCAAACATTTATGCTAAAAGGATATATTAATAAACTGTCAGTGGGATATAATTTGAAAGATAACTGTTCAACCTCTATGTCTTGCAAACATATTGAATCTTTCTTATATTCATCACAACAGCATAAAAGGAATAATATACCGCATAAATATAATTTAAATCGTGTTCTCATACTCAGTCATAACAATCATAAAAACATTACATTTCTCCCTGCCTGCAACTTACATCTTTCAGTTTCCCCTGAAATCCATTCAGCGTATCTCCTATCTGCTGCAAAGGAAAGACCAAGGTTTCTTGATAGCGCATCTCATCCATCGACTTATATTTGGGATTATAAACCCGCATGGTTCTGCCTTCCAGACGCTCCTGCAATTTACCGTCCACATACAGGGAAGTGCCCTTGTAATCTCCTTCGATGCGGATGGAAGACCATCTGCCGGCCGGAAGACGATAAGAATTAAACACAAATGTGTAACCGTCGCGAGAGAAGGCAATCCGCCCCGTATTCTCCCAGTTTGTATATACCGTGGCATGAGCGCCTTTAAACAGCACACCGCTGATATTCGTCTTTTCGTCCGGACAGATTTTGAATTCCACCGTATAGGGATAACCCACTTCCTGCAAAGCTGTCTGAACCGTATCCTTACCGGTAAAGAGCAGTTCCTTGCCGGGAACCGTCAGGGCGACATCTTTATTGGGAGAAATTTTACCCGACAGGTTAATGCCCGGCGCTTCGGGCATCTCTTTGCAAAGAGCCTCAAATGCTTTATAAGGCACTTGTTTGTTGTCTCCCTTCCACAGTCTTTCGGTCAGCACCTGAACGGCCGGAAAAGCACGGATATGCACATCCTGTTGCGAAATACCGTTACCACACTGGTCATTCCATACGGCAAACATTCCGCCCAATACCCCCGGAGTGCCTTCGGGAAGTGTCTGCTTGCGGTTTATCATCCAGGGAGTCCATGTCTCATACAGCCATTGATGGTCCAAAAACTCGCGATAGTAGCCCGCACCGGGCACAATATACAGATAGGTATCGCAAGTATTGATAAGCTTATATCCATCTTTTAAAGATACTTCCGGATCTACCCAGTCATACGACCACGCATTTACCGTTACTCCCTCTGCCTTTACAGGAGTCTTTCCGGGAAGCCATTTCAAGCCTCCCCACATACGCGGAGTCTTACCATACTTCTCAATGTACTTCAAGTAGCGGTCAGTGAAATAACGATACTGCTCGGCTTCTTTCTTATTGTATTCATCCGTACCGATATGCACATCAGGGCCTATAAACACGGGATTCTCTCCTCCGATATACTCGTCCAGCAACGAATCTACAAAATGATAGGTTTCCTCCTTATACAAATCCAAATGGTCCATGCCATACTCTTTGCTGCCTATTTCGGGCTTATAGTGGGTGAACGCCAATGAATGGGCAGGAATGTCTATTTCAGGAATCACATTCACCCCATATTCCATACCCAGCCGTTGCAAGTCGGTAAACTCTTTCTTGGTATACGAGCCGTCCTTTGCGGTCAGGCCGGGAAAACGTTCGCTTTCAAGACGGAATGCAGCATAAGTCTTGTTCCAGTCATTGTCAAAGAACTGAGGAAAGCCGTTATCGTTCAGATGAATCTGGAACTCATTCATCTTATAGAAAGAAAGTATCTTCACATATTGCTTCAAATAGTCCAATGTAAAGAACTTGCGGCCGGCGTCAATCATAAAACCACGGTTAGGAAATAAAGGGAAGTCGCGTGCCGTTCCTTTCGAAATCTTTCCCTGCTGCTTATAAAGCATCTGTAGCAGCGTACGGGTTCCCCAGAACACTCCCTTTCGGGTGGGCGCTTCAATCCCGGCATACCGGTTCACCGACAGTTTATAGCCTTCATCACCCAACTCCTTGTCCGGCTTCATCAAAGCCATATAAATATCATTTTTGCCCGGTTTGCCGATTTTCACGGAATAGTTCCACCCCATCATCAAGCTCAAGTCATCTGCCAATATCTCGGCGGTAGACAAAAGCACAGCCTCATCAGCAGGGTTGACGACAATATTACCTTCGGCAGGAAGAGCCAGTTTGCCACTGCCACCTTTCCATTGCTGAAGAGCGGGAATTACTTGGGGACACGGTTCTTGTGCAGAAATCGCGCAACATGCTATCCACAGACAGCATAGAATAAAAAAATTTTTCATAAGCATTGAGGTTTAAAAAGAGGTTGTATCAAAAGTATATACCGTTGACGATTTGACAGCATCATCAATGCTTTGACACACCTCCGACTATTTTCTTGATATCATTCAGTTTATTCAAAGCTTCAAGAGGAGTCAGATTATTGACATCCAAATTCAGAATCTCATCACGTACCTGACACAGTACGGGGTCGTCCAGTTGGAAGAAACTAAGCTGCATCCCATCTCGGCCGGAAGCTATCTCCGCCGTCGGTTTGGCAATTCCCTGCTGACGGTTGTCCTTCTCCAATTGGTGTAGGATATCGTTTGCACGTTTCACGATACTCTTCGGCATACCGGCCATTTTCGCCACATGGATACCAAAAGAGTGCTCACTGCCTCCCCTCTCCAACTTACGCAGAAAGATGACTTTATTATCGACCTCCTTCACCGATACATTGTAGTTTTTAATGCGTTTGAAGGATTTCTCCATTTCATTCAGCTCATGATAGTGAGTAGCAAAAAGCGTACGCGCCTTTGCACGCGGATGTTCATGGATGTGCTCCACAATCGCCCATGCAATAGAGATGCCATCGTAAGTGGAAGTCCCCCGACCCAACTCGTCAAACAGCACCAGACTGCGTGGAGAAAGGTTGTTCAGGATATCTGCTGCCTCATTCATTTCTACCATAAAGGTAGACTCTCCCACCGATATATTATCGCTGGCACCCACACGGGTGAATATCTTATCCACCATACCGATACGGGCACTCTCTGCAGGAACAAAACACCCGATTTGCGCCAACAGCGTAATCAATGCCGTCTGGCGAAGCAAAGCCGATTTACCTGCCATATTAGGTCCCGTGATAATGATAATCTGCTGACTGTCGGTATCCAGATACACATCATTGGCAATGTACTTCTCTCCCACCGGAAGCTGTTTCTCTATCACCGGATGGCGTCCCTGCTTAATATCCAGCACATCACTGTCCTCTACTATCGGACGGATGTACTTATTCGCTTCGGCAACATTGGCAAAAGCAAGCAGACAGTCCAGACGGGCTATCTGATTGGCATTTATCTGAATGGCAGGGATATATTCGGCAAGGGAAAGAACCAAATCATTATAAAGCTTGGTTTCGAGTGCCATAATCTTATCTTCCGCACCCAGAATCTTTTCTTCGTATTCCTTCAGCTCCTGTGTGATATAACGCTCTGCATTCACCAACGTCTGTTTGCGAATCCACTCGGCAGGCACTTTGTCCTTATGTGCATTACGCACCTCTATATAATAACCGAATACATTGTTATAGGCAATCTTCAAGCTGGGGATGCCGGTCTGGTCACTCTCACGCTGCTGCAACTGCAACAAATAATCCTTCCCCGAGAAAGCAATGCGGCGCAACTCGTCCAGCTCTTCACTGACTCCATCGGCTATCACACCTCCCTTGTTCACCAGCAACGGAGGATCATTCTTTATCTCTTTGGCTATTTTCTCGCGTATATTAAGACAGAGATTGAGTTGTTCACCAATACGCCGCAAACTGTCATTATCGGCATTCAGGCAAGCATTCCTGATAGGCTCGATGGCTTGCAGCGCCACCTTCAGCTGAACCACCTCACGCGGAGAGATACGTCCCACGGCAGCCTTGGACACGATGCGTTCCAAATCACCGATGAGATGCATTTTCTCTTCTATGAACTCTTTAAAATCCGGTTCGCGGAAGAAATACTCCACCACATCCAAACGTTCATTGATAGGCTTCTCATCCTTCAATGGAAACACCACCCAGCGTTTCAGCAGACGTGCTCCCATCGGACTGATGGTTTTGTCGATAACATCCAGCAGGCTCGTACCACCATCATTCATACTGCCCAGCAATTCCAGACTTCGGACAGTGAATTTATCCAAGCGCACATAGCGGTCTTCCTCAATACGCGAAAGCGAAGTGATATGGCCGATTTGATAATGTTGCGTCATGTCCAGATATTGCAGAATGGCACCCGAAGCGATGATGCCGTTCTTAAGATGCTCCACACCAAAGCCTTTCAAATTCTTTGTTTCAAAATGTTTCAGCAGCTTCTCGCGGGAAGAAGTCTCGGTAAACACCCAGTCTTCCAGCTCAAACGTAAAGAACTTATTGCCGAAGTTACCTTCGAACATTCCCCGCTTTCCACGTTCAAACAAAATTTCTTTGGGAGCAAAGTTATTCAACAGCTTATCCACATAGTCAAACGGTCCTTCCGCCGTTAGAAACTCACCTGTAGAAATATCCAAAAAAGCAACACCACACGCAGACTTGCCGAAATGAACTGCCGCCAAAAAGTTATTTTCTTTATACGAAAGCACATTATCATTGATGGCAACCCCCGGAGTCACCAATTCGGTAATACCCCTCTTCACCAGCTTCTTTGTCAGCTTCGGGTCTTCCAACTGGTCGCAAATGGCCACACGCCGCCCTGCCCGGATGAGTTTAGGCAAATACGTATCCAAGGCATGGTAAGGGAAGCCGGCCATCTCCACCGGTTCGCCGTTCCTTCCGCCATTGCTACGTTTTGTCAAGGTAATACCCAATATTTCAGAACAAAACCAGACCAGGAGCTTCAGGTAAAAGAAGTTCTGGATCTCGTTTACACAGCAATGGATGAGAAAGGATACAATCCGGTCAATCAGATCGTTGGATATATTATGTCCGGAGATCCTACTTACATCACCAGTCATAAGGGCGCAAGAAGCATGATCATGAAGGTAGAGCGCGACGAACTGGTAGAGGAACTTTTAAACGAGTATATTAAGAACAAATCCTGGGAACGCTGATATGAGGGTTCTGGGATTAGATTATGGATCAAAAACAGTCGGTGTAGCTATCAGTGATCCGTTGGGGATCACCGCTCAGGGTGTAGAGACGATCTGGCGTAAACAGGAGAACCACCTGCGCCAGACACTTGCCCGTATTGAAGAACTTGTTTCGGAATATCACGTGGAGAAGATCGTGCTTGGATATCCGAAGAACATGAACAATACGATTGGAGAACGTGCCCAAAAATCACTGGAATTTAAAGAAATGCTGGAGAGACGTACAGGTCTTGAAGTGATCATGTGGGACGAGCGTCTGACAACAGTAGAAGCCAATCGTACTTTAATGGAAGCCAGTGTGCGCAGAGAGAACCGCAAGCAGTATCTGGATCAGCTGGCTGCTGTTTTTATTTTGCAGGGATATCTGGATTCCCTGTCCTGTTAGGAGATTAATAAGATGGAGAAAATTAAATTTCAGCTTGAGGACGGAACAGAAGCGGAGTTTTATGTAGAGGAGCAGACCAGGATCGGAGGAGTTGCATATCTTCTGGTATCTGATTCTCAGGATGATGAGGCGACAGCCTATATTTTTAAAGACGTGTCAGAGGATGACAGTCAGGAAGCCTGCTATGAAATGGTCGAGGACGAGGATGAGATGCAGGCTGTTTTTAAAGTATTTGAACAAATGTTAGATGACGTAGACCTTGAAATGTAGCATGGAGGTGTAGTACTTGAGTAACGAAAATAACAACCAGTTTAATAATGAAGCGCGTGAAAATCATGACGGACAGTTCGGACATGGTCAGAAGAGGCCATACAACAGACCGAAGAATTATAAATATAAACCACAGCACAGAAACTCTTATGGAAGAAAACCAATGCAGGACCGCAAGGCTCCGGCAGATAAAGAGAAGAACGGAATACAGGTACCATTTAAGGCTGCGATAAAGAATTCTTCCCGCAGACCGAAGAAACCAACATCTAAATTAAAGATCATTCCTCTGGGTGGTCTGGAACAGATTGGAATGAATATCACAGCATTTGAATATGAAGACAGCATTGTTGTGGTAGACTGCGGTCTTGCTTTCCCGGAAGATGATATGCTCGGAATTGACCTTGTCATTCCGGACGTCACCTATTTAAAAGAGAATATTTCCAAAGTAAAAGGCTTTGTGATCACTCATGGACATGAGGACCATATCGGTGCGCTGCCGTATGTACTCAAAGATGTAAATGTCCCTGTTTATTCCACGAAGCTGACCATTGCCCTTATTGCAAATAAGCTGAAAGAGCATAATATGACCAATACTACCAAGTTAAAGGAAGTAAGGCATGGACAGGTCATTAATCTTGGTGATTTTTCAATTGAATTTATAAAGACAAACCATAGTATCCAGGATGCATCTGCACTTGCAATCTATTCTCCGGCAGGCATCGTAGTGCATACCGGCGACTTTAAAGTAGATTATACTCCTGTATTCGGAGATGCCATTGATCTGCAGCGTTTTGCAGAGATTGGAAGAAAGGGAGTACTGGCACTGATGTGTGACAGTACTAATGCAGAGAGAACCGGATTTACCATGTCTGAACGTTCTGTGGGACATGTGTTTGATAATCTTTTCAATGAATATAAGACAAACAGAATCATTATTGCCACTTTTGCATCCAATGTAGACCGCGTACAGCAGATCATTAACACAGCTTATCGTTTCGGACGCAAGGTTGCAGTAGAGGGCCGCAGCATGGTAAATGTTATCACAACTGCAGCAGAGCTTGGATACCTTCGCATTCCGGATCAGACTCTGATTGAGATCGATCAGGTTAAGAATTACCCGGATGAACAGGTAGTGCTGATCACAACAGGAAGCCAGGGTGAATCCATGGCAGCTCTTTCCCGTATGGCTGCAAACATCCATAAGAAAATAGTGATCAAACCGAATGATACTATTATTTTCAGTTCCAATCCGATTCCGGGAAATGAGAAAGCGGTATCCAAGGTTATCAATGAGCTTTCCATGAAGGGTGCGAAGGTTATTTTCCAGGATGTCCATGTTTCCGGACATGCCTGCCAGGAAGAAATCAAGCTGATCTATTCTCTGGTAAAACCGAAATATGCAATCCCTGTTCATGGTGAATACAGACATCTGACCGCACAGAAAAATGTAGTTGAGGAACTTGGAATCCCCAAAGAGAATATCTTTGTCCTTGCATCCGGAAATATTCTGGAGCTTGACAGCCAGAGTGCACAGGTAACAGGCACTGTACACACAGGAGCAATCCTGGTAGACGGACTTGGTGTAGGAGATGTAGGAAATATCGTTCTTCGTGACCGTCAGCATCTTGCAGAAGATGGAATTATGATCGTTGTGGTTACGTTGGAACGCCACAGCAATGTGATTCTTGCAGGACCGGACATTGTTTCCAGAGGCTTCGTATATGTGAGGGAATCTGAGGATCTGATGGATGGTGCAAGAGAAGTGGTAGAGAATGCACTGGATTCCTGTCTGGAACGTAATATTACGGACTGGGGCAAGATTAAGACAGTTGTGAAGGATGCGCTCAGTGAATTTTTATGGAAACGTACCAAGAGAAGTCCTATGATCCTGCCTATTATCATGGAGGCATAAAATGGAACCAAATACAATAGAGGAAAGTATTAAAGGGCTTCTGGAGGCTATAAAGGAGAGCCCTGAATATCTGGAATTTCAGAAGCAGAGTGATATCCTGAAAAAGAAGCCCGAACTGAAGGCACGTGTGGATACATTCAGGGCAGATAATTATAAAGTCCAGAATGAATGTGATTCCGATAATCTGTTTGAAGTTGTAGAGCAGATGGGAAAAGAATCCGCAGAGCTGCGCAGACACCCGGAAGTGAATGCGTATCTGGATGCGGAGCTTGCTTTGTGTAAAATGATGCAGAGAATCTGTATAAAACTGGGAGAAGGTATTGATATAGATGTCCCGGGAATGTGAGCAGATAAACTGTAAAACAGTTATCCTGCTGTGAGCAGATAACTGAGCGGATGACTTTATCCGCCTGACATACAGAAAGGAAATAGCTTATGAGTGATACCAGAGAACGTGCAGGTGCAGCAGGTGTTGTTGTTGCATGAACGTTTTTTAAGATCGTACTTTATATATGTGTGATAGTTTTACTTTTCTGGGTAGGAAAGGCTTCTTATCAGTTTGGACATGATGTCTTTAATCAGCAGGCCATGAGTCCCGGAGAAGGACAGGAAGTTACAGTGGTGATCAAGGAAGATACTTCCTTGTACAAGATTGCCAAAACTCTTCAGAAAAAAGGTCTGGTCAAGAGTGCAACGGTATTTTATGTTCAGGAGAGACTGTCCACTTATCATGGAAAGCTTCAGGCCGGAACGTATCTGTTAAGTACAGCATATACACCTAATCGTATCATGGGAATTCTGGCAGGTGATGATGAACAGGAAGGGGTAAGTGATTCGTGATAGTTGACGAGCGGATGCGTACCTATATTAATTCACTGGATATGGGAAATACACCGTTTCTTGAAGAATTGGAGCAGTATGCCATCAGGGAACGGGTGCCGATCATCCGGAGAGAAATGCAGAGCTTTATAAAAATGTTTCTGGCTGTAAACCGGCCGAAGCGTATTTTGGAGGTGGGGACAGCCATTGGCTTCTCCACACTTCTTATGTGTGAATATGGTCCTGAGGATCTTGAAATCGTAACGATCGAGAATTATGAGAAGAGAATTCCCATCGCAAAAGAGAATTTCAGGAGAGCCGGACGGGAAGCGCAGATTACTCTGCTTGAGGGAGACGCAGGACAGATATTAAAAGAACTGGAAGATTCATTTGACATGATTTTTATGGATGCTGCAAAGGGACAGTATATCAACTGGCTTCCGGATGTGATGCGTCTTATGAAAAATGGCGGTGTTCTCATCTCTGACAATGTGCTTCAGGAGGGAGATATCATAGAGTCCCATTATCTGGTAGAGCGCAGAAACAGAACCATATATAAGAGAATGCGTGAGTATCTGTATGAACTGAAACATAATCCATCCCTGATAACTTCGATCATTCCCCTGGGAGACGGAGTTACAGTCAGTGTGAAACAGGAGTGAACAATATGAGAAAAATAGAATTGCTGGTTCCGGCTAGCAGTCTTGAGGTGTTGAAGATTGCTGTTATTTTCGGAGCAGATGCAGTATATATCGGTGGAGAAGCCTTTGGACTTCGTGCCAAAGCAAAGAACTTTTCCCATGAAGATATGAAGGAAGGAATCGCTTTTGCCCATGAACATGGAGTGAAAGTTTATGTGACTGTAAATATTCTGGCCCATAATTATGATCTGCCGGGTGTGAGGGAATATCTGACAGAACTGAAAGAACTGAAGCCGGATGCACTGATCATTGCAGACCCGGGAATCTATATGTATGCAAAGGAAATATGCCCGGAAATCGAACGCCATATCAGTACACAGGCAAACAATACTAACTATGAGACATATCGTTTCTGGTATAATCTGGGAGCAAAGCGTGTGGTAACAGCCAGAGAGCTTTCGCTTGCAGAGATTAAAGAGATCAGAGAGCATATTCCGGAGGATATGGAGATTGAAACATTCATCCATGGTGCTATGTGCATTTCTTATTCCGGAAGATGTCTGCTCAGTAATTATCTGGCAGGACGTGATGCCAACCAGGGAGCCTGTACCCATCCCTGCCGCTGGAAATATTCCATTGTTGAGGAGAAACGTCCGGGAGAATATATGCCGGTATTTGAAAATGAAAGAGGAACCTATATCTTTAATTCCAAGGATCTCTGCATGATCGAGCATATGGACGATATCATTAACAGCGGAATCGACAGTCTGAAGATAGAAGGCCGTATGAAAACCGCTCTCTATGTCGCAACAGTTGCCAGAACTTACCGCAAGGCAATAGACGACTATATGGAGAGCCCTGAGAAATATCAGGCAAATATGCCATGGTACCAGGAACAGATTTCTAACTGTACCTACAGACAGTTTACAACCGGATTCTTCTATGGAAAACCGGATGAGAATACACAGATTTATGATAATAATACTTATCAGAAGGAATATACGTATCTGGGATTTGCTGAGGCAGTGGATGAACGGGGTTATGCGCAGATCACTCAGAGAAATAAATTCTCTGTAGGTGAGACAATTGAAATTATGAAACCGGACGGACAGAATGTAGCTGTCACTGTGAAGGGAATTTATGATGAGGAAGGCAATTCCATGGAGAGTGCGCCTCATGCACAGCAGAAGCTGTTTATCGACCTGGGAACCGAAATCCAGGTTTACGATCTGTTAAGAAGAGCAGAGTGATTAATAAACGCAGCCAACGTTAAATTTGTTGGCTGCGTTTACTGCATTTGCGGGAAAAGGCCTCGAAGCTTTTGCAGAGCAGTTTTTTCGATCCTGGAGACATTCCGCCGCGCCTATTGTAAACGATTGGCCCTAAGAAATCGCTTCCAACTCACGGAAGCGGAATTTGATGATGATTTGTTTGTCTTCGGTCAGTTCCACACGCTCGATGAGGCTGACCAGAAGCTCCCGGCTGGTGTAGGCAGAATCCAAAAACTGCTGCACCAGCTCTCTTGCTCGGTCTTCTGTGCTGACCGGGCTTTCTTTTTGTGATTCCAGCTCTTTCAGCTTCTCTTCCAGAGAAGTTCTATCCATCTTCACTCGCTGATAGATGCGCTCGAAGTCCGCTTCGGCAAGAAGTCCGGTCAGCCGATCCATATACATCTTATCCAGGTTGGCAGTCAGACTGTCGATCTTATTCTGAATGGACTGGATTTCTGCTTCATGGTTTTCCGCCTTGCGGGCTTTCTCTACTGCATCGGCAGCAATTGGCTGAAGCTTATTTGGATCAAGATAGGCTTCACAGACTTCTCTTACTTTAGCCAGAACTGCTTCGGTAACGACCTGCTCTTTGATGGAGTGGCAGGAACAGACACCTGCTTTGGTGAAACGCTGGTAGGTTCGACACACGAAAAACAGTCGATCTTCACCAGATACCGGCGGACGATTTAGCACCGCCATTGGATAATCGCACTCATGGCAGAAAATCAAGCCTTTTAATAAGAAGTCATAGGTTCTGCTTCGGGTGTGCTTGCGGCTGTTGACCAGCATCCGCACCTTCTGAAAGGTTTCTTTGTCAATCAGCGGCTCGTGGGTGTTTTCAACTACAACCCAGTTTTCCCGATCTTGTTTCAGACATTTCTTGGACTTGTAGCTGATTTTCACCGTTCGTCCTTGAACCATATTGCCCAGGTAGGTTTCGTTCTGCAGCATTTCAGAAATGCGTTCGCTGGACCAAAGTCCGGCATAAGGACCTTTGCGTCCCATATTCCAGCCACAGTAAGTTGCAGGCGTCGGAACGCCTTCTTCGTTGAGAGTCGTCGCAATCTTTCGGCAGCTCATACCATCCAATGCCATGGCGAAGATTCTGCGCACCACAGGAGCCACTTTCTCGTCGATGACAATTTTGTTTTTCTCCGTCGGATGCATCTTATAGCCATATATGGGCTTGCCGCCAATGAACTGACCTTTCCGCTGTTTATCCCGCTTGACGGATTTAATCTTCTTGGAAATGTCTTTGGCATACATATCGTTCATAATGGCACGGAACGGGGTAATGTCATTGGCGGTGGATTCTACACCGGTGTCAATACCGTCCAACAACGAAATGTAGCGCACTCTCTTTTCGGGGAAGTATCTCTCCATATAATGACCGGTCATGATATAGTCACGGCCCAGACGGGATAGGTCTTTGGTGATAACCATGTTGACCTTCTTGGCTTCGATATCCTCAATCATGCGCTGAAAGTCAGGGCGGTCAAAACTGATACCGCTCCAACCATCATCGACATAGGTATCGTAGACGGAAAGGCGATGCTGCTGAACAAATTCATTGAGCAGGGATTTCTGGTTGGTTACACTTTGGGATGGTCCTTCGGTCTCATCCTCCTTTGATAAACGGATGTACAATGCGACATGGTAATCCATAGGGTTGCTTATTTCTAAGTACATAGTTTCCTCCTTGAAATAAGCGACCACTCATCGCAAACATTGTACAACGGGTTTCTCAGATGTCGCAAGGATGCGGACAAGATAAAGCCGAAAAGACTCCTCCAGCAACTCAGCGAGGCTCTTTTCGGCTTCGGTATATATGCAGTGCACAACAGGCAAGGTTTGTTTCATACGTTCTACCTCCTTTGTTCATCGTATGTAAAGGGGCAAATTTTCTTGCCTGTCCATGTTGTGAAATTGATCCATTCCCTAAAAGTGTGCAGATGCACAGTTTTAGGGAATGAAAAAGCGACCTGCTGTAAAACAGGTCGCTTAAAGATTCTGGATTTTATAATGGAAGTAAGTATGGAACATCTGCTTGTGGTTCAAAGGAACCGTCTTAAATGGATCAGAATTTAGCAAATCAGGTTCAATCAGCAAGCTCATTGCAAAGCAGTGGGCGAAGAATTCAGACACATCACAGTCATCTTGATTCACGCCGATCAGGGAAGTGACCAATGCAAAATCTTCTGGCACAACTTCCGGATTACCGGTCAACGCAATATTGATACAGTGTCCCAACTCATGGAGGAACATACTCTGAGGCGTTGCTTCATGGTCAGTATGGGGAACCGGGGAACCAGCATATAGATGTCCGCTGCCACGCTGCCATCAGCCATCCTCATGCAACGGCAGAAGGAATCTTCTTTCTTATGCCTTTCCTGAAACAGGAAGATGAAAAGGTGCTGATTTTTCAGAACACGGTGTGAGAAATCATAAACCCGATCCGCAATACTCATGGCTTCTGCAGCCGATTCTGCTGTCAGAAATTCTTCTCCACATTCTTCGTAGTTCTCAATCAGATCATCAGCTAGAGCCTTCAGCTGTGCAGCGTTCTCTTCTGTTTTTTCTGCAAAGGCCCAGTTGCGATAGAGATACATCATGCAAGCAGCGTTGCCTTCGACAACACTCCATCCAGGATGACGATCCATGAATGCTTCCATGATCTGCTGCTCATATCTGGCTCGCAGTTCCTGATGAAGTTGTTTATAATCGTGCTGAGAATAAGTTGATGCAGCCTGTTTCAGACACGATGCCAGTTCACTCAGTTTTGTGACTCCATTCATGCTCTCACCATCCTTTCTTTTGCTAACCATACTGAAATCGAACCACAATCCATCTTCTTAGGAGGGGGATGTTCCATCCTACTGTAAAAAGCCGCCTGATTTGCGTCAGACGGCTCTTTTTACATCCCTTTATAGAATTCTTCCTCGAAGTCTTGGGCGCATTGCTTCCGACAGGAATCAATGATATGGCCATATCGTTCCGTGATCATCTCCGCCTGTGCATGACCGGAGTCGCCTTGTACAGCCTTGATGTTGCCACCGGTTAATACCAATTTATAGCTGATGCTACTGTGCCGTAGGCTATGAAAGGATACCACCGGAAGCCCCAACTGTAGCAGTTGTTTCTCCAACAATCGTGGCAAGGTTTCCTCCGAAAGAGGTCTGCCGTTGGAATAACGCAAGATCAAATCCGGCTGTTTGCGTTTGACCGGTTTCAGTGTTTCTTTCCAGTCTCTCAGCACATCCAGAACATAATCAGGCAAATATACCGTTTGGATGCTTGACTGGGTTTTAGGGCGTTTCAGTACTGTCACCGTTCGCCCCTCATCAAAGGCGGCGGGGAACTGATGAAGGATGTCTTTTCCATTCAGCACATAGGAATGATAGGTCTCCCACTTCTGCCGTTTCTTTTCTCCGTCGTATATGGTGTACACCACGCTATAACTCTTGTTCCGTTGAACGATTGATGCCATATCTTATACCTCCTTTTCGTTTTGGCGGCTTTAGAATAGCATCCCCAGTTTTGAAATTATTTTTGACCGTCCATGTCCAAAATGCGAGCTTTGAATCGTTATTATAGTTAAACCGGAACAGATATCCAGATGTCCAAAAACGAAATCATGTGTACATAAAGGAGGCTTGTTATGATTCTCAACGAAGTTCTCACTGAAGAATTATTACAGTAGGCTGCAGCCGAACTGGCTACGGCACTCATTGACAGCTTACTGCCTCCAAATGAATGTCATCACAAGTTTTCCGATGGATTTGAAGAAAAGATGCAGTCTTTCATCAAAGGTATAGGCAGCAAATGCTACACAGTAGCAATTCAGGATTCTGTAATTCATAAATAAGTTAAGCGGCGGTTTGGAAAACGTTCCAAATCGCCGTTTCTATTATTCCGATATGTGTCGAATGCTGGTTGATAATGTTCCGATGAAGATGTATACTTTAATTAGTTAAAAACTGTTCAATTAGGTAGGTATTTCTAATATAAAGCAGACTACATATGGAGGGCGTTTCATGTACTTAAAACATATATCTGTGAAATCGTACGGTCCAATAGAGAATCTATCCTATTCATTTCGAGAAGATGAAAAAGGTAATCCTGTACCACTTGCTATAATCGGAAAGAATGGCTGTGGCAAGACGTTATTGTTCGCCAATATTGTCGACATGTTTGTCGAAATGAAACGGCAAATATATCCTCAAGGAATATTAGAAGTCAATGAGAATAATTACTATAAAGTTGGTAATCTAAGCTATATAAAAAGTGGAACTCGCACTTCGGAAGTGAAGCTTGAGCTTTTGGCAAGCGGCAAAAAGACTACATACATCGATGTAATGTCGCTCAACCCCAAACAGGCAATAGAAGCTAAGGAAGTTGCTGACACACGAATTCAAAATAATCAAAAGTTCAAAGATTCCGGGTTTTATAAAAGTACTGATTTACAAGGTCTAACCAGCAAAGAATTCGAAAAGGAGATTATTCTGTATTTCCCTTTCGACCGTTTCTATAAACCATTTTGGTATAATCCAGATAATTATAACAAAATGGCAATAAACTCTTCTAATAACATTGGATACTCGAAAACCAATATTATTAAAATTGATCTTCTTGAAAATATCAAGGAATGGTTTCGTACTGTACATCTACAAACGCATTTACGTGATATCTCCTTGCCTAATCACGAAAGTCTTCCTCCTGAGTTGCGTGGCAAAATTGTAACTATACAACAAGACACTAAATTACAGACTCACCTAAAAACAATTCTCGCCACAATCAAAGGAGATGGAAGCTATTCGGTTTCTGCCCCGAATCGAAATCTTTCGACCATTGGACTGCAAGGCCCGTCCATTCATTGCGCAGATATTTCACAATTATCCGCTGGTGAACTGAGCCTATTTGCAATAGCACTATCCATTGTGAGAGAATGGGATCTTTTCCATACTAATGATTCTTTGGACTTGTCAGATATTACGGGGTGCGTTCTTATTGATGAAGCAGATGTAAATTTACACATTGACTTTGCGTATCGAGCTCTGCCCGCATTAATGAAATTGTTTCCAAGAGTTCAGTTTATTTTAAGCACTCATTCTCCCTTCCTGCTTTCTGGATTGAAAAAAGAATATGGAAAAAACATCGATATTCTTTCACTTCCTGATGGTATATTAATTGAAGACCTAAATGCTTTCTCTGAAATTACAACTGCTTATGAAGTTTTCAACGCTGAAACAGACAAACTTACAAAACAATTAGCTTTGCTAAAAAAAGAGAACGAGAGAGTTAAGGCTCTAAGCAATAAGATTATAATCTATACTGAAGGCAAAACAGATGTAAAATATTTAA
>OHVT01000258.1_pt1 | contig 30116 bp, 30 predicted proteins | sample 1579441 | NCBI WGS metagenome assembly OHVT01 (sample SAMEA3882542, study PRJEB24775) | human gut metagenome | biome: human-associated habitat; feature: intestine environment; material: feces | place: Netherlands | collected 2009/2010
GTCTGCTCAAAAGCAGATGAAAAGGGAATCCGGTGTGAATCCGGAGCGATGCAGTCACTGTGTACGGGAGCGGTCTTGCAAACCACTGGGAAACCGGGAAGGGTAACGCCGTGATGAACGAAGTCAGGAGACCTGCCTCTGTGTGGAATCTCAAGCCTGCTGCCAACAGGTTGGTTTTCCTACGAACTTATGATCCGTCGCGGAGCGCCGCACGGGTGTATATGTAGTAAGAAGCACCGAGGGCGGCTGTATGAGACACAGCCGCTTTTATATTTCTTTCAGAACAAATATTTGGAAAGAGGTAGATCAACCATGAAGAAAGCACTTGCCTTTCTGATGGCGGCTGTGATGCTGATGAGCATGCTGACCGCCTGCGGCAACAAGGACAATGCCGACAAAAAGGACAACAACGACGTAAACACCGAGGAGACCGACAAGGCCGCCGCCGACAAGGTCGCCGCCCTGATCGACGCCATCTACGTGCAGGAGCGCACCGAGGAGACCGACGCCCAGTGCGAGGCCGCCAAGGCCGCTTGGGACGCCCTGACCGATGCCCAGAAGGCACTGGTGGAAGGTGAGGAAGCCAGCCCCGACTATTTCGGTCTGGACACCGGTGACGCCTCCAAGGACGATCCCCGCAACCAGGACGAGATCGGCGAGAAGGAGCTGCTGGTGGTATCCTTCGGTACCTCCTTCAACGACAGCCGCGTAGCCGACATCAAGAGCATTGAGGATGCCCTGCAGGAGGCCAACCCCGATTGGTCCGTGCGCCGCGCCTTCACCGCTCAGATCATCATTAACCACATCCAGGCCCGTGACGGCGAGAAGATCGACAACATGGAGCAGGCTCTGGAGCGCGCTGTCGCCAACGGCGTGAAGCAGCTGGTGGTGCAGCCCACCCATCTGATGCACGGTGCTGAGTACGACGAGATGTGCGCCGCCATCGACAAGGTCCGCGACAAGTTCGAGTCCGTTGAGATCGCCGAGCCCATGCTGGGTGAGGTGGGCAGCGACGCCACCGTCATCAACGCCGACAAGGAAGCCGTTGCCAAGGCCGTTGTCGCTGCCGCTCTGAGCGAGAGCGGCTACGAGTCCACCGCCGCCGCCAAGGATGCCGGTGTGGCTTACGTGCTGATGGGTCACGGTACGGCTCATGTGGCGAAGGTCACTTACAGCCAGATGGCCGCCCAGATGGACAAGCTGGGCTATGAGAACGTGTTCATCGGCACCGTGGAGGGTGAGCCCGAGGATACCTCCTGCGAGGCTGTGATCGCGGCCGTCAAGGAAGCCGGCTACACCACCGTGGTGCTGCGTCCCCTGATGGTCGTGGCGGGCGACCACGCCAACAACGACATGGCCGGTGCGGACGAGGATTCCTGGAAGACCATGTTTGAGGCCGCCGGTTTCACCGTGAACTGCCAGATCTCCGGTCTGGGCCGTATCGCGGACGTGCAGGCTCTCTACGTGGCACACGCCAAGGCTGCCATCGACGCTATCGCGTAACAAGGACTGAACGGGCTCCGGGGCGGTATATTATCGCCCCGGAGCCTTTTTCAAAGTAAGGAGGACCTTGACCATGAAGAAAATTTTTTCGTTTCTGCTGGCCGCTGTGATGATGGCGGCGCTGCTGGTAGGCTGCGGACAGCAGCAAACCGATGCCCCCGGCAACGATGAGCCTGACCAGCCCGCTCTGGCGGACGGCGTGTATACCGCCGACTTCAACACCGACAGCAGTATGTTCCACGCCAACGAAGCCGTGGACGGCATGGGCACGCTGACGGTGGAAAACGGCACGATGACCTTCCACGTCAGTCTGCAGTCCCAGAAGATCGTCAACCTGTATCCGGGCATGGCCGCCGACGCCCCCGCCCACGAGAGCGACTGGCTGCAGCCTACCGTTGACACGGTGACCTACTCCGACGGCACCAGCGACGAAGTATACGGCTTTGACATCCCCGTTGCGGCTGTCGATGCTGATTTCCAGCTGGCCATTCTGGGCACCAAGGGCACCTGGTATGACCATACGGTCAGCGTCTCCGATGCCGAGCCTGCGGCAGAGGATGCGGCTGCGGCAGCCGTCGAGATCCCCGCCGACGGCAGCTACACCTGCGCTGTGACGCTGGAGGGCGGCAGCGGGCGTGCCACCGTCGAAAGCCCCGCCGCACTGACTGTGGCCGACGGCATTATGACCGCGACCATCGTCTGGAGCAGCCCGAACTATGACTATATGCTCGTTGACGGCGAAAAGTACCTGCCCGTCAACACCGACGGCAACTCGACGTTTGAGATCCCCGTTGCCGCGCTGGATACCGCGCTGGCCGTCACGGCGGACACCGTCGCCATGAGCACCCCGCACGAGATCGACTATACCCTGACCTTTGACAGCGCGACGCTGGCTGCCGCCGAATGAGGCGCGCGGCAGCTTTTGCCCTGCCCGCTCTGCTGCTGGCAGGGTGCGCGGCTGCATCCCAGGCTCCCGCGCAAACAAACGCTCTGACGATAGAAAACCGCTATCCGCTGGAATACGCGAAGCAGTTCACGGTGGATGTGTGCGCGGGCGGCTATGACCTCATCACGATTGACGGCAGCCGCTATCTCGTCGTGCCGGAGGGGGCCGCTGCGCCCGCCAATCTGGACGCAGACATCACCGTTTTGCAGCAGCCTATCCAAAATATCTACCTTGTGTCGTCGTCCGCGATGGATCCCATTATCAGCATTGGCGGGCTGGGGGCTGTGGCGCTGTCCGGCACGCAGGCCGAAAACTGGTACCTCGACGCGGCCCGGACCGCCATGGAGCAGGGCGAGATCACCTACGCGGGCAAGTACAGCGCGCCCGATTACGAGACGATCCTGTCCGCTGACTGCGGCCTTGCCATCGAGAACACAATGATCTACCACACGCCCGAGGTGAAAGAGCAGCTCGAAAAATTCAGCGTGCCGGTCCTCGTCGAGCGCTCGAGCTACGAGAGTGACCCGCTGGCCCGGATGGAATGGGTCAAGCTGTACGGCATCCTGCTGGGCAGAACCGAGGAGGCCGAGCGCGTTTTTGACGACGCTGTGCAGCGCATTGCACCGCTGCTGGACGAGGAACCCACCGGTAAGACTGCGGCGTTCTTCTCCATCACCTCAAACAATCTCGCCACGGTGCGCAAGGGCGGCGATTACGTCGCCAAGATGATCGGGCTGGCGGGCGGCAGCTACGTCTTTGCCGACCTGACGGACAGCGGCAACAATCTGGCGACTGTCAATATCTCGCTCGAGGATTTCTACGCCGGGGCGCGTGACGCCGATGTGCTGTTCTACAACAGCACGATTGAGGGCGAGCTGCGCACAATGGATGAACTGCTCGCCAAATGTCCGATGCTGGCGGACTTCAAGGCCGTGCAAAGCGGCAGCGTCTGGTGTACGTCGCAGAGCCTTTTCCAGCAGAGCATGGAGCTGCCGGAGCTGATCCTGGATATGAACAAGGTGTTCACCGAGGATGACCCGGACGACAGTGAATTGACATTTTTGACGAAGCTGCAATGAAAATTTAACGCGGCGGCAAAAGCGGGCGCACAAAACCGTGGCGCATCCGTAGGGGCGGATTCCATATCCGCCCGCACCATTGCCGCCCGCCGCAAAGGGAACCACGCATGCACACCTCCAAACGCATGACAATTGCATATCTCGCCATGGCGGCGGCCCTGCTGGCGCTGTTTGCGCTCAACCTGTTCTGGGGCAGCGTTGCGCTCTCCCCGGCGGACATCGCGGCGGCCCTGCTGGGCCGCGGCACAAGCGCGCTGGCGGCCAACATCCTGCTGCAGCTGCGCCTGCCGCGCGCCGTCATGGTCGTGCTGCTGGGGGCGGCGCTCTCGGTGGCCGGGTATCTGCTGCAAACGTTTTTTGCCAACCCGATTGCCGGGCCTTTTGTCATGGGCATTTCCAGCGGGGCCAAGCTGGCCGTGGCGCTGACGATGGTCGTCTTTTTGAACCGCGGTCTGCTCACCGGCTCACTGACGCTGATCCTGGCGGCGTTTGCCGGGGCCATGGCGGCCATGCTGTTTGTGCTGGCCGTGGCGCGCCGCGTGCAGCAGATGAGCATTTTGGTTATCTGCGGCGTCATGATCGGCTACATCTGCTCGGCCGTCACCGATATTGTCGTCGCCTTCGCGCAGGATTCCAACATCGTCAACCTGCACAACTGGTCGATGGGCAGCTTCTCCGGCATGACCTGGGGCAATGTCGCCACGGCGGCGGCCATTGTTCTGCCCTGCCTGGCCGCCGCGTTTTTGCTCTCCAAGCCGATGGCCGCCTACCAGCTGGGCGAAAGCTACGCCGCCAGCGTCGGCGTGCCGGTGCGGGCGTTTTCCGTGGTGCTTGTGCTGCTGTCAAGCCTGCTGGCGGCCTGCGTCACGGCATTTGCCGGACCGATCTCCTTCGTCGGCATTGCGGTGCCGCATCTGGTAAAACATACGCTGGGCAGTGCAAAACCGCTGCGGGTGCTGCCGGGCTGCGCACTGGGCGGCGCGGCATTCTGCCTGCTGTGCGACCTGATCGCCCGCAGCCTGTTTGCACCCACCGAGCTGTCCATCAGCTCGGTCACAGCGGTGTTCGGTGCGCCGGTGGTCATCTGGCTGCTTGTGCGCCGCCACAGCGGGGAGGGCACGGTATGAGCTGTTGTGAAACGCAAAATCTCGCCGTCGGCTACGGTGCGCCGCTGCTGCGGGACATTGCCCTGCACGCCGAGCACGGCAAAATTCTGGCGCTCATCGGTCCGAACGGCGCGGGAAAATCCACCCTTTTAAAAACGCTGGCCGGGCAGCTGGCGGCGCAGGGCGGCGCGGTGCTGCTGGACGGGCAAGACCTGACGGCCTACACCCCCAACGCCCGGGCGCGCAAGCTGGCGCTGATGCTGCCCCACACGGCCCGCACCGAGCTGACGTCCTGCTTTGAGGTCGCCGCTGCCGGGCGCTACCCCTACACCGGGCGGCTGGGCATTTTGTCCGATGCCGACAGGCAGCAGGTGCATGACGCCCTGTGCCTTGTCCGGGCGGAGGAGCTGGAGGACCGCGATTTTGCCAGAATCAGCGACGGCCAGCGCCAGCGCGTGCTGCTGGCCCGCGCGGTCTGCCAGCAGCCGGAGATTTTGTTTCTGGACGAGCCTACGTCGTTTTTGGACGTAAAGGGCAAGGCAGAGCTCATGGACATCCTGCAAGTGCTGGCGCATGAGAAGAATGTGGCCGTCATCGTGACGCTGCATGAGCTGGAGCTGGCCCAAAGGCTGGCCGACGCCGTTGTCTGCGTTGCGCCGTCAGGCGTGTCCGCTGTGCTGGCACCGCAGGACGCCTTTGCACAGGACAATATCTGTGCGCTGTTTGGACTGAACACCGACCAATACGCGGTGCTGTTTGCCGGGCGCGGCGCAAAGCCGAAGCCCCAATTTGAGCACTATATCCGCAGCGGGCAGCGTTTACTGCGCTGCGGCTACACCACCGGCACCTGCGCGGCGCTGGGGGCGGCGGGCGCGGCACGGCTGCTGCTGACCGGCCACGCGCCGGAAAGCGTTGGTCTGCGCACGCCCAAGGGCATCGTCGTGGAGGTCGCACCGCAGTTCTGCCGCCTGACGGCAGACGGGGCCGCGTGCGCCATCGTCAAGGACGGCGGCGACGACATTGACGCCACGACGGGGCTGCCGGTCATTGCCGCGGTCACACTGCTGTCCGACGCGCCGCGCACCGTTACGATTGACGGCGGGGCGGGGGTGGGCCGTGTGACAAAGCCCGGCCTCGACCAGCCCGTCGGCGCGGCGGCCATTAACCGTGTGCCGCGGCAGATGATAACCGAGGCGCTTTTGCGGGAGGCGGACGCCGTCGGCTACGGCGGCGGGTTCGCGGTGGTCATCTCCATCGAAGGCGGCGAGGCTGCGGCCAAGCGCACCTTCAACCCGCATCTGGGGGTCGAGGGCGGCCTGTCGGTGCTGGGCACCAGCGGCATTGTGGAGCCGATGAGCCAGCAGGCGCTTTTGGATACGCTGCAAATCGAAATCCACCAGGCAGCGTTGAAAAGCCGCCGCCTGATTTTAGCCCCCGGCAACTACGGGCTGGACTACCTGGCCGCCAACTACCCCGCACTGCACGAGATCCCTGTCGTAAAAATCTCAAATTTCATCGGCGAGGCGCTGGATATGGCAGCGGCGGAGCACTTTGCACAGGTGCTGCTCGTCGGGCATGTGGGCAAGCTCGTCAAGCTGGCGGGCGGCATCATGAACACCCACTCCCGCTGTGCCGACTGCCGCACTGAGCTGTTCTGCGCCCATGCGGCGCTCTGCGGCGCGGACGCGGCGACCTGCCGCGCCCTGATGGACGCCGCCACGACAGACGCCTGTCTGGACATTCTGGACGCCGCGCAGCTGCGGGAGCCGGTCATGGCCAGCCTGCTCACCGCGATCCAGACGCATCTGGACCGCCGCGCGGCAGGGGCGTTCAAGGTCGGCGCGGTGCTGTTCTCAAACCGGAACGGCCCGCTGGGCCAGACAAAAACTGCCGATACACTGTTGAAATTGTGGAAGGAAGCCTGACATGGTACATTTTGTGGGGGCCGGTCCCGGCGCACCGGACCTGATTACCCGGCGCGGCGCGGCCCTGCTGCAAACGGCGGACTGCATCATCTACGCGGGCAGCCTGGTCAACCCGGCGCTGCTGGGGCTGGCGGGGCCGGACTGCGCCATCTATAACAGCGCCGAGATGACGCTGGAGCAGGTGCTTGCCGTCATGAAAGAAAACGAAACAGCGAACAAAACCACCGTGCGCCTGCACACGGGCGACCCCTGCCTGTACGGTGCGATCCGGGAACAGATGGACGCACTGGACGGCATGGGCATCGCCTACGACGATACGCCCGGCGTGTCGAGCTTCTGCGGTGCGGCGGCGGCGCTGAACGCCGAGTACACGCTGCCCGGCGTCAGCCAGACCGTCATCATCACCCGCATGGAGGGCCGTACCCCTGTGCCCGAAGGTGAGCGCCTGGCCGCGCTGGCCGCCCATGGGGCGACGATGGTCATTTTCCTCTCCATCGGCCTGATCGACAGGGTGCAGGACGCGCTTCTGCAGGGCGCGTACACCGCCGCGACCCCTGCTGCCGTTGTCTACAAGGCAACGTGGCCGGAACAGAAAATTGTACATTGCACCGTCGGAACGCTGGCTGAAAGCACCCGCGCGGCGGGCATCACCAAGACGGCGCTCATCGTCGTCGGGGACTTTTTGGCCGCACAGTATGACCGCAGCAAGCTGTATGACCCGGCGTTCACAACGGAGTTCCGAAGGGGGACGGACCGATGACCTGCGCGTACATTGCGTTCACGGCGCGGGGACTGGCGCTGGCGCAGCAGCTGGCAGCAGCCTGCCCCGGCAGTGTGGCCCGCGGCGGTGCGGACGGCGTCCGCCTGACCGATTGGACCGCTGCGCAGTTTGCACAAAGCGACGCACTGATTTTTGTAGGAGCTGCCGGGATCGCGGTGCGGGCCATCGCGCCCCACTGCCGCAGCAAGGCTGCAGACCCCGCCGTCGTTGTGCTGGATGAGGGTGGGCAGTTCGCCATTCCGCTGCTGTCGGGGCATCTGGGCGGCGCAAACGAGCTGGCGCAGCGGCTAGCGGCGGTCTGCCATGCCGTGCCGGTCATCACGACGGCCACCGACGGACGCGGCGTTTTTGCCGTGGACGAGTGGGCCAAGCGCCAGAACTGCGCCGTGGCCGAGCCGGAGCGCATCCGCTACGTGAGCGGGGCACTGCTGGCCGGGCAGAGCGTTTGCTATGCCGCCGACTGGGCTGTTTCCGGCACGCCGCCCGCGGGTCTGGAGCCTGCTGCCGCCGCTGACCGCGCAGATTTTGCGCTGACGCTGACCCCGACGGGTGAAGCACTGCACCTGATCCCCCGTATTGCGGTGTTGGGTGTCGGCTGCAAGCGCGGCACGACGGCGGAAAAGTTGGAAACAGCCTTTGCGGCCTTCTGCGCGGAGCACCATTTTGCCCCGCAGGGCATTGTCCGCGCAGCCAGCATTGACTTGAAAAAGGATGAGCCGGGTCTGGCGGCGTTCTGCCGGGCGCACGGCTGGAAGATGGACTTTTATACCGCCGCTGCCCTGCGCACGGCTAAAGGCAGCTTTACGTCCTCCGGCTTTGTGCAGAGCATCACGGGCGTGGACAATGTCTGTGAGCGTGCGGCGGTGCTGGCTGCAGACGGGGTGCTGTTCATCCCGAAGTGGGCGCGGGACGGCGTGACCCTTGCCGTGGCGCTGGCCCCCTTTGCCCCGGATTGGAGATGGAAAAATGATGAACCGTAGTCTTGTGTATGTGGTGGGCCTCGGCCCGGGTAGTGCGCAGTATTTGACCGCCCAGGCGCAGACTGCCCTGCAGGCCGCCGATGTGCTGTGCGGCTACACGGTCTACATCGACCTTGTGCGCCCGCTTTACCCGGATAAAGAGGTCTACGCTACCGGCATGACGCGGGAGATTGACCGCTGCCGTTGGGCGCTGGAAACGGCAAAGGGCGGCAAGACGGTGGCGCTCGTCTGCTCCGGTGACGCCGGAGTCTACGGCATGGCCAGCCCGCTGTTGGAGCTGGCGGAGCACTGCCCGGAGGTGGAGGTCGAGATCGTGCCCGGCCTGACCGCCGCTTTGAGCGGGGCCGCGGTGCTGGGTGCGCCGTTGGCACACGATTTTTGCGTGATTTCGCTGTCGGACCGGCTGACGCCGTGGGCCGTCATTGAAAAGCGCCTTGCCTGCGCCGCGGCGGGGGATTTCTGTCTGGCGCTCTACAACCCGTCGTCCAGGGGCCGCGCCGACTACCTGCAAAAGGCCGTTCGCATTCTGCGGGACAACGGCAAGGGCCCGGACACGGTCTGCGGGCTGGTGCGCTGCATTGGCCGTGACGGCCAGACCGCACGGCTGCTGACGCTGGCCGAGCTGGAGGACACCGCCGTGGATATGTTCACAACGGTCTTCGTCGGCAACGCTGCAACGCAGATTTTACATGGCAGAATGGTTACGCCAAGGGGGTATCGCGGCGTATGAATGTGGTGGTTTTCAGCGGTACAACGGAGGGGCGCAGCTTCTCCCGCGCGCTGGCGGCGCTCGGCGCGGCGGTCACGGTCTGTGTGGCGACAGAGCTGGGGGCCGAGGAACAAGGCTGCGCCGACGGCATCACGGTGCGCACCGGGCGGCTGGACGCCGAAGGAATGACGGCGCTGCTGCGCGGTGCGGCGCTCTGCGTTGACGCGACCCACCCGTATGCCGCCGAGGCAACGCGCAATATCCGTGCGGCGGCAGCGGCGGCGGGAGTTGAATATCACCGTCTGCTGCGCCCCGCCAGCCCCCTGCCCGCGGGCAGTGTGGTGCTGGCCGATGCCGCCCGGGCCGCCGCGTATCTGGCAGACAAACCGGGGCGTGTCCTGCTGGCGACGGGTGCCAAGGAGCTGCCCGCCTTCGCAGCGCTCGACCCGGCGCGGCTCTACCCGCGCGTTCTGCCGACGCTGGCAGGTATCGCGGCATGCGAGGCAGCGGGCGTTCCGCACCGCAATATCCTTGCGATGCAGGGGCCTTTTACGAAAGAATTAAATGCGGCACTGCTGCACCAGTTCCATATCGACTATATGGTCACGAAGGACGGCGGCGCGGCGGGCGGCTTTGCCGAAAAGGCCGAGGCCGCCGCCCGGTGCGGCGTGCAGCTCATTGTGCTGCGCCGCCCGGACGACGCGGGCGAGACCGCTGACACAATTTTACAGCGATGCAGGGAGCTTTTATGAAGATCACATTGGTGGGCATGGGCAGCGGAGCGCCCGGCAGCCTGACAGCGGCGGGGCTGGAGACGCTACGCGGAGCGGAGCTGATCATCGGCGCGCGCCGCCTGCTGGAAAACCTGCCCGAGGGCTGCACGGCAAACCGCGCAGCCCTCTATAAAACGGACGAAATTTGCGCATTGCTGCGGCAGACAGATTGCGCGGAGACCGCGGTGGTTTTCAGCGGCGACACGGGCTTCTACTCCGGCGCGGCGGCGCTCTGCCGCGCATTGGACGACGCGGGTCTGCCGTACACGGTGCTGCCCGGCGTTTCCAGCGTGCAATTATTGGCCGCGGCGCTGGGCCGCCCGTGGCAGGGCTGGCGGCTCGTCTCCGCCCACGGCTGTGCCTGTGACCCGGTGGCCGCCTGCCGCGCAGGCGGGACAACCTTTTTCCTGACCGGCGGCAGCGAGACCCCCGCGACGCTCTGCCGACAGCTGGCGGATGCCGGGCTGGGCGACGCTGCGGCCACGGTGGGGGAGAACCTCGGCACGCCGTCCCAGCGGCTTGTGACCGGTACGGCGCAGGAGCTGGCCGCACAGCGCTTTGCACCGCTCAGTGTCCTGCTTGTGGAAAATGTGCCCGCGCCCCTGCGCCGCACGCCCGGCCTGCCCGATGCAGCGTTCATCCGCGGCAAAACGCCGATGACCAAGCAGGAGGTCCGCGCTGCCGCGCTGGCCAAGCTGGCTGTGCGCCCCACAGATACCCTCTGGGATGTGGGCGCGGGCACCGGCAGCGTCAGTGTGGAGCTGGCGCTGGCCGCCCCTGCGGGCCGGGTCTGCGCCGTGGAGTGCGACGCGGAAGCCTGTGACCTTATCCGTCAGAACCGCGCAAAATTTGCGGTGCAAAATCTGCACCTTACCGAGGGCCTTGCCCCCGCCGCACTGGCAGACTGGCCCGCGCCGGACGCTGTCTTTATCGGCGGCAGCAAGGGCAGTCTGAGGGCTGTCGTCGATGCCGCGCTGGCCGCGAACCCCGATGCACGGCTCTGTATCAGCGCCATTGCGCTGGAAACCTTACAGGAGGCCGTTGCGGCCCTGACGGCCCACGGCCTGACCGCCCAGGTCACACAAATCGCAGTCAGCCGCAGCCGGGCGGCGGGCAGCCTGCACCTGCTCATGGCGAACAACCCGGTTTTCTTGATCGCGAGGGAGTAAAAATGCTGCAATTGGTTCTGGCTGCACCCCGCTCCGGCAGCGGAAAAACAACGGCAGCCTGTGCGCTGCTGGCAGCGCTGACTGCCCGCGGGCTGACCCCCTGCGCGTTCAAGTCGGGGCCGGACTACATCGACCCGATGTTCCACCGCGCTGTGCTGGGCGTCGAAAGCCACAATCTCGATCTGTTTTTCTCTGCACCGCAGACCGCCCGCGCACTCTACGCCCGGCACGCGGCGGGGCACGGCGCGGCAGTCGTCGAGGGGGCCATGGGCTACTACGACGGCCTTGGCGGCGTGACCGACACGGCCAGCGCGTGGCAGCTGGCCGATACGCTGGACCTGCCCGCACTGCTCGTTGTGCGGCCCAAGGGGGCAAGCCTGACGCTGGCGGCGGAGCTGCGCGGGCTGACGGCGTTCCGTACACCGCACCATATCGCGGGAATTTTGCTCAATGATTGTACGCAAGGATTGTGCGCTCTGCTGAAGCCGATGCTCGAAAAAGAGACCGGTCTGCCCGTGGTCGGCTGCCTACCGCCGCTGCCCGAGGCCGCGATAGAAAGCCGCCACCTCGGTCTGAAAACCGCCGCCGAGATCGACGATCTGCAGCACAAGATACAGCTCTTATCCGATGCCGCGCAGCAAACCATCGACTGGCCGCTGCTGCACACCCTGTTTGACCGCCCCGCGCCCGCCGCTGTGCCGTGCACGGTGCCCCCGCCGCGGGTGCGCCTTGCCGTGGCAAGGGACGCCGCGTTCTGCTTTACCTACGCCGAAACGTTGGAGGCACTGCGGGAAAACGGCGCTGAGCTGTGTTTTTTCAGCCCGCTGGCCGACACGGCTCTGCCGGATAACATCGGCGGGCTTTACCTGCCGGGTGGCTACCCCGAGCTGTACGCCGCCCGGCTGGCCGCGAACGCCCCCTTGTGCGCCGCCGTAAAAAGCGCCGTGCAGGGCGGCCTGCCCACCGTGGCCGAGTGCGGCGGCTTTTTGTACCTGGGCAGGACATTACAGGATGCCGACGGCACGCCCCACCCGATGGCGGGCGTTCTGCCCGGGCAGGGCTTCAAGGTCGGGCGGCTTGTGCGGTTCGGCTATGCCCGCCTGACCGCCCGCGCCGACAGTATGCTGTTCCGCGCGGGGGAGACCCTGCCCGTCCATGAGTTCCATCACTGGGACTCCACCGAAAACGGCGATGCGTTCACCGCTGCCAAGGCAAACGGGCGGCAGTGGGCGTGCGGCTTTGCCAATGCACGTCTCTACGCGGGTTTTCCGCATCTCTACTGGGCAGGTACGCCGCTGCCGAAGCGCTTTGCGGCTGCAGCCGAACATTATATAAAGGAAACATCATGACCGAAAACGAACTGAAAAACCTGCTTGCAGCCGTTACCCCGCCGGACGAGGCCGCCCGCGCCGCAGCCCACGCCCACTGGGCTGCGCTGGCAAAGCCTTTGGGCGGACTGGGTCGGCTGGAAGCCATGGTCGAGGACGCCGCCGCGCTGACCGGCGACCCCGTGCCGGATGTCAGCCGCCGCGCGGTGCTGGTGCTCTGCGCGGACAACGGCGTTGTGGCGCAGGGCGTCAGCCAGACCGATGCCTCCGTGACCCGCGCCGTGCTCGAAAACCTGACCGCCCGCCGCACCAGCGTCTGCCGTATGGCCGCTGCGGCCCACTGCGACGTCGTGCCCGTCGATATGGGCATTGCGGGCGCACCCGTGCCCGGCGCGGCGGACTGCCGCATTGCTGCGGGCACGGCTGACTTTACCACCGGCCCTGCTATGACCCGCGCACAGGCCGTGCAGGCCATCGCCGCGGGCATCGCGCTGGTGCGCGCGCAGAAGCAGAGCGGCGCACAGCTGCTGGCGACGGGGGAAATGGGCATCGGCAACACAACGACGTCCAGCGCCGTGGCCAGCGTGCTGCTGGGCCGCCCTGTGGCCGAGATGACCGGGCGCGGCGCGGGACTTTCCGACGCAGGACTGCACCGCAAAATAGATGCGATAGAACGCGGCATTGCCCGCAACCACCCAGACGCCGCGGACCCGCTGGGGGTGCTGGCGGCGCTGGGCGGCTTTGATATTGCCGGGCTGTGCGGCGTGTTTCTGGGCGGCGCGCTCGAAAGGCTGCCCATCGTGATGGACGGATTCATCAGCGGCGTGGCGGCGCTGTGCGCGGTGCGGCTCTGCCCCGCGGCGGAAAAGGCCGTTTTCGCCAGCCATGTATCCAGCGAGCCAGCCGCACATATTGTGCTGGACGCGCTGTGCAAAAAACCGCTTATCACTGCAGAGCTGCATCTGGGCGAGGGCACGGGCGCGGTGGCCAGCCTGCCGCTGTGGGATATGGCGCTGGCCGTCTACAACGGCTGCTACTCGTTTGCGGAGGGCGGCATCACGCCGTACACCCCGCAGTGCTGACGCTGGTCATCGGCGGCGCGGCCAGCGGCAAAAGCGCCTATGCGGAGTCGCTCTGCCTGCGCGCACCGCTGCCGCGCACCTATCTGGCGACGATGCAGGTCTGGGACGCCGAGTGCGCCGCCCGCGTGGCGAAGCACCGCGCCATGCGGGCCGAAAAGCAGTTCACCACGGTAGAGTGCCCGCTGCACCTGGACCGCGTGGCCCTGCCCCGGCGCGGCACCGTGCTGCTGGAGGACCTGGGCAACCTGGCCGCCAATGAGCTGTATGACCCCGACGGTGCAGGGACGGAAACCGCGGCGGCGATCCTGCGGGGCATTGACAAGATGCTGCTGCAATGTGATAATCTGATTGTGGTTTCCAATGAGGTGTTCAGCGGTGGGGCAGACTATGCGGGCGATACGGACCGCTATCTGCGCACGCTGGCCGCCGTCAACAACGCTGCGGCGGCGCGGGCAGACCGCGTGGTGCGCGTTGTCTGCGGCATCCCCGTCTATTACAAAGGAAGTGAAGGTCCGTGACAGCTTTACAGACGATTGCGGTGGCGTTCGCCATGTTCTCGGCCCTGCCGATGCCGCAGTTCGACTGGAACGAAAAAAATATGCGGTACGCGCTCTGCGCCTTCCCGCTGGTGGGGGTGGTGTGCGGCGCACTGTGGTGCGTCTGCGGCGTGCTGCCGCTGCCTGCGGCGGCCCGCGCGGCAGGGTTCTGCCTTGTGCCGGTCTGGGTCACGGGCGGCATCCATCTGGACGGCTACGCCGACACCTGTGACGCACTTTCAAGCTACGGCGATACCGCGAAGAAGCTGGAAATTTTAAAGGACCCCCACTGCGGCGCGTTCGCGGTCATCCGGCTGTGCAGCTACTTTGCGGCGTATTTTGCGCTGTGCGGCTGTGTGGCGTTCACCCCGCGGGTCGGCGTGCTCTGGACGCTGGCGCTGGTGGGGGAGCGGGCGCTGTCCGGGCTGGCCGTGGCGGCGTTCCCGCTGGCGAAAAATACCGGCCTTGCCCACACCTTTGCCACGGCGGCGGACCGCGTCCGCGTGCGGCAGGTGCTGGCCGCACTCTGCGCCATGCTGGCCGTGGGGCTGACTGCACTGGGCGGCTGGGCGTTGGTGCTGGCCGCAGGCTGCGTTTTTGCGCGGTACTACGTTGTTGCCAAAAAACAGTTTGGCGGTGTGACCGGTGATCTGGCCGGGTGGTTCCTGCAAAAATGCGAGATCTGGATGCTGGCGGCGCTGGCCGTCTGCCAATGGCTGGGGGTGCTGTAAATGGTGTTTGTGACAGGGCCGCTCTGCAGCGGCAAGCGCACCTTTGCGCAAAAGCTCGGCGGGCGGCAGGTGTACGATGTGCAGGATTTGGCCGCCGACGCCGCCGATTTGAACCGGCTGGCCGACGAGCTGGCAGATTATGATGTGGTGACCGCGGCGGAGGTCGGCGGCGGCGTTGTGCCGATTGACCCCGCTGCGCGTGCCGCGCGGGAGGCGGCGGGCCGTCTGGCCTGTCTGCTGGCCGCGCGGGCGGACTGCGTTGTGCAGATGTTTTGCGGTCTGCCGACGATTTTGAAAGGAGAACTTCCGAAATGCTGATTTATTTACTGCGCCACGGCCTGACCGAGTACAACGCCCAGAAGCGCTATCAGGGTCAGCGGGACATCCCGCTCTCGTCCGAGGGGCTGGCCCAGCTGCGCCGGGCTGATATTGACCCGAAGGTTGTCTATATTTCCACGCTGCAGCGCACAAGGCAGACGGCGGAGGTGCTGTTCCCGGACGCGGAGCTCGTGCCCGTGGACGGGCTGAAGGAGATGTGCTTCGGCAGCTTTGAAGGCCGCAATTATATTGAGATGGAGCACGACCCCGACTATCAGGCGTGGGTCGCCGCCAACTGCGAGAGCAGCTGCCCCGACGGTGAGCGCAAGGATGATTTCAGTGACCGCGTATGCCGCACGTTTGCGGCGCTGGTGGACAAGGCGCTGGCCGACGGCGAGGAAATGCTGGTGATCCTGGCCCACGGCGGCACCCAGATGGCCGCGTTGGAGCGCTACGGCGTGCCGCGCCGCAGCTATTACCGGTGGTGCGGCCCCAACGCGGGCGGCTATGTGCTGGACGCCCGTGACTGGGCGGCGCGGCATGAGCTGCGTTTGGTCAAGACCGTGCAGTACACGAAGGAGAGCACATGCTGATCTTTTGGGCGGTGCTGGGCGGCTTTTTGCTGGACGCTCTGTTTGGCGACCCGACGTGGCTGCCGCATCCGGTGGTGCTCATGGGCCGGTGCATCTCGGCGCTGGAAAAGCACCTGCGCACCGCACTGCCCAAAACGCCGCGGGGCGAGCTGGCCGGCGGGGCCGCGGTGGCCGCGGTGCTGCCGCTGGACACGCTGGCCGTTACCGGGCTTGCCTGCTGGGCCGCGGCAAGGCTCCATCCAGCGCTGGGGCTGGCGCTGCAAATGCTCTGGTGCGGCCAGGCGCTGGCTGCCAAGGGTCTTGCACAGGAGAGCCGCAATGTGTACAAGGAACTGGCAAAGGGCGACCTGCCCGCGGCCCGCAGGGCCGTGGCCCGCATCGTGGGCCGTGACACGCAAAACCTGACCGCCGCGGGCGTGACCAGAGCCGCCGTGGAGACCGTGGCCGAGAACGCCAGCGACGGCGTCATTGCGCCGCTTTTGTATATGCTCCTTGGCGGGGCACCGCTGGCGCTGACCTACAAGGCCATCAACACGATGGACAGCATGCTCGGCTACAAAAACGAAAAATATCTTTATTTCGGGCGCTGTGCCGCCAAATTGGACGATGCCGCCAACTGGCTGCCCAGCCGCCTGGCCGCGCTGCTCTGGGTGGCTGCGGCGGCGCTGACGGGCAACAACGCCCGCGGGGCGTGGCGCATCTGGCGGAGGGACCGCCGCCGCCACGCCAGCCCCAACAGCGCCCAGACCGAGAGCGCCTGCGCCGGGGCACTGGGCGTGCAGCTGGCGGGCCCGGCCTATTACTTTGGCGAATATTACGATAAGCCGACAATTGGCGACCCGCTGCGGGAGATCGAGCCGCGGGACATCCTGCGCGCCAACCGCATGATGTACGCCGAGAGCCTGCTGGCCCTTGTGCTGGGGCTGGTCGTGCGGCTGATGCTTGTCTTGTGAGGGAATGCGGAATGGAACTGGTACACGGCGGCGACTGGGCGGGCTATCGGGCCGAGTTTGGCCGGGACGCACTGGATTTTTCGGCCAACGTCAGCCCGCTGGGGCTGCCCGCGGGCGTGGCGGCGGCCATCACAGCGGCACTGCCCATGGCGGATCGCTACCCGGACCCGCTCTGCCGGGCACTGCGCACTAAGCTGGCCGCGGCAGAGGGTATGGATACTGCGCAAATTTTGTGCGGCAACGGTGCGGCGGATCTGATCTACCGCCTGGCACTGGCCCTGCGCCCGCGGCGCGCATTGCTGCCCGCGCCGACCTTTGCCGAGTACGCTGCTGCGCTGGAAACGGTGAATTGTGACGTACAGCGGTTTCTTTTGCGGGAGGAAAACGACTTTGCCGTGACGGACGGCTTTGTAGACGCCATCGACGACAGCACCGATGCAGTGTTCCTCTGCCAGCCCAACAACCCCACCGGGCAGGTCACACCGCTCGCTATGGTGCAAAAATTGCTGCACCGCTGTGCCGACTGCGGCGCGGTGCTGGTCGTGGATGAGTGCTTCCTCGACTTCCTCGCCGCGCGGGATGCCCTGACAGCTAAGACAGTTTTGCGCGATGCACCGAACCTTATAATCTTAAAGGCATTCACCAAGCTCTACGCTATGGCCGGGGTGCGGCTGGGGTATGCGCTGTGCAGTGACGCGGCGTTGCTGGACAAAATGCGCGCGGCGGGTCAGCCGTGGGCCGTGTCCGGTCTGGCACAGGCCGCAGGGCTGGCCGCACTGGAGGAGACCGCCTATGCCGACAGCGTGCGCACACTCATTGCCGACCAGCGCCCAAGGCTGGCCGCGGGACTGCGGGCACTGGGGCTGCGGGTCGTGGACGGACAGGCCAACTACCTGCTGTTCCGCGCACCGGCGGACTTTGGGGCAAAGCTGCGCCGTCACGGTGCGGTGGTGCGCGGCTGCGGCAACTACCCGGGGCTGGACGAGACGTGGTACCGCACCGCTGTGCGCACCCAAAAAGAAAACGAACAGCTGTTGAAAATTATGCGGGAGGTGCTGGCATGAGCCGGGCAGGGTGCATCATGGTGCAGGGCACGATGAGCGGCGCGGGCAAAAGCCTGCTGTGCGCGGCGCTCTGCCGCATTTTTGCGCAGGACGGCTACAAGACCGCGCCGTTCAAAAGCCAGAATATGGCGCTGAACAGCTTTGTGACCCGGGACGGCCTCGAAATGGGCCGCGCACAGGTCGTGCAGGCGCAGGCCGCGGGTGTCGAGCCCGATGTGCGGATGAACCCGATCCTGCTCAAGCCGAGCAGCGATGTGGGCAGCCAGGTCATCGTGAACGGCGAGGTCCGCGGCGATATGCCCGCAAAGGAATACTTCCGCCGCAAAAAGTCGCTGATTCCCGATATTCTGCGTGCCTACGACAGCCTTGCCGATGAATTTGACATCATCGTCATCGAGGGCGCGGGCAGTCCCGCCGAGATCAACCTGAAGGCAGACGACATTGTCAATATGGGGCTGGCAAAGCTCGTGGACGCGCCGGTTCTGCTGGCGGGCGACATTGACCGCGGCGGCGTCTTTGCGCAGCTGTACGGCACGGTGGCGCTGCTGGAGCCGGACGAGCGCGCGCGTATATGCGGGCTTATCATCAATAAATTCCGCGGAGACGTAGAAATTTTGCGCCCCGGGCTGGCAATGCTGGAGGAAAAAACGCAGCTGCCGGTGCTGGGCGTCGTGCCGTACCTGCGGGTGGACATCGAGGACGAGGACTCGCTTGCGCCGCGGTTGCAAAGCAAAAGCGCGGTCAAGCCGCTGGACGCAGCTGTCTTGAAATTGCCGCATATTTCCAATTTTACCGATTTTATGCCGCTGGAACAGCACCCGCTTTTGGGTGTGCGGTACGTGCAGTCCGTGCGGGAGCTGGGCGCGCCGGATCTGGTCATTCTGCCCGGCACCAAAAACACGGTGAACGACCTGCTGTGGCTGCGCCAGTCCGGGCTGGAGGCCGCTGTGCTCAAGCTGGCAGCAGGCGGCACGCCGGTGCTGGGCGTCTGCGGCGGCTATCAGCTGCTGGGCGAGACGCTCGACGACAGTCAGGGCACCGAGAGCGGCCATCCGCAGACGCTGCGCGGACTGGGCCTGCTGCCGACGCGGACGGTCTTTACCGCCGAAAAGCGCCGCGCACAGGTCACGGCGACGGCTGCCGCGCCCTTTGCCGGGGCTGCGCTGACCGGATATGAAATTCACACGGGCCGCACCGCGGTGAACGGCGCACCGTTCTGCCGCTATGCCGACGGCACACCGGAGGGCTGCGTGCAAAACGCCGTGTTCGGCACCTACCTGCACGGCCTGTTTGACAGCGGCGAATTGACGGAGCAGCTGGCCGCGTACCTCTGCCGCCGCAAGGGAATTGCGCCGGAGACCGCTGCGCCGCTTGCGATGGACGACTACCGCACACAGCAGCTGGACCTGCTGGCCGACGGCGTACGCAGTGCGCTGGACATGGACGCCGTCTACGCGGCCATGGGTCTGCACAACCCCAGAGGAGGAAAAAAATGACACCGCAGCATCATCTGCCCGCCGACATTGAGCGCACGAGCATGGGCATTATCACGGCGGAGCTGGCCGCGCGCGGGCTTGCGGTTCCGCCCGAAAACGCCGCCGTGGTCAAGCGCGTTATTCACACGACAGCGGATTTTGATTACGCCGAGAACCTGCGCTTCACACCCGGCGCGGCGGCGGCGGGCGTCGCGGCCATGCGTGCCGGGGCAGTGGTCATCACCGACACCAACATGGCGCTGGCGGGCATCACAAAGCCCGGTCTGGCCAAATTGGGCGGGCAGGCACTCTGCTTTATGGCCGACCCCGCTGTCGCCGCTGCGGCGAAGGCGGCGGGCTCGACCCGGGCCGCCGCCGCCATGCACAGGGCCGCGCGGGAGTACCCCGGCGCGGTGCTGGCCGTTGGCAACGCCCCCACGGCGCTGCTGACGATTGCGGACGAGATCGAAAGCGGTCTGCGCCCCGCGCTGGTCATCGCCGTGCCTGTCGGCTTTGTGAACGTGGTGGAAAGCAAGGAGCGGCTGTTTGCGGTTTGCACGCAGTACGGCGTGCCCGCCATCGCCGCCATGGGCCGCAAGGGCGGCAGCAATGTGGCTGCCGCCATCTGCAATGCGCTGGTGTATTCCGCCGCCGAGATGCTCGACCCTGCGGCAAGAGGATGGCAGTAATACACTTTCTACCCCCGGTGTTTCCCTACAACCGAAAATTTTGGCGCGGAGGAGGCGTTTTGCCTCCTCCGCTTTTTTGTTTCCCTATAGCTTTCAGCCTTATGCGTGAAGATGGTGTTTGAGCTTTCTGTAACTGCTGACGTAATTTTTCATAATGCGCTCGCTTTTGCTTGACTGCGCGACCATTTACGAATGTGGATTTTCGTTTAAAGACGTTAAATGGCAATAGAATTACGGAAATATCAGGTCAGGGCCCAAGCGCCCATCAGAATGGCCAGAAACACTACATTGGAAATAGTAAACATCGCAAAATAGTGCCCTTTTTCAGCAGGTACTTCATTTGCAATCTGTCGATAAGAAATTAGGCTTGCCATGGATGCAATTAATGTGCCAAGGCCACCAAGGTTTGTGCCAATAATCAGCGCACGGAAATTATCGGTAAATCCAGAAAGCAGGATGGCAGCAGGCACATTACTGGTCACTTGAGAGGCCAGAACTGATACCAAAACCTCATGGCCGGCCAGAATATTCTGCAACCATCCAGAGAACGCTTCCATCCGACCTAAGTTCCCGATGAAAATGAACAGTGCTACAAAGGTAAGAATCAGAGAATAGTCTACGCGGCCAAGAGTGGGGCGGTCGGCAAAGAAGGCGCACACCAAGATAGCGACGAATGCAACACCGTATGGGAGAACACGCAATACAACCAATAAACAGGCGACAAACAGAATACCGTACAACGCAATGAGCTTCTTGTCTGGTTCTGAGTTTACCGCAGAATGAGTTACAACAATGTCGGAACCTTCACGGCATAGCCATACTGCCCATATAGCAATAAGCACTAATGATATGATGGAATAGGGGAGCATCAACAGAACAAAAGAGCTCATATCCATCCCGCTCTTGCCATACAAATACAGGTTTTGGGGATTGCCCAGTGGTGTAAGCATACTGCCAAGGTTGGCAGCTATCGTCTGCATACAGACGATAGGGAGGAGCAGTTTGCTGCGAACAGATGCGTTCAAACTATTCAGAACGACAAACGTAAATGGCACGAATGTTAGCAGCGATACATCGTTTGTTATCAGCATACTGCTGAAGAAGCATAGGCCAGCGAGAACAGCTGTTAGCTGCAAAGTGGTGCGGGTATGAGATAGGAGGGCATGGCCGAGTCTATCAAATACGCCTTGCCCTCTCAGTCCGGCCATAACTGTCATTAGCGAAAACAGGATTGCAAGAGTACGGAAATCGATATATCCGAGGTATTCTGCGTCCGGGGGGACAAAGAAAGCGGAAATGATCGCCAAACAAGTGGCAATGCTCAGGACAGGTTCTTTCTGGAAAATGTGCTTACTCATCATAAATAAGATTCTCTTTCCGATCATTCGTTATCTCTTCCGGACGGCAAAACCAAAAGCTGTACCGCAAATACCACCGACAATGTGCATAAAGTTGGCTACATTATCTTGTATAAAGAGGATACTGTATATCTGCTGGCTTAAGTACAGCACGCCAACCAAGATGAAGGTGATAGGGATACCTCCATTCTTACTGCCGGCCAAACTGGAGAGCATGATGAGCATGAATACGATACCGGATGCACCAAGCAATGCAGAAGTGGGGAACAGCACACACTGCAATATGCCGGATACCAGCGCGGTCATAAGGATACCGCTTAGAAGTGTTCGGCTTCCATATCGTTCTTCCAAAGGTGGAGCGACAACAAGGAAGAGGAGCATATTGTTTATAAAGTGATCCCAACCGCCGTGGCCAAGGACATGACCGAACAACCGGACATAGAATAGCGGATCCGTCATCGACGAGCGATACACACTAAACAGGTGCGAGGTTGTCCAGTTGTTTGTTAAGTAGCCCAATACCAGAGAGGCGAGGGACAAAAAGAAAAAGGTCAGTGTGACGGGGGCATTGTATTGGAGTCGGATGCTGCGTTTCATAGAAGTTCCTCCATCATTATTGGATATTATTAGTATAGCACATTAGAGCGAAATATGTTGCAGAATAGAAAATAATCTGGGAGAGTAAAAGAGGAAGTAAATAAAACCATTTAAAGGCAATTGGATATTTCGCAGGGAAGATGTGCAGCAGCGGTCAAATCGCAGTCAGCAAGGGCTGCCCCTGCAGGGGGATAATTTGTGTGCTTTCCTTTTATAATACCGGAAGATGAGAAAAACGGCGATTTAATTAGATAAATATTTTTACCTAATAATATTGACATTCGAAACAAACGTGGTATAATGACCTCATTGACAATTACGTCAATTTATTTAGTTAAATTATGTGAGGTACGCAATATGAGCTTTGAAGAAGTAAAAGAAGTATTTGTTGACACCCTGAACTGCGATGCTGATAAGGTCACCATGGATGCCAGCCTGACCGACGACCTGCAGGCGGACAGCCTGGATGCGGTAGAGCTGAACATGGCGTTTGAGGACAAGTTCGGCGTTACGATTGCCGACGAGGATCTGGGGACGCTCAAAACCGTGGGCGACATCTTCAACTATCTGGCTGCGCGGGCAGCCTAAAGGGTATTGCAGGATGAGTGCCATTGAAAAGCTGTTCCCGACCAGCCCGCAGGAGCGCAGCTTTCAGATGAAAGCCCGCCGCGATGCCGGCACGGCTGCGCCCAACTGGGTGCCGCCGCAATTTGTCGAGTGCAAAAAATGTGGCCGCCGTGCCACGCGGCAGGTTTGGGTCAAGAGCCAGTATGTCTGCCCCAACTGCGGGGTGCATTTGGCAATCGGCGCCTATTATCGGCTCAGCACGGTTCTGGACCACGGAACTTTTAAAGAGCTGAACCCGGACATTGCGCCCAACGATGTGCTGCATTTTCCCGATTATCAGGAAAAGCTGGCCGCTGCTTCGGGCAAGACCGGCCTGAAAGAAGCCGCCGTTACGGCAATCGGCAGGATCGGCGGCGTGCAGGCGGTGGTCGCTGTGCTGGACAGCCGCTTTTTTATGGGCAGTATGAGCACCGCTGTTGGTGAAAAAATCACACGTGCGATTGAGTACGCTGCCGACAAGCACCTGCCGCTCATCATTTTTTCCGCCAGCGGCGGCGCACGGATGCAGGAGGGCATTTTCAGCCTGATGCAGATGGCCAAAACCAGCGCCGCGCTGGAACGGTTCAACCGCAGCGGCGGGTTGTACATCAGCGTGCTGACCCACCCCACCACAGGCGGAGTCACGGCCAGCTTTGCCAGTCTGGGTGATATTACGCTCGCCGAACCGGGGGCACTCATCGGTTTTGCCGGGCCGCGCGTCATTGAACAGACCATCGGTGAAAAGTTGCCCGACGGGTTCCAGCGCAGCGAGTTCCAGCTGGAACACGGTTTTGTGGATCAGGTCGTACCGCGCACCGAGTTGAAAGAGGTCTTAACGCGGATCTTGCAGCTCCACACACAGGGGAGGAAGCGCAGATGATCAAAGAAGTTTTGCAGCAGTTGGAACCGCTGGACGCGCAGATCGACGCGCTGTGCAGCCGTGCCGATGACACCGAAATGGCGAGCACGACCACCCATGCGGCTGAACTGGCTGAGCTTTCCGCAGAGGAAAACACGCTTTTACAGCGCTGCACCTCGCTGACGCCGGAGGACCGCGTTTTTCTGGCCCGCCGCCCTGACCGCCCGCATATAACCGAAATGATCGACAACCTGTTTACTGACTTTTTTGAGCAGTGCGGTGACCGACAATGCAAAGAGGATGCGGCCATTTTATGCGGGATCGCACGGTTCCACGGGATGCCCGTTACCGTTTTGGGGCACCGCAAAGGGACTACGCTGGAAGAAAACCTGCGCTGCAACTTTGGCATGCCGGGACCGGAGGGCTACCGCAAGGCCCTGCGCGTGATGAAACAGGCAGAAAAATTTCACCGTCCCATCATCACTTTTATTGACACTCCCGGTGCTTACCCCGGCAAGGATGCGGAAGAACGCGGCCAAGGGGAAGCCATTGCCCGCAACCTGATGGAGATGAGCGGCCTGACCGTCCCGGTGCTGGCCATTGTCACAGGCGAGGGGTCCAGCGGCGGCGCGCTGGGTCTGGGCGTTGCCAACCACATTCTGATGCTGGAAAATGCCGTGTACTCCGTGCTGAGCCCCGAGGGGTTTGCCAGTATTCTGTGGAAAGATGCTTCCCGCAGCGGCGAAGCCTGCACCATGATGAAGCTGACGGCACAGGACCTGTACGCAGATGGCATTGTGGAAGAAGTCATCCCCGAACCGCTGGGCGGCGCACAGCGTGGACGGCAGCTGCTTTTCAGCCGGTTGGACACTGCCATTGCGGTGCACCTTGCCGCTTTATGTAAGATGAGCGGCAAAGCGTTGGCAGAACAGCGCTACAAAAAATATCGCCGCATCGGAGAAATGAGGGGCGCATGAAAGGTTTACAGCTGTTGGCTACCGGCGGGGCATTGCCCGGCCGTGTAGTGACGAACGAGGACTTGCGCCGACAGGTGGACACCAGCGACGAATGGATCACGATCCGCACCGGCATCTGCCAGCGCTATTACTGCACCGAAAACGAGGATGCCGCCACGCTGGCTGTCACCGCCGCCCGTCAGGCCCTGACCCGCAGCGGTCTGGCGGCAAACGACATTGCCTGCTGTGTTGTGGCAACGCTCTCGGCCCCGACGGCTACCCCAAGCATTGCCTGCCGCGTACAGGCTGCCCTGGGTCTGCCGGAAAACCGGCCTGCCTTTGATGTGAATGCAGCCTGTTCTGGCTTTATTTATGCCGCCGCCGCGGCCCACGGGCTCCTGAGCACGCTGGGCGGGCGGTATGCGCTGGTCATTGGCTGCGAGGCACTCTCCCGCATGGTGGACCCGACTGACCGTACGACCTGTGTGTTGTTTGGCGACGGCGCGGGTGCGGCTGTTTTTGAACTGGCCGAAAATGCACCGTTTGCCGTAACGTTAGGCGCACGGGGCAGTGAAGCGATCCGCGCGGGCGGCCCTGCGGCCTGCGATACCGCACCGATCACGATGGACGGCAGGGCGGTTTTCCGCTTTGCCGTGGAGGCTATGCCGCGCTGTCTGCAAGCCGTGCTGGATCGCAGCCAAAAGGCGTTGTCTGATCTGGACTGGGTAGTCTGCCACCAGGCCAACAGCCGCATAATTGACCATTGTGTCAAAAGTTTACACGCAGAACCGTCAAAGTTTTACAAAAACATAAGCCGTCACGGCAACACCAGTGCTGCCAGCATCCCGATTGCCCTGCACGAAATGGCGGAAAGTGATCTGCTGCGCCCCGGCCAGACGCTGGCCTGCATCGGCTTTGGCGGCGGGCTGACATGGGGCGGGATGCTGCTGACGTATGAGGGTAGAAAATGAAGCTGCTCAATGAAATTTTAGGTACAAAATATCCCATTATACAGGGCGGCATGGCCAATATCGCCACGGGCGAGTTTGCCGCTGCCTGTTCCAACGCCGGGGCACTGGGGCTGATCGGCTCCGGCGGCATGGACGCGGACTCCCTGCGGGAAAACATCCGCCGCTGCCGCGCACTGACCGACAAGCCCTTTGGCGTGAACATCATGCTGATGCACCCGCAGGCGGATGAATTTGCCAAAATCGTGGTGGAGGAGGGCGTAAAGCTCGTCACCACCGGGGCGGGAAATCCGGGAAAGTACATGGCCGCGTGGAAAGCAGCCGGTATCACGGTCATCCCCGTGGTGGCAGCAGCCATTTTGGCCAAACATCTGGAACCGCTCGGCATTGACGCCGTTATTGCCGAGGGTACCGAGAGCGGCGGCCATGTGGGCGAGATGACCACGATGGCACTTGTTCCGCAGGTCCTCGATGCCGTCCATGTGCCGGTCATCGCTGCGGGCGGTATTGCCGATGGACGAGGGCTGGCTGCTGCGCTGGCATTGGGGGCGTGCGGTGTGCAGGTCGGTACCTGTCTGCTGGCGAGCACCGAGTGCCCCATCCATGAAAACTATAAAGCCGCCCTGTTAAAAGCCCGCGACAGTGATACCATCGTGACCGGGCGCATCGGCGGCACCCCTGTGCGTGTACTGAAAAACCGCATGAGCCGCGAGTATGTCCGCCAGGAAAAGGCCGGGGCTGATAAAATGGCGCTGGAACGCTTTACTTTAGGCAGTCTGCGCAAGGCTGTGTTTGACGGTGACACCGAGAATGGCAGCCTGATGGCCGGACAGGCCGCAGGGCTGCTGCACGAAGTCCGCCCGGTGGAAGAAATTTTTGCCGCGATGGTAAGCGAAGCCAAAGACTGCATCGCCGGGGTGTACAAGGAGATCACCTTATGAAACTAGCATTTTTATACGCCGGGCAGGGAAGCCAGCACGCCGGTATGGGCCGGGATCTTTACGAGACTTTCCCGGCTTTCCGCGCTGCTTTTGACGAAGCCGACGCGGCGGTGGATTTTGATTTGAAAGAAGTCTGCTTTACCGACGCAGCCGGTGTATTGAACGAGACCCAATACACCCAGCCCTGCATGACGGCGTTTGCCGCCGGCCTTACTGCCGTACTGCGGGAGGCAGGTGTCACACCGGATTATGCGGCAGGGCTGTCGCTGGGAGAGTATTCCGCCCTGGCCTGTGCGGGGGTGTTCGATGTGCAGACCGCAGTCGCTTTAACCGCTTTCCGCGGTAAGGCAATGGCTGCGGCTGCGGCGGGGCGCACCTGCGGGATGACAGCCGTTTTGGGGCTGGACGAAGCCCCCTTGCAGGCATGCTGCAATGCAGCCGCCGACGAAGGTGTTGTGCAGATCTGCAACTACAACTGCCCCGGCCAGCTGGTCATTGGCGGTGACAAGGCCGCTGTCGATAAGGCTGCCGAGTTGGCACTTGCTGCCGGGGCACGGCGCTGCCTGCCGCTGAATGTCAGCGGCCCGTTCCATACCTCATTGATGCACCCGGCAGGGGATGCACTGCGGGAAAAATTTGAGGCTGTCCGCTTTGCGCCGATGCAGTTCCCGGTGCTGTTCAACTGCCTGGGACACGAGATGGAGGAAACAGACACCATTGCCGCGCTGCTGGAAAAACAGGTGCAGTCCGGCGTGCGTTGGGAGGTGACCGTCCGCCGTCTGGCAGAATTGGGCGTGGACGCCGCCATTGAGATCGGTCCCGGCAGGGCGTTGACCGGGTTTGTCAAAAAGACGGTGGGAAGTGCTATCTCGTGCTATCCGGTGGAAACTACCGCGCAGCTGCAACAGCTGCTGCGCACCATGAAAGGAGCCTGACCATGCCGCAAACCGAAAACTTGCGCCGTGCCGCTCTGGTTACGGGCGGGGCCAAAGGCATTGGCCGTGCCATTTGCCGGGCTTTGGCCGAAAACGGCATGAACATTGCCGTCAACTATGCCGGCAGCGCTGCCGCTGCCGAGGAAACAGCCGCAGCCTGCCGCGCCCTTGGCGTGCAGACTGTCACGCTGCAGGCGGACGTGCGCAGCCCCGAAGCATGTCAGAAACTGGTAGAAGATACCGTTGCCGCTTTTGGGCGGATCGATGTGCTGGTCAACAACGCGGGCATTACCGCCGACAAATTGCTTCTGCGGATGACCGAAGCTGATTTTGACAATGTGCTTGCCACCAACCTGAAGGGGGCGTTTTTCTGCACCAAAGCGGCCTGCCGCTTTATGATGCACCAGCGGTATGGGCGCATTATCAGCGTCAGCAGTGTTGTCGGTCTGCACGGCAATGCGGGTCAGGCCAACTACGCGGCCAGCAAGGCGGGGCTGATCGGCCTGACGAAAAGCGCTGCCAAAGAGTATGCTGCCCGCAATATTACCGCCAACGTTGTGGCTCCCGGTTTTATTGCAACGGATATGACCGCCGTGCTGTCGGAACCGGCCCGTGCCGCAGCGGAAGCGGCCATCCCGGCAGGCAAGATCGGCCATGCCGAGGATGTTGCGGCGGCGGTGGCTTTTCTGGCAGGGGAGCAGGCCGGGTATATTACCGGGCAGGTCCTTTGCGTTGACGGCGGAATGGGAATGTGAGGTGTGCAATGGACACAAAAAAGAAACGCCGGGTCGTTATTACCGGCCTTGGCACGGTAAATCCTACCGGCAATACGGTGGCAGAAAGCTGGGCGAACATTAAGGCTGGCCGCTGCGCAGTAGGACCGATCACGGCTTTTGATACGACTGATTTTAAAGTAAAGCTGGCCGCAGAGGTCAAGGACTTTGACCCCGCCGCGCGCATCGACAAGCGCGAAGCCCGCAAAATGGCACGCTTTACCCAGTTTGCCGTGGCCGCCGCCGACGAAGCCGTCCGCGACAGCGGCCTTGCGCTGGAAGAAATCGATCATACGCGGTTTGGCGTGATACTTTCCAGCGGCATCGGCGGCCTGCCCACCATCGAGGAAGAACATACCCGCGGTCAGCAGCGCGGCTTTGAAAAGGTCAGCCCCTATTTTGTCCCCATGTCCATTGGCAATATGGCGGCGGGGCAGATCGCCATCCGTTTTGGCTTGCAGGGCATGTGCAGCTGCCCCACCACCGCCTGTGCAGGCGGCACCAATGCAATCGGCGATGCGTTCCACCGTATCCGCGATGGATACGAGGACCGTATGCTCTGCGGCGGCAGCGAAAGCTGCATCAGCCCGCTGGGCGTGGGCGGCTTTGCCAGCATGAAAGCCCTTTGCACGGCGGACGACCCGGCCCGGGCCTCGATCCCTTTTGATGCCCGCCGCAGCGGCTTTGTGATGGGCGAGGGCAGCGGCGTACTGCTGCTGGAAGAACTCGAGGCCGCCAAAGCGCGCGGTGCCAAAATTTATGCCGAGGTCGTGGGCTATGGCGCTAACTGTGACGCCTACCACTTTACCGCCCCGGCACCGGGCGGCGCAGGCGGTGCGGCCTGTATGCGGCTGGCGCTGGCCGACGGCGGGGTAGTGCCTGAACAGATCGGCTACATCAACGCCCACGGGACGTCCACCCACCTGAATGACAGCTGCGAGACAACTGCCATCAAAACGGTGTTCGGCGGCCATGCGTACAAGCTGGCCGTGTCTTCTACCAAGTCGATGACCGGCCATCTGCTGGGCGGTGCAGGTGGGGTAGAGGGCGTATTTACCGCGCTGGCTCTGCACGATGCCTTTTTGCCAGCCACCGTCAATTTGCAGGAGCCGGACCCGGAGCTGGATCTGGACTATATCCCCAACCATGGGCGCGCGGCGCAGGTGGAGTATGCCATGAGCGATAGTCTGGGCTTTGGCGGCCATAACGCCTGCGTGGTATTCAAACGCTGGGAGGGATGAGGATGAACTATACGCCAAATGAGCCGCCCCGAGCCATGAGCGCGGCAGAGATCGAAGAGATCCTGCCGCACCGTTACCCATTTGCTTTGGTGGATAAGATCCTGGACTACACCCCCGGCCAATGGGCGCGGGGCGTCAAATGCGTGACACGCACGGAGCCGTTTTTTGAGGGGCACTTTCCGGGACACCCCGTTATGCCCGGTGTGCTGATTCTGGAAGCGCTGGCCCAGACCGGGGCGGTAGCCGCGTTAAGCCTGCCGGAAAACCGCGGAAAGCTCGCCCTGTTCGGCGGCGTAAAAAACGCCCGTTTCCGCCGTCAGGTCATACCCGGCGATGTGCTGATATTGGAATGTGAGCTGATAGAACAGCATGGCCCGGTAGGCATCGGCAAGGCCACCGCATGGGTGGACGGCGTGCGCGCGGCCAACGCTGAGCTGACGTTTGTTCTCACGGATGCCTGAGGGCTGGTTTTACATGGCGGAATGTGCTATAATAAATCCACTAACCTACAGGGGGATTCTCGCTATGCTGGACCAGACATTCGGACGGGTATATACCAAATTCAAACTGCACTTCTATAAGCAGATCTTCAGCCGATTCGAGGATCGCGAAGCCACGCTGACGACGGTAGAATCTTTCTGCATGGAAGTCATCATGGCATTGGGCGAACCTACGATTGCGCAGTTCAGCCACATGATGAATCTTTCTACCCCCAACGCCGCGTATAAGATCAACTCACTGGTCAAAAAAGGCTATGTGGAGCGCATTCAGTCCACCATCGACAAGCGGGAATACCGCCTGCGCCCGACCCAAAAGTACATTGATTACTATAACATCAGTTATTCCTACTTGCACCTTGTCATGGAGCGCGCGAAACAGCGCTTCGGCCCCGATGACCTGGCTAAATTGGAGGAAATGCTGCAAGTCGTCTCCGATGAGCTGATGCCGGAGATTCAACTGCCTGAATAATATACAAAATGTGAACCACTCCCCATGGAGCGATTCACATTTTCAGACTGTCGAAAAACTCTTGTAGGGGCGAGCATTGCTCGCCCGCACCCGTTTGCCTTGTAAGAAAACTATCCCAGAAAATGCGTTGCTGCGGTAAGTTGGCGGGCGACCAATGGTCGCCCCTACACACG
>OHVT01000292.1_pt1 | contig 26385 bp, 25 predicted proteins | sample 1579441 | NCBI WGS metagenome assembly OHVT01 (sample SAMEA3882542, study PRJEB24775) | human gut metagenome | biome: human-associated habitat; feature: intestine environment; material: feces | place: Netherlands | collected 2009/2010
TAACAGAGTATTTCTCAAATTCAAGAGTGTAACACATGTCTTGACAACCAAGACACCGCCGCCGTTGAACTTGCGGTTTCCATAGCCATTTGCGCCGCATTGTGATATAATGATTCAGACTATGGACGGCAGCCTTAGCAAAGGGCTGCCCTTTCACTTTTCGGACCGCCGCGGCGGCCCGGTCAGGAGGATTTTTTATGGAAAAGAACTTGCAGACTCTCTTGGAGCTGCTGCCCGCCAAAGAGGTCAGCGGCAATCCCGATAAAGTCATTACAGATATCACCATCGACTCGCGGACCGTCCAGCCCGGCAGCCTCTTCATTGCCCTCAAAGGCGTCCACGCCGACGGCCACAAATTCCTCGGCAAAGCCGCCCAGGTCGGTGCGGCAGCCGCCCTCGTGGAAGATGTCCCCGCCGATGCCCCGGCGGGCCTGACGCTCATCCGCGTCCCCGATGTCCGCAAGGCAATGGAACTCGTGACACCGTTCTTCTACGACTATCCCGGCAAGGCCATGCGCATGATCGGCGTGACCGGCACGAACGGCAAAACGACGAGCACGAACATCATCCGCCGCGTCCTCATGCAGGCAGGGTACAAGTGCGGCCTCATCGGCACCATCAACGTCCTCATCGGCGACGAAGCCATTACGTCGCACAACACGACGCCCGACGTGGCGGACCTGCAGAAGTTCCTCTACCGCATGAAGGAAGCCGGCTGCCAGTACGTGGTCATGGAAGTTTCCTCCCACGCCCTGGCCCTGAACCGCGTGGCAGGCATCGAATACGACACGGCCATGCTGACGAACATCACGGAAGACCACCTGGACTTCCATAAGACCATGGAAGCATACCGCGACGCCAAGAGCCTTTTGTTCGAACACCTGGCGGACGGCACGAAACCGAACAAGAACGCCGTCTTCAACGCCGACGACCCGTCGTCGGCCGTCCTCGAAGGCCGCACCAAGGTACCGTACCTGACCTACGGCATGGGCAAGGACAACGACATCTACCCCCTGGACTACGAAGTCGGCGCCAAGGCCATGCACCTGAAACTCCACACGCCGGCCGGCGACATGGACCTGCACCTGAAGATCACGGGCAAGTTCAACGTCTACAACGTCATGGGCTCCATCGGCGTTTTGCTGGCGGAAAAGGTTTCCCGCGAAGACATCATTAAAGTGCTGGACGGCTTTGCCGGCGTACCGGGCCGGTTCCAGCTCGTGGAAGCGGGCCAGCCCTACACGGTCATCGTCGATTACGCCCACACGCCGGACGGCCTGGAAAACGTCCTGTCCACGGCGCGCCTCATCACGAAGGGCCGCCTGTGGGTCGTCTTCGGCTGCGGCGGCGACCGGGACAACAAAAAGCGCCCCATCATGGGCGAAGTCTGCCTGCGCCTGGCCGATGACCTGGTCGTGACGAGCGACAATCCGCGCTCCGAAGACCCGGAACGCATCATCGACATGATTTTCGCAGCCCTGCAGCACGTGCCGGAAGGCAAAACGGTGACCCGCCTGGCCGACCGCCGGGAAGCCATCCATTACGCCCTGGCCCACGCCGCGGACGACGATGTCATCCTGATTGCCGGCAAAGGCCATGAAGACTATCAGATCTTAAAGGATAAGACCATCCATTTCAGTGATAAAGAAGTCGTGGAAGACTATTGGAAAGGAAAGAACGCATGATCAACCTGGCGGAAGTGGTGAAGGCGACCGGCGGCCGCTGCGACTGGAGCGGCGCCGACGCGCGCAGTCTGGAATTCACGGGTGTCAACACGGACACGCGGACCATCCGGAAAGGGGAACTCTTCATCGCCCTCAAAGGCGAAAAATTCGACGGCCACGCCTATGCGGGCAAGGCCGTGGAAGCCGGTGCCGCGGGCATCGTGGCGTCGGGCCCCGTTTCCGTCCCGGCCGGAACGGCCGTCGTCTATGTGGCGGACACGCTGAAGGCCTACCAGGATATCGCCCACGCCTGGCGCATGGGCTTTCCGGACCTGAAAGTCGTCGCCATCACGGGGTCGAACGGCAAAACGTCGACGAAGGACATGGTGGCGGCCGTCCTTTCCACCAAATACAACGTGGTCAAGACCCAGGCCAATTTCAACAACGAAGTGGGCCTGCCCAAGACCCTGCTCAACATCCGTCCCGACACGCAGATCGCCGTCGTCGAAATGGGCATGCGCGCCCTGGGCCAGATCCGGGCCATGTGCGCCATCGCCTGCCCCGACACGGCCGTCATTACGAATGTCGGCTCGACGCACCTGGGCGAGCTGGGCAGCCTGGACAACATCGCGAAGGCGAAGAGTGAAATCCTCGAAGACCTGCCGAAAGACGGGTTCGCCGTCCTCAACGGCGATCTGCCCCGCGTGCGCGCCATGGCGCCGAAACTGCACGTGCCCTGCGCCTGGTTCGGTTTCCAGGACGGGGACGATGTCCGGGCCGAAGCGGTGGAAATCACGGCAGACGGCAGCTCTTTCCGCTGCCTGGCCGGTGGGGAAGAAGCCGCGGTGACCATGCCCCAGATCGGGGAACACAATGTCATGAATGCCCTCGCGGCTATTGCGGTCGGACAGCATTTCGGTGTAAAATTAAACGATATGGTAAAAGCGCTGGCCGGACTGGCTTTGACGGGCAGCCGGCAGGAAGTGCTCCATTTCGGTCCCTACACGGTCATCAATGACGCCTACAACGCCAGCCCCGCCTCCATGGAGGCGGCGTTCGCGACGCTGGAACGGCTCAAGGCCAGCAGCAAGGCCCCGTGCCGCACCATCGCCGTGGTGGCGGACATGCTCGAGCTGGGCAGCCTTTCGGCTGAAGCCCATGCCGAAGTAGGCCGCCTGGCGGCAAAGACCCGTACGGACCTGCTTGTGTCGTACGGTACGGAAACCGCGCACACGCAGGAAGCGGCCGAAGCGGCCGGGATTCCGGCGTGGCACTTTGCGGACCGCGGCGGCGCCGAGGCCAAACTGAAGGAGATTTTGCGGCCCGGCGACATCGTACTTCTGAAGGGTTCGCATTCCATGCAGGTCAACGGATTGATCGACACAGTGTTCAAGAAACTGGAATCAGACAAAGACAGGGGATAATTTTTCATGCGGGTATTTTCAGATATGCAGGCTCTCGGGGCGCTGCTGACTTCCTTTATCGTGTGCGCGGCGCTGGGACCGGTCCTGATCCCCTTACTGCACAAGTTGAAATTCGGGCAGAGCATCCGTGACGTGGGCCCTGCCAGCCATATGAAGAAGAGCGGCACGCCGACCATGGGCGGCATCATGATCCTCATCGCCCTGACCGTGTCCGTGCTCTTGTGGGACAAACTGACGCCGGTCGTCGTCATCGCCCTGGTACTGACGCTGGGCCATGCCGTCATCGGCTTCATCGATGACTACATCAAGGTCGTCAAGAAACGCAACCTGGGCCTGACGGCGAAGCAGAAGTTCGCCATGCAGACGGCCCTGGCGCTTTGCTACATTTATTACGTCGAAGTCCATGCCGGCCCCCTGGCCACGCTGCTGTGGATTCCGGGCACGCACATCGTCGTGCCTGCGGGCTGGTTCTACTACGTGCTCGCGTTCTTCCTGCTCGTCGGTTCGACGAACGCCGTCAACCTGACGGACGGGCTGGACGGACTGGTATCGTGCGTCACCCTGCCGGTCATGGTCACGTACGCCGTCATCGCCCTGTTGGCGGGCGAGGCGGACCTGAGCCTCTTCGCCATCGCCGTTTTGGGCAGCCTGCTCGGGTTCCTGGTCTGGAACCATCACCCGGCCAAGGTCTTCATGGGCGATACGGGGTCCCTGGCTTTGGGCGGCGCCGTGGCGTCCCTGGCGCTGCTGACCCATACGGAGCTGCTGCTGATCATCGTCGGCGGCGTCTACGTGTGCGAGGCCCTGTCGGTCATCATCCAGGTGACCTACTTCCGCCATACGGGCGGCAAGCGGATTTTCCGCATGACGCCGATCCATCATCATTTCGAACTGGGCGGCTGGAAAGAGACGAAAGTCGTGGCCGTGTTCACGCTGGCCAGCGTCGTGTTCTGCGCGCTGGGCCTGCTGTTATTCTTGCAATGGGGGCTGTAAGCTATGTTATTCGGTAAAAAGGACGAAGGGGAAAAGGCGGCCCGCCAGGCTGCTTCCGTCATGGTGTTCGGGGCCGGTATCAGCGGCCGCGGCGTGGCGGGTGAACTGGCGAAGACAGGCCATCGGGTCTTTTTGTACGACGATACGCCCCATGAGCTGGAGCCGGCCCTGGCAGCCATGCTGACCCGGAACGGCGGCGGCTTCGTGTCGGGCCATCCGGAAGAGCTGCTGCCGAAGGTGCAGCAGATTGTCGTGTCGCCGGCGGTTCCCCTGAATCTGCCGGTGTTGCAGCAGGCGCAGTCCCAGGGCATCGAGGTCATCGGCGAAGTGGAACTGGCCTGGCGCAACTATCCCGGCCACATGATCGGCATCACGGGCACGAACGGCAAAACGACGACGACGACCCTGGTGTGGGAAATGCTCAAGACCCTGCCCGTGCGGTGCGCCATCGGCGGCAACATCGGCAAAGCCCTGAGCGTCCAGGTCGCAGGCCTGGACAAGGACAGCTGGGTGGCGGCGGAACTGTCGAGCTTCCAGCTGGAATCGGTCAAGGACTTCCATCCCGACATCGCGGCGGTCCTCAACCTGACGCCGGACCATATCGAACGGCACGGCACGATGGAGGAGTATGCCCGCTGCAAACGGAACATTTTCCGCAAACAGACGGCTTCGGAAATCACGATTTTGAATTACGACGACGAAGAAGTGCGCACGTGGGGGCGGTTCGCCAAATCCCGCCTGTGCTATTTCAGCCGGGTCGTCGTGCTCCCCGAAGGCGCCTTCATGCAGGACGGAAGCTTCTTCATGAAGTGGGACGGCAAGACCTATGAAATCTGCCACCGGAAAGAACTGAAGATCTTCGGTGCCCACAACGAGGAAAACGTGCTGGCAGCCATCTGCTGCGCCTTTTTCGCGGGCGTGAAGCCCGAGGACATCCGCCGCGTGCTCCTGTCCTTCAAGGGCGTGGAGCACCGCATCGAATACGTGACGACCATCAACGGCGTACCGTACTACAACGATTCCAAGGCCACCAACACGGACTCGACCATCAAGGCGTTGGAAGCCTTCCCGAAAGGGCACATCATCCTCCTGGCCGGCGGCCATGACAAAATGACGCCCCTGGAGCCCATGATGGAGCTCGTGGCGAAAAAGACGGATGCCCTGATCCTGCTCGGGGCGGCACGGGAACGCTTTTACGAAGCGGCCGTGAAGGCCGGCGTGCAGAACATCATCCGCGCGGACAGCTTCAAGGAGGCCGTGGAAAAGGCCCACGCCATGGCGCAGCCTTCCCAGGTGGTGCTGCTGTCCCCGGCGTGCTCTTCCTTCGACATGTTCCACGACATGGGCGAACGGGGCCGCTATTTCAAACAGCTGGTCCGTTCCTTTGAAACGGAAGACCGGCACTGAGCTGCACAGCAGGGAGGAAATACAAGCATGCGAATCATCTTATCCGGCGGCGGTACGGGCGGCCATATCTACCCGGCCCTGACCATCGCCGATACGATACGGGAACTGGAGCCGTCGGCGGAAATCCGCTTCGTCGGGACGCAGCACGGGCTGGAAAAGGACCTGGTGCCGCGGGCCGGCTATCCCATCGACTTCATCAATGTCCAGGGATTCAAGCGGAGCCTGAGCCTCGACACGATCCGTTCCTTCTATAAACTGTTCACGGGCCTCAACGGAGCCCGGAAACTGCTGGACGACTACAAACCGAACCTCGTCATCGGCACAGGCGGGTATGTCTGCGGACCGGTCTGCTTTCTGGCGGCGCTGAAGGGGATTCCCGTCTGCGTCCAGGAACAGAACGCCCTGCCCGGCGTGACGAACAAGATTTTATCCCACTTCGTGAAGCGCATCTTTCTGGGCTACAGCGAAGCGGACAAATATTTTCAGGGCAAGGCCCGCAAGGTCTTTACGGGCAACCCCATCCGCGCGGAAATCCTGAAACACAGCCGGGCAGAGGGCCTCAAGGCCTTCGGCCTGGATCCGGACAAGATGACCGTGCTCATCGCCGGCGGCAGCCTGGGCGCGGTGTCCATGAACAAGGCGGCGCTCCCGGTGGAGCAGAACCTGTCCGGCCGCGACGATGTCCAGATCCTGCACGCTACAGGCAAGACCAACTACGACGCCTACATGGCGGAAGCAAAAAAACGGGGCGGTTTCGGGGACAACATCCACGTGAAACCGTACCTGTACGATATGCCGCTGGCCCTGGCAGCGGCAGACCTGGCCGTATTCCGGGCCGGTGCCATCGGGCTGGCGGAACTGACCGCCAAGGGCATTCCGTCCATCCTCATCCCGTACCCATACGCGACGGCCAACCACCAGGAATTCAACGCCCGTGCCCTCGAAGGGGCCGGCGCGGCCGAAGTGATCCTCGACAAGGAACTGACCGGGGAGATCCTGCAGGAAAAGGTGGAGAACCTGCTCCTGCACAAGGACCGGCTCTTCGCCATGAAGATGGCGGCCCGCAAGTGCGGCCGTCCCGACGCGGCGAAGGAAATCGCCAGACAGGCCCTGGCGCTGGCCAGCCGGACGCCGCGGCGGCGGTAAGGTGCAGCGGCACGCACAAACACGATCATCCAAAACCAATAGCATAGACAGGCAGGGGGATTTTCAGATGTTGGAACATTATAAGCATATCCACTTTATTGGTATCGGCGGTGCCGGCATGAGTGCTCTGGCTTATGTACTGGTGAAGCGCGGCTTCGAAGTGACCGGTTCGGACCTCCACGCAGGCCATATGGCGGCCCAGCTCGCGGAAGCGGGCGCCATGGTCTTCATGGGCCACGACGCTTCGCAGATCGACGGCGCCGACGCCGTCGTCATTTCCAGCGCCATCCATGCGGACAACGCGGAACTGCAGGCGGCACGGGCCAAGGGCATTCCGGTCCTGCACCGCAGCGATGTCCTGGCGGAACTGCTGAACGATGACAAGGCGAAAGGCGTGGCCGTTGCCGGCGCGCACGGCAAGACGACGACGAGCGCCATGATTTCCGTCATCGCGGCGGAAGCCGGGCTGGACCCGACGGTCGTCATCGGCGGCGATGTCCGCTCCCTGGGCGGCAACGCGCGGGACGGCGCCAGCCCCTGGGTCGTGGCGGAGTCCGACGAAAGCGACGGCTCCTTCCTGAAGTTCCATCCCTACATCCCCGTCATCACGAACATCGAAGATGACCATCTGGACCATTACGGCACGGAAGAGAACATCTACCAGGCCTTCAAGCAGTTCCTGTCCGCCATGAAGGAAGGCGGCACGGGCGTGCTCTGCCTGGACAACCCCAAAGTGCGCCGCCTGGCGCAGGAAACGGACCGGCCCTTCATTTCCTACGGCCTGACGGAAGACTGCGACTACTATGCGAAGAACATCCGCCACACGTCGGACGGCAATTTCTACGACCTGTACCATAAGGGCGAACTGCTGGGTGCCATCAAGCTGATCATCCCCGGCCGCCACAACGTGCTCGATTCCCTGGGCGCCATCAGCGCGGCCCGGCTCATGGGCGTGCCCCTGGAGTCCATCCAGGCCTCCCTGGCGAAGTTCGCCGGGGCGCGGCGCCGTTTCGAGACGAAGGGCCGCATCGACGGCATCTGGGTCGTCGACGATTACGCCCACCATCCGACGGAAATCAACGCGACCCTGAAGGCCGCGCGGGAAACGGGCGCGAAGGAAGTCGTCTGCGTGTTCCAGCCGCACCGCTATACGCGGACGAAGCTGCTGCACGACGAGTTCTGCGAATGCTTCCGCTATTGCGACAAGCTCATCCTGACCCACATTTATTCCGCCGGCGAAGCGCCCATCGAAGGCGTCACCAGCAAAGCCCTGGCCGCCGACATCGAAAAGGTGACGGGCCAGCAAGTCCTCTACATCGACGGGTTCGATGAAGTGGAAAACTATTTGTTCAAAACGGCCGCCGCAGGCGACCTGATCATCACCATGGGAGCCGGCGACGTGTTCCGCATCGGCGAAATCCTGTTAAAAGAATTGCGAGAGGTAGAAAAATGAAGTTGAAGAAATCCAGTACCGTAGCCGTCGTCATGGGCGGACCGTCGTCCGAATCGGAAATTTCCCTGTCGACCGGCAAAGGCATTGCCAGCGCCCTGCGCGAAAAGGGGTACGAAGTGGCGGAAATCCGCCTCAATCCCCGTGATTTTTCGGAACAGCTGAAGGCCAGCGGTGCCGAAGCGGTATTCGTGGCCGTCCACGGCCTGTACGGCGAAGACGGGCGGCTGCAGAGCGCCCTGGAAATGATGGGCGTGCCTTACACGGGGTCCGGCGTCCTGTCCAGCGCCCTGTGCATGAACAAGATCGCCACGAAGCGCGTCTTTCTGGGCAGCGGCATCCCGACGCCCGAAGCGGACTTCTATTACGATAAAGACAAGGACGATCCGGACCTGGCGGAAAAGATCGTCAAAAAATATTCCCTGCCCGTGGTCATCAAACCGGCCTCGCAGGGTTCGAGCATCGGCGTCACCATCGCCAAGACGGAAGACGAAGTGAAGGAAGCCCTGAAGACGGCCTTCTCCTACGACAAGGAAGTCCTGGTGGAGCGCTATATCGCGGGCCGCGAAACGTCGGTCTGCATGATGCGCGAGCAGGACGGTTCCGTCACGGTGTGGCCCATCGTGCTCATCAAGCCGCGGGCCGAATTCTACGATTTCACGTCCAAATATTCCGTCGGCGGCGTGGTCCACGTCGTCCCGGCCCCGCTGCCGCAGGAAACGCTGCAGAAGCTGGCCGAGATCTCCGTCCACGCGTTCGACGTGCTGGGCTGCGAAGGCGTGGCCCGCACGGACTGCATGGTCGCCGAAGACGGCAGCTGCTACGTGCTGGAAATGAACACGGTTCCCGGCATGACGCCGACGAGCCTCGTGCCCGACGCGGCCAAGGCGGCCGGCATCGGGTACGCCGACCTGTGCGAAAAGATCCTGGCGACGGCCCATCTGTAAGAAGGCCGGCCGGCAGCAGAGAAAAGACGGAAAGACAGTGCGAAGATAAAGGAGCCCCATCATGGTCACTATGGAAGAACGTCCGAGGGAACGCCGGCGGCGCAGACACACCCATCGTCTGCGCAAGTTCGTGCTCCTGCTGGTTGTCCTCCTGGCCTTTGCGGGCGCTTATCACTATGTACATCGTCCCGGGTTCGCCTTCGGTTCCGTGCAGATCCACGGCACGAACCTGTTCACGCAGGAACAGATTCTGCGCATGTGCGATGCGGAGCCGCCGGTCAACCTGTTCCGCCTGTCGAAGAGCCGTATCCTGAAGGCCCTGCGCGGCGACGTGCGCGTGGCCAAGGCCGAAGCGTACTACAACGTTGGCTTCCCGCCGGTCCTGAACATCTACGTGAACGAGCGGGTGCCCGTGCTGTATGTGCAGACGGGCTACGGCGACTACGCCAAGCTGGACGCGTCCGGCCTGGTGCTGGACATCACGGACGGCATCAAGGACGCCTCCGTACCGCGCCTGACGGGCGTGCGGCTGGCGAACATCTTCATCGGCGACACCATTGAGACGGACGATGTGAAGGAAGTCATGAAGTTCCTGCTCAAGCTTTCTCCGGAAGCGCGGCAGCAGGTGGCGGAACTGACCATCGACGGGAACCACAAGCTGGTGCTCCGCATGGACTACGGGTTCCCCGTCATGCTGGGGCCGGTGAACGAACTGGCCGGCAAGGCGGACCTGTTCATGACGGTCTACAACGAAATGAAAGGCAAGAACATCCAGGCGCTGTACATGGACCTGGAATACAGCAAGCCCTACGTGCGGCTCAAGTCCGACGCCATCGAGCAGCAGAAGATCGCGGCGCAGCAGAAGCAGCAGCAGGAGCAGCGGGCACAGCAGGAGAAACGGAGACAGCAGGCTGTGCAGAAACAGAAACAGGAACAGCAGACAAAGAAACAATAACAGGGAAAGAAGAAGGAAATGGTTGAAATCAAGAAGCACTACACCAAGGTACTGATTTTTGTAGTGTGCATCATCCTGGGCTTCATGATCTCGATGCAGCTGAAATCGACGCGCCGGTCCCAGACGGTTTCCGTGCAGCGCGCGGAAGAGCTGACGGTCCGCCTGCAGCAGGTGGAGAACGACCGGGACAAACTGGCCCGGGAACTGGAGGAATACCGGACCGGCAAGGTCTCGTCCACGCTGAAGCAGGAAATGGATAACCTGAACGCCTACGCGGGCCGCACGGCACTGCAGGGCAAGGGCATCATCCTGACCATCGAAGACAGCCAGCAGGCCATCAAAGCCGGGGAAAACAAGAACCTCTACATCATCCACGACGAAGACCTGCTCCGCGTGGTCAACGAGCTCCGTGCCGCCGGCGCGGAAGCCATCGCCATCAACGACCAGCGCGTGACGGGCACCAGCGAAATCCGCTGCGTCGGTCCCACGGTCCTGGTCAACGAAACGCGCCTGGCCGCGCCCTTCGTGATCAAGGCCATCGGCAACCCGCAGACCCTGGAGTCGTCCCTCAAGCTGCGCGGCGGCGTCCTGGAAAACTTCAAGTTCTGGGGCATCAAGGCGGAGCTGACCAAGTCGGACAAAGTAAAGGTACCGCCCGCGGCGCCGCGGCAGTCCTACGAATACGCGAAAGTCGTCCCGTGGGATGCGAAAAAAGAGGCTGAAAAGGCCGAAGAAGCCGGGAAGGGACGCGCCGCCAAATGATCTATGCGATTCTGGGCCTGGCCATCGGCGCCCTGCTGGGCTATATCACGCCCGGCGTTATCCCGAAAATGTACGCGTCGTACTTTTCCGTGGCCCTCATGTCCGCCCTGGACACGACCTTCGGCGGGCTGCGCGCCGCCATGGAGAACAAGTATGACAACATGGTCTTCCTGTCGGGCTTCTTCGTCAACATGCTCGTTGCCGTGTTCTTCTGTTACGCCGGCAACCTGCTGAACATCGACTTCTACCTCATCGTCATTCTGGTGCTGGGCATGCGCGTGTTCAACAACCTGGCCATCATCCGCCGCCTGTACCTCGACGAAAAGGAAAAAGAGGCGAAGGGGAAGGAAAAGGAGAAGGCCGAAAAGGCCGGCTGACGGCCCGGAAAGGGCGTTTTGCAAATTAATTGTGAAATGCACAACTTTTTTGCACAAGGCCGCAAAAAATGGTAAAATAGTGGTATAATCATACTGTAAACACAATATACAGGACATAAACGTCCCATATACCTGCAAACCACGGGTTTCAGGAAAAGAAATACGATCAGGGGGAAACAAACATGGAAGATATCACGAACAACAACGTGAACTTCGGTATTGAACAGGCTAACTTAGCCAAAATCAAAGTCGTCGGTGTCGGCGGCGGCGGCGGCAACGCCGTCAACCGCATGATCGACGCGGGCGTCCAGGGCGTGGACTTCATCGCCGTGAACTGCGATGCCCAGGCCCTCATCCTGTCCAAGGCACAGACCAAGCTGCAGATCGGCGAAAAGCTGACCAAGGGCCTCGGTGCCGGTGCCAACCCGGAAATCGGCCAGAAAGCGGCCGAGGAATCGGTGGACGAAATCACGGAAAAACTGAAGGGCGCCGATATGGTGTTCGTAACGGCCGGCATGGGCGGCGGTACGGGTACCGGCGCAGCCCCCATCGTAGCGGAATGTGCCAAGAAGGCCGGCGCGCTGACCGTCGGTGTCGTGACAAAACCCTTCTCTTTTGAAGGCAAACGCCGCATGAACCAGGCGGAAGCGGGCATCGTCAACCTGAAAGACAAAGTCGATACCCTGATCACTATCCCCAATGACCGCCTGCTGCAGGTCATCGACCGCCGCACGAGCATGCTCGACGCCTTCAAGATCGCCGACGACGTGCTGCGTCAGGGCGTCCAGGGCATTTCCGACCTGATCGCCGTGCCCGGCATCATCAACGCCGACTTCGCCGACGTCAAGACGATTATGTCCGACGCCGGGTCCGCCCTCATGGGCATCGGTACGGCCAAAGGCGACAACGGCGCCGTATCCGCAGCCGAAGCGGCCATCAAGAGCCCCCTGCTGGAAGCATCCATCGAAGGGGCGCGCGGCGTCCTGTTCAACATCACCGGCGGCAAGGACCTGTCCCTGGTCGATGTCACGGAAGCCTCCAACATCATCACGGAAACGGTCGACCCCGAAGCCAACATCATCTTCGGTGCCGTCATCGACGAAAAACTGCAGGATGAAATCCGCGTAACCGTCATCGCGACGGGCTTCCGCGGCAACAATCCCGCCATCGGCGGCCAGTCCAAGGTAAAACCCGTCGGCTGGAAGAATAAACGTACGGAAACCAAAAAAGAAGCCGGCGTACGTCCTGCTTCCCCTGCCGGAGAAACGAAAGACGCCCCGGAAGAAAAGCGCAGCGACGGACACGTCATCAGCGATTTCCAGTTCCCGTCCAGTCAGGACGCGACGGAAGTTCCGCCTTGGATGCAGGGCCGGTAATATGCAAAAAGGCGGCAGCGCAAGCTGCCGCTTTGTCATATCCGCATTGTAACGGTGAGTGAGGGAGAGGAGAGAAGCACATGAAATGTCCGTTTTGTTCCTACGAAGACAGCAGGGTCATCGATTCCCGTTCCGTAGAAAACGGGGCATCCATCCGCCGCAGAAGGGAATGCCCGTCGTGCGGCCGGCGTTTCACCACGTATGAAAAATACGAGGAAACGCCCCTGGTCGTCAATAAAAAGGACGGCCGGCGCGAACTTTTCGACATCTCCAAACTGCTGAACGGCCTCCTGAAGGCCTTTGAAAAGCGCCCCGTATCGCTGGAGACCATCCAGAACATGGCCCACGAAATCGAGCGGGAGCTGCGCCTGAAAGGGGAGTCCGAAGTCAGCAGCCGCGAAATCGGCGAACTCGTCATGAAACATCTGGAAGAGACCGACCAGATCGCCTACGTCCGCTTCGCCTCCGTCTACCGCCAGTTCGCCGACGTGCAGAACTTCATGCAGGAGCTGCAGCGCCTGGTGCGCAACAACGACGAGGCAGCCGGCAAAAAAGCGGCCGAAGCCAAGGAGCAGAAGAAGTAACGACATCGGGGACCGCAAACTCCATTGTCAGTCAAAACTGAAAACACAAAAACAAAAGCCTGCTTATGGATGTCCATAAGCAGGCTTACTGTTTCTCAATATTACTTGGCAGCATTCACTTTTTTGGCAAGTTTGGATTTCTTGCGGGCTGCGGCGTTCTTGGAAATAACACCGGCCTGAGCTGCTTTATCGAGTAAACCGGATGCAGTCTTCAGGGTAGCTGCGGCATCGTCGGCTTTGCCGGCCTTAGCCTGTGCTTCCACCTTCTTGGCGGCGCTGCGCAGAGCGGATTTTTCCTGTGCGTTCTTGGCGCGGCGTTCAGCATCGGTCTTTACGCTGCGGATAGAAGATTTGATGTTAGGCAATGGATTCACCTCCTACAAATAACTTTACCAAAACATTTTAGCACGCATTTTCGATTTGTGCAACAAGAATTTTCAGCGTTCCCGCATGGCCCGGCGCAGCTGCTCCAGCGCGCGGCAGAGCGTGGCCCGCGGGCAGGCCGCATTGAAGCGCTCGAAGCCTTCGCCGGCAGGGCCGAAGATGGCCCCGCTGTCGAGCCACAGGCCGGCCTTGTGCACGAGCAGGTCCTGCCGCCGGGCTTCCGTCAGCCCCAGACCGCGGAAATCGACCCAGGCCAGATACGTGCCTTCCGGTTCGATCAGCGTCAGTTCCGGCAGGTTCTCCGCCAGCCACCGGCCCAGGAACCGCAGATTGCCGCCGATATAGGCCCGCACCTCGTGCAGCCAGGGGAGGCCGTCCCGAAGGGCCGCTTCGCCGGCAACGAGACCCAGGGTGTTGAGCTGGGAGTACCCGAAGGCGGCGACCTGGGCGCGGAAGCGCTCGCGGATGGCGGCATTGGGAATGAGGATGTTCGACACCTGCAGGCCCGCGATGTTGAAGGTCTTGCTCGGCGCCGTGAGGATGATGCACTGTTCCGCGTATTCCGGCCCCAGGGACGCGTAGACCGTGTGCCGGTGACCGTTCCAGGTAAAGTCCTCGTGAATCTCGTCGGAAGCCAGCAGCACGTGGTGCCGGCGGCAGATATCGCCGACGCGGCGCAGCTCTTCCGGCGTCCATACGCGGCCTACAGGATTGTGGGGGCTGCAGAACAAATACAGTTTGACATGGTTGTCGACGATTTTCCGCTCCAGGTCGTCGAAATCGATTTCGTACCGGCCGTCCCGCAGGACCAGGTCGCTGCTGACACGCCGCCGTCCGTTGGCCAGAATGTCCTCGCTGAACGGGTAGTACACGGGCTGGTTGAGGAGCACCGCGTCCCCGGGCTCCGTAAAGGCGCAGACAACGGCGGCCAGGGCGAACACGACGCCCGGCGTCTGGACCAGCCATTCCGGATCGATGTCCCAGCCATGCTGCGTGCGGAACCAGTGTTTTAAGACAGCGCCGAAACGGGCCGGGTCGCTTTCACTGTACCCGTAGACGGGGTGCGCGATGCGTTTTTGCAGCGCCTCCGTGATGGCCGGCGACACGGGAAAATCCATGTCCGCCACCCATAAAGGCAGCACGTCCTTCGTGTAACCGCGCCGTTCGGCAGCGTCGTATTTCAGGCAGTCCGTGCCGCGACGGTCGATAACAGTATCAAAGTTCATGAAAAGTACTCCTTACACTTCCAGTATATTCTTGAAGATGTCATACAGGCTGGGCGACATATGCCGCGAATTGTGATCCTTCTTGATGGGGAACAGCACTTTGCGGAACGCGCGGGCATAGACATCGTCGTGTAACAGGGAACGGAACAGCGACGCCACATGGGCCGGCGGATTGCGGAACGCGCCGCAGCCGAGGGCGCCCAGAATCAGCACGTCGACTTCCTGGGCCACGGCGATGTTCAGGATGGTCCGGATTTTGTTTTCCAGGGCCGGAACCAGTTCCGGCACGATTTGCAGCGTACCGTCCACCGTCACGGTGGACGGGCGGTTCAGCCCTGCCACGGCGATGAAGTTCGTTTTCCAGGGGTGGCGCAGGAACGCATAGCCCGTTTCTTCCGTGTCGCGGAAGACGGTTACATTGGGCGAGTAGACGCCGCCGAAATTGCGGTCCAGGGGATAGCTTTCCGGGCGCCGTTCCACGCCGTAGGCCTTCCCGAAATTCACGAACTGATAGAGCGAACGGAAATAGTCGGAGCAGCGGAAGCAGTACTCTTCCTGCGCTCCCGCCCCGTTGAAGACACCGCCGCCGGGATTCCTGCGGCTGGCCATATTCAGCACGGCCACTTTGCCCAGGCCGGCCTCCGTGTATTGCTTCGCCGTGGCAAGGCAGTCCGCTTCGAGGACCTCGATATCCGGGCCGGCATAGCGGTTCCGCACCGCCGGATGCTGTTCTTCGCTGTAAAAGACCGTCCGGGCGGCCAGATCCGGGTCCAGCTGCAAGGGAAGGGTCTCCACGACCGTTTCGCCCGCCGGCGTCCGGGTAAGCAGCTCATAATGACCGGTTTTGACGGCCTGCACGGTATAGCGGAAGACCTGCCTCCGCAACGCATGGAAATCACTCTCACCGGGCATCAAAAACTGCTGCAGCCATTCGTCCGGGTCCCAGGGCCTGCGAATTTCTCTATCCGTATACATAGGAAAAGCCTCCTCCGTGAATCTTTACCGTACCCATTATAACCTATGGGGCGGCATTACGGAACCTGCGGGCGGGAAAGATGTCGTGCACGCAGGGTCGTCAAAGAGCCGTTCGTACTTGCAAATACCCGTCCCGACTTGCTATAATTAATTATTATCGCCAATTTATATCAATAGAATGATAACAGAATCATTTTTCAGAAAGGCGGGCCCCCGGGCCCGACAGTAGAGAAACCATGCAACAAGACCACATCCGTAATTTTTCCATCATCGCACACATCGACCACGGCAAATCGACCCTGGCCGACCGGCTCATTGAGATGACGGGCACCCTGCAGAAACGCGAAATGGAGGACCAGATCCTGGACTCCATGGACCTGGAGCGGGAGCGCGGCATCACCATCAAGGACCAGGCCGTGCGCTGCTTCTACACCGCCAAGGACGGCGAGGAGTACATGCTGAACTTCATCGACACGCCGGGCCACGTCGATTTCAACTACGAAGTCTCCCGCGCCCTGGCGGCCTGCGAAGGCGCGCTCCTCGTCATCGACGCGTCCCAGGGCATCGAGGCCCAGACGCTGGCCAACACCTACCTGGCCCTGGACAACGACCTGGAAATCATCCCGGTCATCAACAAGATCGACCTGCCCAGCGCAGACCCGGACAAGGTGAAAAAGGAAATCGAAGATGTCATCGGCATCGACGCCAGCGAATCCATCCTCTGCAGCGCCAAGACGGGCGAAGGCGTGGACGATATCCTCGAAGCCATCGTGCACCGCATCCCGGCGCCGTCGGGCGACGAAAACGCGCCCCTCAAGGCCCTGGTCTTCGATTCCAAATTCGATTCCTACAAGGGCGTGCTGCTCTACCTGCGCCTGTACGACGGCATGGTCAAAAAGGGCATGAAGATCCGCATGTACTCGACGGGCGCCGAATACGAAGTCACGGAAGTGGGCATCTTCAAGCCCAATCCGGAAAACGTCGATGTCCTGACGGCCGGCGAGGTCGGCTTTCTGGCGGCATCCATCAAGACCGTCGGCGAAGCCCGCGTGGGCGACACGGTGACCGACGCCGCCCATCCCTGCGACACGCCCCTGCCGGGCTACCGCAAAGCGACGCCCATGGTCTTCTGCGGCCTGTACCCCCTGGAAAACACGGATTACGACAACCTGCGCGACGCCCTGGAAAAACTCCAGCTGAACGATGCGTCGCTCCTCTTCGAACCGGAAACTTCGACGGCCCTCGGATTCGGTTTCCGCTGCGGCTTCCTGGGACTTCTCCACATGGATGTCATCAAGGAACGGCTGGAACGGGAATACAAGCTGGACCTGATCACGACGGCGCCGAACGTCGTCTACCAGATCCACAAGACGAACGGCGACATCGTGCTCGTCGACAACCCGTCGTCCTTCCCGGACCCGACGACCATCGCCAGCGTCGAGGAACCCTACGTGACGGCGACCATCATCGTCCCCAAGGATTACGTGGGGGCCGTCATGGAACTGTCGCAGGAAAAGCGCGGCGAGTACCAGAACATGACCTACCTGGACGAGGACCGCGTCATGATCCACTACGCCCTGCCGCTGTCCGAAATCATTTACGACTATTTCGACCGCCTCAAGTCCTGCAGCCGCGGCTACGCCTCGCTGGACTACGAACTGGCGGGCTACCGGCCGAGTGACCTCGTGAAAGTCGATATCCTGCTCAACGGCGACCCCGTCGACGCCCTGTCGGCCATCGTGCACCGCGAAAACGCCCAGGCCCAGGGACGCAAACTGGTCGAACGGCTGCGCAGCCTCATTCCGCGCCAGCAGTTCCAGATCCCCGTGCAGGCGGCCATCGGCAACAAGATCATCGCCCGCGAAGACGTGGCGGCCCTGCGCAAGGACGTGCTCGCCAAATGCTACGGCGGCGACATCAGCCGCAAACGCAAACTGCTGGAAAAGCAGAAGGCCGGCAAAAAACGCCTGAAACAGGTCGGCACGGTGGAACTGCCGCAGGAAGCCTTCATGGCCATCCTGAGCATGGATAAGAAGTAACGGCCCGGCGGTCCGCAAAGGACCCGGCCGTGGAGCGCTGATATGAAACCATACGATGTTTTTCAAGGGGTATATGTACATACCCCTTTTTGTTTACGCAAATGCCTCTACTGTGACTTTCCGTCCTACGCCGGCTGTCCCGCCGCCCTGCAGGAACGGTACGTGGAGGCCCTGTGCCGGGAAATCCGCAACCCCGCCCTTTCCTATTGGAAGAAACCCGTGGCCCCGCGCGCGACCATCTATTTCGGCGGCGGCACGCCGACCGTCCTGTCGGCGCGGCAGCTGGGGCGCGTCGTGGCCGCCCTGAAAGAGGCCGGCTGGTGGCGCCATCCCGCCGAAGCGACCATCGAGGCCAACCCGGGCACGGTGGACCCGGCGAAACTGCAGGCCCTGCGGGAGCTGGGCTTCGACCGCCTCAGCCTGGGCGTCCAGTCCTTCCACGACAGGGAGCTGCAGGCCATCGGGCGCATCCACACGGCGGCCCAGGCGGTCCAGGCCGTTGCCTGGGCCAAGGAGGCCGGCTTTGCCCGCGTCAGCATCGATTTAATGTACGGCCTGCCGGGCCAGACGCCGGATTCCTTCCGCCGGAGCCTGGACCAGGCCCTGTCCCTTGGGCTGGAGCACATTTCCGCCTACAGCCTCATCCTGGAAGAGGGGACGCCCCTGGAACGGCTCGTCGGGGAAGGGGCGGTGACCCTGCCCGGCGACGATGCCACCGGCGCCATGTATGACGCTGTGACGCGCGTTTTAACCGCGGCGGGACTATCCCGTTACGAAGTGTCGAACTATGCCGTGGCGGGGCAGGAATCGCGCCACAACGAGGTGTACTGGCAGTACCTGCCGTACGCCGCCTTCGGGGCCGCCGCCTGCGGCTTCAATGGCAGCCTGCGCAAGACCAACACGGCCGACGTGGAAGACTATGTCCGCGCCATGGAAGAAGGGCAGGCGGACGCCGTGTGGCAGGTGGAAGAACTGCCGCCGGCCACGCGCCTCGAAGAAGCCATCTTCATGGGCCTGCGCATGGTCCAGGGCGTGTCCCTGGCCGGGCTGGACGAACGGTTCGGGGTGGATGTTTCTTCTATATATAAAGAAGAAATAGACGACCTGACGCGCAAAGGCATGCTGGAACTCCGGCAGGGACGCATGCGTCTTACGCCGTACGGCATGCGTTACGGGAACGAAGCCTTTGCGGCGTTCATCCGGACGGGGCAGGACTGAAACAAAAATTTTTGTGAAAAACCGACAAAATTTAAAAATTTTACCTTTTGACTATTGACAAGGTCGAAGGGCGGTGCTATTCTAACATTGTGAAAGATGTTAGCACTCTACACTAACGAGTGCTAATAGAACGGCACCGCCCTTTTTGGTGCCGCGAACAGAGACAAGACAGAAGATGAGGTGGGATTATGTTATCGGATCGAAAAAGAAAAATCCTGCAAATCATCATAGAAGACTATATCGAAACGGCGGAACCGGTCGGTTCCAGAACGATTGCCAGAAAACATAATCTGGGCCTGAGTCCGGCCACCATCCGCAACGAGATGAGTGATTTGGAGCTTTTAGGCTATCTGGAACAGCCGCACACGTCGGCGGGCCGCGTGCCTTCGGCAGCCGCCTACCGCCTGTATGTGGATTCCCTGAAGCCGGGGACGCTGACGGACAACGACATTGCCCTGATCAACGGGTGGTTCCGGGAACGGACGCGCAACATGGACGACATCTTCAAGTCCACGGCGAAGATCCTGTCCCGCATGACCCAGTCGGTTTCGGTCATTGTGGCCAACAAGAAACCGACGGCCCGTTTCAAATACATCAAGTTCCTGCCCCTGAGCGGGAACAAGGTCATCCTGTGCATCGTCACGGATGACGGCGACATGGACAACGGCCTCATCACCATTCCGGCCGGCATGACGCCCGCCGAGCTCGACTACCTGGCGGGCCGCATGAGCCGCATGCTGGAAGGGACGCCCATTTCGGAAATCACGAGCGACATGCTCCAGAAGGTGTATTACGAAGTCTCCCACGACGAAGTGATGCTCAATTCCCTGAAGCGGACGCTGCGGGAAATCGCCGCCAAGAACAACGAACAGAAGGTGTTCCTGGGCGGAACCAAGCAGCTCCTGAACCAGCCGGAATTCCAGAACATGGACCGCGTGAAGGACCTGCTGGGCATCCTGGAAGAGGAAAAGGTCGTCAAGGACCTGCTGAACGCAGGCGACCAGTCCGGACTGAAGATCACCATCGGTTCGGAAAACAAGTTTACAGGCATCAAGGACTGCAGCATGGTCCAGGCCACGTACCGCCTCAATGGCGAAATCGTAGGCACCATGGCGGTGCTCGGACCGACGCGGATGGAATACCGCAAGGTCATCGCCGTGATGAACTATTTACATAAATATCTGGAAACCATCCTGAAGAACCCCGAAGGATTCCGGGAGCAGATACGGAGGAGACCTCCGGAACTGAATCCGGAGCCGGGGCAGGAAACAAAGAAAGAATGACCCCAACAAATATCTAAGGAAACAGGAGGAAGAAAATTGTTCGATACGCTGCATAAACAGGACGCGGCCGATGTGAAGGACGAAAACCGGACAGAGGCCCAGGCCGCCGCTGAGGAAGCGCAGGCCGCACAGGCCGGCACGGACGCCGCCGCGGCGCCGGAAGCGGAAGCCGAAGGCGCAGAAACCGCGAAGGAAACGGCCGGACAGGGCGAAGCAGAAGCCGGACAGGAACCGGACGACGCGCAGGCCCTGCAGGAAAAACTCACCGCCATGGCCGCCCAGGCCAAGGTGAAGGACGAAAAGATCGCGGAAATGGAGAAACGGCTCCTGCGGCTGCAGGCGGATTTCGAAAACTTCCGCCGGCGCACGGCCAACGAGAAAGCGGAGCTTTCGACGTACGTCACCATGGACGTGGTCGCCAAGTTCCTGAAGATCCTCGATAACTTCGAGCGGGCCGAGGCGAGCGCCGAAACCGCCCAGGACATCAAGAGCGTGACCGACGGCATGTCGGCCATCATGAAACAGTTCCAGAAGACGCTGGACGACCTGGGAGTGAAAGAAATCCCCGCCGAAGGCCAGAAATTCGACCCCAAATATCACGAAGCCGTGATGCGGGGCCAGAACCCGGACCTGGAAGAAGACACGATTGACGCGGTCTTCGAAAAAGGGTACGAGCTCAACGACAAGGTGATCCGCCACAGCAAAGTACGGGTCATCTCGAATGACTGACGAAATGAATGACTGATACAGATAGACAGCAGCTCAATTTAGTTAATAATCAAGGAGGAATACATCATGTCTAAAGTAATTGGTATTGACTTGGGCACTACGAACTCCGTAGTGGCAGTAATGGAAGGTGGCGAACCCACCGTCATCACCAACCCGGAAGGCTCCCGCCTGACTCCTTCCGTCGTAGGTTTCACGAAGGACGGCCAGCGTCTGGTCGGCCAGATGGCGAAACGCCAGGCAATTTCCAACCCGACCCGTACGATCAGCTCCATCAAGCGTCATATGGGCGAGGCGGGCTACCGTGTGGAAATCGACGGGAAGAAATATTCCCCCGAAGAAATTTCCGCCATGATCCTGCAGAAACTGAAAGCCGACGCGGAAAAGTACCTCGGTGAAACGGTCACCCAGGCCGTCATCACCGTTCCGGCCTACTTCTCCGATTCCCAGCGCCAGGCCACGAAGGACGCCGGCAAGATCGCAGGCCTCGACGTGCTGCGTATCATCAACGAACCGACGGCTGCCTCTCTGGCATACGGCATCGACAAGACCGACGACCATACCATCCTGGTCTATGACCTGGGCGGCGGCACCTTCGATGTCAGCATCCTGGAACTGGGCGACGGCGTCTTCGAAGTAAAAGCCACCAACGGCGATACGCACCTGGGCGGCGATGACTTCGATAAACGCATCATGGACTGGATGGTCGACGACTTCAAAGCCAAGAACGGCATCGACCTGTCCACGGATAAAATGGCCATGCAGCGTCTGCGTGAAGCTGCGGAAAAAGCCAAGATCGAACTGTCCAGCATGGTCCAGACCGAAATCAACCTGCCGTACATCACGGCTGGCGCAGACGGCCCGAAACATCTGGAAATGACCCTGACCCGCGCTAAATTCGAAGAAATGACGGCCGACCTGGTCGAACGGACCATTGGACCGACCCGCAATGCCCTGTCCGATGCCGGCCTGACCCCGGACAAGATCGACAAGGTCATCCTGGTCGGCGGTTCTTCCCGTATCCCGGCCGTGCAGGAAGCCATCAAGCGCGTCATGGGCAAAGAACCGACCCGTAACATCAACCCCGATGAATGCGTTGCCATCGGCGCCGCCATTCAGGCCGGCGTACTGGCAGGCGAAGTCAAAGACGTCCTGCTGCTCGATGTAACGCCGCTGTCCCTGGGCATTGAAACCCTGGGCGGTGTCTTCACGAAGATCATCGACCGCAACACCACGATTCCTACGTCCAAGAAGCAGATCTTCTCGACGGCTACGGACAACCAGCCGTCCGTCGATATCCATGTCCTGCAGGGCGAACGCGAAATGGCCGCGGACAACAAGACCCTGGGCCGTTTCGAACTGTCCGGCATTCCGGCAGCTCCCCGCGGAGTACCTAAGATCGAAGTCGCTTTCGATATCGACGCCAACGGCATCGTAAACGTCAGCGCCAAGGATCTGGGCACGGGCAAGGAACAGAAGATCACCATCACTTCGTCCGGCACCCTGTCCAAGGAAGAAGTGGACCGCATGGTCAAGGAAGCCGAAGCCAACGCCGAAGCCGACAAGAAACGCAAGGAAGGCGTCGAAGTCCATAACCAGGCCGATTCCCTGGTCTACCAGGCCGAAAAGACCATCAAGGATATGGAAGGCAAAGGCCATGACGACCTGATTGCTAAAGTAAAGACCGCCCTCGAAACCCTGAAGACCGACCTGAAGGGCACGGACAACGACAAGATCAAGGCCGATATGGACGCCCTGACCAAACCGCTGTACGAACTGTCCTCCGAACTGTACAAGCAGACCCAGGCCAACGGCGCAGGCGCCGCCGGTGCAGGCGCTGCAGGCGCAGGTGCCGGTGCTGCAGGTGCCGGTGCGGCAGGCGGTGAACAGAAGAAGGCCGATGACGATGTCGTGGACGCCGAAGTCGTCGACGACAAGGACAAGAAATAAGCATTCGGGATGGTGTTGACACATGGCTGAAAAAAGGGATTATTATGAGGTGCTCGGCGTCGCCAAAGACGCCAGCGCCGATGATATCAAAAAAGCATACCGCAAACTGGCACGCAAGTACCATCCTGATTTGAACAAGGACAATCCGGATGCCGCCGACAAGTTCAAGGAAGTCAACGAGGCATACAGTGTCCTGAGCGACGAACAGAAGCGTGCCCAGTACGACCAGTTCGGTATGGCCGCTTTCGAAAACGGCGGATTCAGTGCCGGCGGACCCGGTGCCGGTGGATTCGGCGGATTCGAGGGATTCGGCGGTGCCGGCGGGTTCGGCGGCGGTATGGACGACATATTCGATATGTTCTTCGGCGGCGGCGGCCGCCGGGGACAGGCCGCGGACAACGGCCCCAAACGAGGCAATGACCTGCGGTTCGACCTGGACCTGACCTTTGAGGAAGCCGCTTTCGGCGTGGAGAAGGAAATCGCCCTGCGCCGCGACGAAGAATGCGATCACTGCCACGGAACCGGAGCCGAGCCGGGCTCCAAGGTGGAAACCTGCCCCGACTGCCACGGCACGGGCCAGGTACGGCGCGTGCAGAACACGGTGCTCGGCCAAATGCAGACCGTCACCACGTGCCCGCGGTGCCATGGCGAAGGCAAGATCGTTTCGGATCCGTGCCACGAATGCCACGGCAGCGGCCTGAAAAAGGAAGTCAAGCACCTGAAGGTCAAGATCCCCGCCGGCGTGGACAACGGTTCGCGCCTGCGCGTGGCCAACGAAGGTGCCGCCGGCACCAAGGGCGGCCCTCATGGCGACCTGTACGTGTACCTGTTCGTGAAACCGCATAAGTTCTTCCAGCGCGAAGGCAACGACGTGTACTGCGAAGTACCCATCAACATCGTCGAAGCCACCCTGGGCGCGGAGAAGGAAGTGCCCACCCTGGACGGGAAAGTGGTCATCAAGATCCCCGAAGGGACGCAGCCCGGCCGTGTCATGCGGCTGCGCGGCAAAGGCATTCCGAGACTGCGCGGCAGCGGACGGGGCGACCAGCTGGTACGCATCAAGGTCGTCGTACCGACGAAGCTGAAGGAGAAGCAGAAGAAGATCCTCCAGCAGTTCGCCGACGCGGCCGGAGACAACCTGAACCCCGAAGAAAAGGGATTCATGGACAAGATCAAAGACTTGTTCAACAAGTAAAAAGCAACAACGCAAAGACCCTTGCAGGGATTGCTGGCAGCACAACGTGCCGCGGCACCTTGCAAGGGCCTTTTTGCGTGGATGTGACACAGGTTGTCTGCAAATGGCGTATAATGTAATTGTCAGAAGACGGCCATCATGGTGGCAAAGAAGATGCTGGATGGGGAATAAGGAAGGGTGGCAAGATGGAAAGAAAATACAAAGATATTTTGTTCTATTCGGGAAATAACATGGTGATGTTTGCCATGCAGAACGGTTGGTTTTACGGCGTCGATCTCCAACAGAAAAATACATTCGTGTATTGGAGTCCCGATGTTTACCTGAGGTTTAACCCATACGTAGAGGATGGGAATAAGATACCGAAAGGACTCAAACAAAAGGCGGAAAAAGGATTGCAGACCTTTCCCCTGGAGCCTGCCGTGACAGAGGGACCGTTCGCTGAAAACCTGCCGAACACAGCATACGAAAGAGCATGCGAAAGAATGCACGGAAAAGCGAAGAAAAGTAACTTCAGGCAAGGTTAAAGCAAGAAATCTTCCGGAGGTGGAATGAAATGACCGCAAAGTGGGATAAGAGTGCACCAGAAAGCCGGGTATGGTGGAAGGAAACGCCTGGGGTTACAGGAGAGCTCATTTTTAGCTTCGACAAGAAAAAGGAATATAGCTTCTATCGCGATTTTCCCGAAAAACTAACACCTGAAGAGTTGAAAATCTTTCGCGAAGACGAACCTGTCCTCGGCAAATTCAGAGAACCCGATCATGCATAACTGCTAAAAAGCAACAACGCAAAGACCCTTGCAGGGATTGCTGGCAGCACAACGTGCCGCGGCACCTTGCAAGGGCCTTTTTGCGTGGATGTGACACAGGTTGTCTGCAAATGGCGTATAATGAACTTGTCAGGAGGCAGAAACCATGAAAGACTTTATGCACATGAGCGAACCGATCCGCAGGGCATATGAGATTGCCAAAAAGGCCCACGCCGGCCAGGTCGACAAGGCCGGCAAGGACTACATTTACCACCCCATGACGGTGGCATCGAACGTGGGGGACGACGAAACGGCCATCATCGTGGCCCTGCTGCACGACACGGTGGAAGACACGGATGTCACCTTCGACTACCTGGCCACGCATTTTGACAATAAGGTACTGGACGCCCTGAAACTGCTGACGCACGACAAGGGAACGGATTATCTGGACTATGTGCGCCACATCAAGGAAAGCGGCAACCCCGTGGCCTTGAAGGTGAAGAAGGCAGACTTGGCAAACAACATGGATCTGTCCCGCTTTTCGGGCGGCCCAACGGAACGGGATATGCTGCGGCTGAAAGTGAAGTACATTCCGGCAAAGAAGATTCTGGATGGGGAATAAGCGACGCACATTGTTTCAGAGGCAAAGATGGTGTCTATCGGATTATGCGGATTCATATGCGGTTTGCTTGCTGACAATCCCATGAGTAAACCCGCTTACGCGCGAGCGTAAGCGGGTTTTGTTTTCGTATAGGGAGCAGAAAAAGGTGACATTAAAGAGATTCTGACCCTATCGGCATAGCGGATTTCCTAAAAGAGCAGGGCATCGCCGTGGACGCTTCCCTGGCCAGCGGCTACGACCAGATGGGTACCACCGTCGTGTTCCTGGCCGTGGACGGCATCGGCTCGGACATCGCCATCGAATCGTCCGACGTGGTCCTCGTTCAGGACGACATCAGCCGCGTTCCGTACCTGTTGTTCCTCTCCCGCAAAGTCCTGCAGAAGATCCAGACGAACATCATCATCTCCTTGACCCTGAACGCCCTGGCGACGATTCTCGCCGCTACGGGCGTCTTGAACGCCGTCGTCGGCGCCCTGGTCCACAACGCAGGGTCCGTCTTCGTCGTACTGAACTCCCTTTTCCTGCTGTCCGTCAAGGACAAAGACCAACAGTAAATTTTGCACTATGGGAAGTCACGATGGGGTGTCATTGATTGTCCAGGGTGTGGTGTATAATAAAATTATTAAGGTGCGCTACGCATGACGAATGAGAAGTCAGTCCGAAATTTGTTTGTTACAGCTTATTTTGCAAAAGTTCATAATTAACACAAAAAGCGCCCGAAGTAGGCGCTTTTCTTATTATGGAGGTGGAAACGGTTTAAGGACGCGAACAATGTTAGATAAAGGTTGTTCGATACGACTTCATAGGGTTTGTAATGTGATAAAACATATGTTACAGAAATAAAAAGAAAATAGAGAGAGCATTTGTTACAATAGGTTTAGACCAAAACCAAAAAATAACAAGGAGGCTCCCTCTATGTCTCATAGTATAACCGAAG
>OHVT01000346.1_pt1 | contig 23404 bp, 20 predicted proteins | sample 1579441 | NCBI WGS metagenome assembly OHVT01 (sample SAMEA3882542, study PRJEB24775) | human gut metagenome | biome: human-associated habitat; feature: intestine environment; material: feces | place: Netherlands | collected 2009/2010
TGAAATTGAAGGAAGGACGAAGAAAAAATGCTTGGATTCATGATTTTAAAAATAATGACAACGTTGGTATTGACAGTTTTAGCAATATCTGCTTTATGGTATGCTCCAAAACAGAAAACAGCATCAGACGGAGTTATTTTATTTGAGTTCGCAATGTTCCTTGCATTTGGAATAACTTTCGCGTGGGTATAGCCTATGTGGTTACCGGAGATTATGCGAATTATCCCATATCACAATTTTGAATGGGTTAAATTCATAAAGCCATTGTTATTGCCGAATATCCGGTGTTGTGTTGGCATTGGATATGTGGCAGAGAAATCAAGGCATCAAGAGTGTATGAAGCCTGTGTGCGGGAAACGAAAAATGGAATAATGCGTTCGACAACAACAAGTTTTTTAAAGTACCGTGCGCAGGCGTGACAATTAAGCAATATAGGGTGTTTCACGAAAAAATAATCCGGGAGCAGATGGTCTCTCTCCCGGAGTTTAGGACTATCGCCAAGCGGTAAGGCACAGCACTTTGACTGCTGCATTCGCTGGTTCGAATCCAGCTAGCCCAGTCTTTTATATGGAGCATTAGCTCAGTTGGTAGAGCACTTGACTTTTAATCAAGTTGTCCGGGGTTCGAATCCCCGATGCTTCATTAATAGCGGAAATCTTCTGTGAGGTTTCCGCTATTTTATTGCTTTTGCAGAGTGCGAGAATGATTTTTCAGGTACACTCTGAGAATATGAGAAAATGCGGATATGGCGGAATTGGCAGACGCGCTGGTTTTAGGTACCAGTGGGCTTCCCGTGCAGGTTCAAGTCCTGTTATCCGCATCCCAAAAAAGCACCGGTTAAAACGGTGCTTTTTTTGTTTTACAGACATGGTTTTTTGTTGTATAGTTAAGTTATAAACAGGACAGGGAGATTTTGACTATGGATATACAGAAATTTCAGCAGAAACTTACAGAAGTATGTGAACTTGGAGAGAAGAATGGCAAAGTATTGAAACCGGAACAGATAAAGGAATGCTTTGGCGAACTTGACCTGGATAAGTCACAGCTGATCAAGATATTACAGTATTTAAAATTAAAAGGTATTTCCATTGAAGGTGCGGAGGAGATTTCAGCAGCATCTCAGACCGGCCCGGAAGAAGTATCCGAAGAAAAAGAAGAAAAAGTTCCTCTGACAGCGGAGGAAGAGGCATATCTGAAAGAATATCTGGAAGGTCTTGAAGAACAGGAGCAGGGAGAGAGAAGTGCGGAAGAACTTTTTGAACTGCTTTCAAAGGGAGATGCTCTGGCACAGGCAGAGCTGTCACAGAAGTATCTGCGTGCAGCAGCCGAAATGGCGGTTGAAATGAACTGTGAGGAGATTTTTATCGCTGATCTGATTCAGGAGGCAAATATAAGCCTTCTAATGGCTCTGGGAGAGGAAGAACCGGAAGAGAAAGATGAGAAATGGCTGCTTGGACGTATCCGGTGTGGAATCCGCCATGCTATCGAGGAGCAGACACAGAGGAAATTTGAGGATGACTATCTGGTAGCAAAGGTGGAGAAGCTGGAAGCGGCAGTCCGGGAACTTACAGAGGATGAAGAGGATGAAAGTTCAAAGTTCAGTGTAGAGGAGCTGGCGATTATTCTTGATATGGATGAAGAAGAAATCAGGGATGTGCTGCGGCTTACAGGTGATGATAAATAATGCAGTGATGTAGCATTACGGGAAAGGAGAGGGTGATTATGAGTATTCCAACACCACACAACAGTGCAAAGAAAGGTGATATTGCAAAGAAGGTTCTGATGCCGGGAGATCCGCTGCGTGCGAAGTATATTGCGGAGACATATCTGGAGAATCCGGTATGTTTTAACACAGTGAGAAATATGTTTGGTTATACCGGAACTTATAAGGGTGAGCAGATATCTGTCATGGGCAGCGGTATGGGGATGCCATCTATGGGTATTTACAGTTATGAGCTTTATAATTTTTATGATGTAGAGAAGATCATTCGTATTGGCTCTGCAGGTGCGCTGCAGGATGATGTAAGCGTAATGGACGTTGTGATTGCTATGAGTGCATGTACGGATTCAAATTATGCAAGCCAGTATCAGCTGCCGGGGACTTTTGCTCCTACAGCAAGTTATGAACTGGTTGCAAGGGCTGTAGAGGTTGCGAAGGAGCAGGGTACACCGGTTCGCGTGGGTTCTGTTGTATCTTCGGATGCGTTCTATGGAGATAATCCGGAGAGTTCGAAGGCATGGAGAAAGATGGGGGTTCTCTGTGTGGAGATGGAGTGTGCGGCGCTGTTTATGAATGCTGCGAGAGCCGGTAAGGAGGCACTGGGGATTCTTACGATTTCGGATCATGTTTTCAGGGATGAGGCAATTTCTGCGGAGGCCAGACAGACTTCGTTTAACAGGATGATGGAGATTGCTTTAGGAATTTAAAAGATAATCCTGGTATAAAAAGGTTCTTTGGCTGGTATGTGGGAATGCTGGTCAGAGGGCTTTTTTTAATTCAGTAGGGACGCGTCAAAAAATATTTCATTTCATGTGCGGTTTCGGACACTAAGATATTCTAAGCCGTCAAAAATCTGCTAAAAGCATGAGCCATCAAGGACAAACTCGCTTCGCTCAGACAGTGTCCTTGATGGCTCATAACGCAGATTTTTGGCGGCTAAGAATATCTAAGTATCCTGCAAATGCACATGAAATGAAATATTTTTCGACGCTGTTTTTTCATATGGAATGAATGAAATTTTGGCTACGTTACTGAGAACGGAGTGAGCAGTAACAGTTAATGACGACTGTTCTCAAGAAGAGCGATTGAAAAATTTCTCATATTGTGTTAATATCAAAACAATATGGGAGGTATTTTGAATGCAAATTAGAAAATCGGCGGAGGATTATTTGGAGGCAATTTTGGTGTTGTCTAAACAGGGGGGCGGTGTTCGTTCTATTGATATTGCGACGATGCTTGGGGTATCGAAACCGAGTGTGAGTCATGCGATGAAGCTGTTACGTGAGGATGGCTATATCGCGATGGATCGTTATGGTACGGTGACGCTTCTGGATAAAGGGGCTCAGATTGCAACGCATATTTATGAACGCCATACAGTGTTGAGCAAGATGCTGGAACATCTCGGCGTAAGCCCGGAAGTTGCAAAAGAAGATGCGTGTAAGTTAGAGCATGACCTGAGCGATGAGAGTTTTACTAGGATAAAGGAGCACTTCCACAAGGTGATTGGGGAAGTTGAATAGCGGATAAAATAAACTCCCCCGTCGGATGAATTTCTGACGAAGTGGGGAGTTTATTTTTTAAAGTTAGTCATCTACTATTTCTGTTACATAGCTTCCATGCCCGTCTATAGCAATAACTTTTTCTTTTCCATCTTCTGTTTGAAATATCCATGGAGCAGAATAAGGATTACGAAAAAAGGCTTACAACGAATGGTGGTGTGGTACAATGCTGTAGAAAGAAGAATGCTGGAAAGCCGTATAGTCGTATGAAGGAAAAACTCACATGCAGTTTGATGAGAGGAAAGAGGGAATAGACCCTCTGACCTACTCTGCATATTATTCTGTCTGCTTCTGTGGAAGCTGTGCAAGGATGATAGCAGCAAACATGATGACACATCCAAGGATTTCTTTAGTACTTAGTTGCTGTCTGAGGATGATCCATCCGGCTAGGACAGAGATGCAGGATTCCAGGCTGAGTATCAGGGATGCTACAGTTGGGTTCATGTTTTTCTGACCGATAATCTGCAAGGTGTAAGCTACTCCGCATGACATGACACCTGCGTAGAGGATTGGCTGCCATGCTGCCAGGATGGATGAGAGTTCCGGATGCTCAAGGAGCAGAGCGGGAATGCCGGAAAGGATACCACATGTCAGGAACTGAATGCAGGAGAGCTTTACTCCGTCTACTTTTGGAGAAAAGTAGTCGATGACCAGTATGTGCAGTGAAAATAGAAATGCGCATACCAGTACGAGCAGATCTCCTTTTCCGATAGAAAATCCATCTGTGATGCACAGGAGATAAAGTCCAATCAGAGCCATTGCAACGGCAGCCCAGATAAATTTCGTGCATTTTTTGCCAAGGAATAGTCCGATGACAGGGACGATCACAATATAACAGGCAGTGATAAAGCCGGCTTTTCCGACGGTTGTATACTTGATGCCAAACTGTTGGAAATTGCTTGCCAGACAGAGGCAGATACCGCAGGCGATACCGCCGATAATCAGAGTTTTTTTCTCCTGCATATTGGATACAATATTACTTGAGGTGTCAGATCTGCCAGATGTTTTGGAAGCAGAATCTGAAGGAGAGTTTCTCTTTTTCAGAATAAAAATCAGTGGAATCAGAACGACTGCTCCGATAAGGGAACGGACGGCATTAAAAGTAAAGCCTCCTACGTATTTCATTCCTACGCTTTGAGCCACAAAAGCGATACCCCAGATGATCGCTGCGAGAAGCAGGAGCAGGGAATTTTTTAATGGAATCTGTCGTTTTTGCATGATGTGTGTAATCCTTCCTTATATTTCAAATATTTTTTAAGAGCGCCTGTGCTTCATTGATCTGAAAATGAATAAACACTTTCATAATTATACATCATAGATGTAAAAAGAGAAAGACGATTATAGAAATAAAAAGAAGCCTCTGCAGGAGACTTCTTTTTATTTCTGTGTAATTTAAAATATAATCATATAAAATGTAAAGCAGTATTGATTGTAGAGCCATGTGATGAAAGTGAATGCTTTTATCCGCCTGACTCTTGATTATGATATTTATATCAGATAAAGATATATTTCAAAATAAACAATACAGCCAGTACATACATCAGTACGCTGATTTTCTTTTCCTTAGCTTTACCTGTAACAACGTTGATGATCACATAGGAGATAACACCCATGGAGATACCTTCAGAAATGCTGTACAGGAATGGCATTGCGATGATCGCGATAAATGCCGGGATGGCTTCGGTCAGGTCGTTGAAATCAATCTTGGTTACTGATGTGAGCATCAGGAATCCAACGATGATCAGAGCCGGTGCTGTGGCAAAGGACGGGATTGCCAGGAAAATCGGGGATAACAGCAGTGATAATCCGAAGAGGATGGCTGCTACCAGGGAAGTAAGTCCTGTACGTCCGCCTTCAGCAACACCGGAAGCACTCTCTACGAAAGTAGTAACTGTGGAAGTACCACACATAGCACCTACTGTAGTTCCTACTGCGTCAGAAAGAAGAGCACCTTTGATGTTTGGAAGTTTGCCTTCTTTGTCAAGCATATCAGCTTTGGAAGCAACGCCGATCAGTGTTCCAAGTGTATCGAACATATCTACAAACAGGAATGCAAACATAATGACTACGAAATCAAGTGTGAAGACAATGGAGAAGTCCATTTTCATAAATGTGGGAGCCATGCTTGGGATGGAGATTCCGTTTGAGAAATCAGGCAGGAGGCTGAACCAGCCGGCTGCAGGATCAGGTTTGTAAAGTCCTGTCAATTGACAGATAATGCCAAGTCCCCATGTGATCAGGATACCCCAGAGAATGTTTCCTTTTACACTCTTAACAAGAAGGATGGCAGTGATGAGAAGTCCGATCAGCGCCAGAAGAACTGTAATTCCTTCTGTATTGAAGGTTCCGCCGGAAACGGAGGATTTAAAGGAAAATACACTTACCAGAGTGGAGTCGTTGTTAACTACGATCTTAGCATTCTGCAGTCCGATGAAAGCAATAAACAGTCCGATACCAACAGATACCGCATGTTTCAGGTTCATTGGGATCGCATTGAAAATTGCCTCACGCACATTGGTCAGAGATAACAGGATAAAAATAATACCCTCTACAAATACAGCTGCCAGTGCCTGCTGCCAGCTGTAACCCATGCCAAGAACAACAGTGTAGGCAAAGTAGGCATTCAGGCCCATGCCAGGTGCAAGAACGAATGGATAATTAGAAAGCGCAGCCATCAGACAGGTGGCAATAAAGGATGACAGTGCGGTCGCTGTAAAAACAGCTCCTCTGTCCATGCCGGATGCTTCCAGAATGTTTGGGTTTACAGCCAGAATGTATGCCATTGTCATGAATGTGGTAATACCTGCCATAACTTCGGTCTTTACATCTGTGTGGTTCTCTTTGAGATGGAATAATTTGTCAAGATTCATAATCTTTCCCCCTTTTGATTTTAAAAATTGCCGGCTGTTTTGTGGTGTCTCAGATAATCATCCCGAAAAAACAGGGTGAAACTCCTGGAATCAATCGTCTCGGCATATCGTTTTGTTAACGATATGCCGGAAAAACACCATCAGAATCTGTATTTCCTGCAGTTACAGAATCTTTCTTCCGGCTACATATTTAGCGGTAATATTGCGGTCATCGGAAAGGTAGATCAGTCTTTCAAGTCTGTCCTTCGGAGAGAGCTTCAGTGGAGTTGGAATAGTGCGGTCATTAAGCACAACCGCATCAAATTCATACCCCTCCTTAAAGCTTCCAACCTTTCCAAAGAAGGAACCGCCTCCTTCTGTTCCCATATAAAAGGCTTCTTCAACAGTGAGCGGCTTCATAGAAGAATCAACCAGCCGCCAGTACAGCTTGGAAACCTGAATAGCATCAGCCATAGCACGCAGAATAGAAACGGAAGTTCCACCTGCAATGTCAGATCCCAGTCCGATGTGTAAACCTTCGTCCAGATAACGTCTCACAGGAGAGATACCTGAGGCGAGATTTGTGTTAGACTGCGGACAATGAGCAATATAAACGCCCTGCTTTTTCATAAGGGCAATTTCTTCATCCGAAGAATGAACACAATGAGCCATGATCGTCGGACAGTCACCGCCGAAAAGATCAAACTGGCTATATGCTTCTCCATAAAAATGTGTATTCGGGCAAAGCTCCTTCACCCAGGCAATTTCACCGAAATTCTCAGAAAGGTGAGACTGCATCGGCAGGTGATACTTTTTCTGAATCTCCGAAAGCTTCTCCATCAGTGCATCAGAACAGGACGGAGTAAATCTCGGAGTAAGGATCGGCTTTACATTTTCAAATTTATCAAGCGTATCCTTAATCCACTGAACCGTAGCATCAGCAGAAGCCTGAGCACTCTCTTCCTGCAACTGCGGAGAACCATTACGGTCCATATTTACCTTGCCGACCATAGCCTTTATTCCGGTTTTATCCAGCTGTTCCATCAGGATCTCGGTAGCAGGGACATGCAGAGTTCCGAAAATACATGCTCTTGTATTCGGGCTCTTCTTCATATCCTCAGTGAAAATAGAATAAGCCTCTTTTGCAAACTCTGTATCTTCATAACGTGCTTCCTGCGGAAAAGTATAAGTATTCAGCCAGTCCAGCAGCTCAAGATCCATACCCGAGGCACGAAACGTATACTGCGGAGCATGAAGATGCAGATCAGTCAGTCCCGGAATGATCAGCTCATCGCCAAAATCTGTACATGAGATTCCTGCAAATTTCTCAGGAAGCTCATCAAACACCCCTGCACATCGCCCATCTTCACATACTAAATATCCATTTTCAGTGATGGAAAGTTCTGTCAGAGAATTACTGTAGCAAATTGTTCCCTTTAAAACAAAAGTCCGTTCGTTCATAACCATACCTCCTTTTTGTGGTTAAGGAAAGGCAAAAAAAATCTACCGATGCTGCCTTTACCTCATTCTTTCTCCCTGGGGAGAGAACTTATAGACAACTATTACGGTAGTTGGTAGAAACGTCCAACCGATTATGGACATATATAAGTTTACTTATATTGTTTATAAAATGATTATAAAATATTTGTAGTTAACTGTCAATTCCTTTCTGCAATTTAATTTAATATTCTTTTTGCATTGCTATTTGATAATTCATAGTCTATAAAGCATTTTACAGGCAGAATTTATATAAAGTATATGATATCCCATGTGAACTTATACAATCTCTTTCATATTTAAAGTCTTTCTTATTCATGTAGGCTTTTAACATGCGAATTGATACGATATTTTCCACCTTCCAATTACCAGCTTAGAAAAATATTTTATCTGCTATGCATTTGCAGGCATCTTAGAGATTCTTAGTCCTCTTAAATCTTCTCATGCTTTTAGCAGATTTCAGATGACTTAGAATCTCTTAGATGCCGAAACCGCATAGCAGATAAAATATTTTTCTAAGCGTCCGTTTTTTGGGAAAATATGATATAATACTCTCCAATATCAAAAAGAAAGGAAAAACAAACATGCAGCTAGATAAAGAAAACATAAAAAAAATCCGATGGCTCATCGCATTCGCAATTCTCCTATACCTGGGTGTCCAGAACCTGCACATGGTCATCAGCACTGCCAGAGTCCTGCTTGGCTTTCTCTTTCCGTTCATCATTGGCTTTGGAATCGCTTTTATCCTCAATATTCCAATGAAATTCATAGAACATCATCTGTTCGGAAAAGCCTTGAAACAAGAGAAAAAAACAGCACAAAAACTGGCAAGGCCGGTCAGCCTGGTGCTTTCTATCTGCTTTGTGATCTGTATAATCGTGATCGTTATGCTGGTAGTAGTACCGGAACTGGGGGCAACATTCGTAAACATAGCGAAAAAGATAGAAGAAAACATTCCGGTCTTCCAGAAATGGATCGACAATGTATTCGGAAACAATCCGGAAGTTGTGAAATGGGCGCAGTCTCTTGACATTGAGCCGGGAAAAATAATCGATTCTGTACTCGGCGTACTGAAGAACGGAGTCAATAACATTGTTTCCTCCACAGTGTCCATCACCATGGGACTTCTGACTACTGCAATGAATGTATCCATTGGCTTTGTATTCGCCTGCTACGTCCTTTTGCAGAAAGAAAAGCTCCTGCAGCAGATAAAAAAAGCAATGTACGCAATGTTCCCGGAAAAACCGGTCAGATATCTGGCACATGTATGGAATCTGGCAAACAGGATTTTTTCCAGCTTTATTACCGGACAGTGTATCGAAGCTGTGATTCTTGGAAGTATGTTCTTTGTATCCATGACAATCCTGCATTTTCCATATGCAATGCTGGTGGGTGTCCTGATTTCATTTACAGCATTGATCCCGCTGTTTGGCGGAATTATCGGATGTTGGGTAGCATTTTTTCTGATCCTTATGATAAGTCCTGTAAAAGCAGTTCTGTTTCTGGGACTTTTCCTTATCCTGCAGCAGATAGAAGGAAACCTGATCTATCCTCATGTGGTAGGTGGTTCTGTCGGGCTTCCATCCATCTGGGTACTGGTAGCTGTAACACTTGGCGGCAGTCTGATGGGAATTGCGGGAATGCTGATCTTCATTCCGACAGTATCTGTCATCTATACACTTTTCAGAGAGTGGGTATATGCCCGTCTTGAGAAAAAACAGCTTGTTTTATGACGAAATGATTCGTGATGTGTAGAAAGATGTATTATTGTCCGGATAAACTTGGTAACAAATTTGTAAAAGGACTGTAAATCAGTGTAAGGTCTCTGTAATTGTAATTAATTCGATATTTCTGTATTATAGTGATATCTGGTTAAAAATGGAAGGAGATCTTAAGATGGACATCTTAAAAGGTAAACGTTATGATATTATGAATGTGCTTTGGGAAGAGGGAAGACCATTGTCTGCTTTTGAGATCAATGACATTGCACCGGAACTGAAAATGCCGACAGTAAGAAGATGCCTGGAGCTTCTTTTGAAAGAGAACCTGATCCAGGTTGCGGGAACTTCAATGAACGGCAAGGTGTATGCAAGAAATTATACCCCTCTTCTTTCAAGAGAGGATTATTTAAAGGGAAATGCCAAAAGCAGAAAGATTAATCCGGTGGAAATGATGAATGCGCTTCTGGAATCTGATGGGATTACAGTGGAAGAGCTGGAAAAACTTCAGGAGCTTATCGATAAGAAACGTGCGGAACTGGAAAGCAGATAATCATAAACATAGCAGATAAAAACGGACATGGCCATCTGGCTGTGTCTTTTTTGTGCCATTTTTTACAGAATTGCAATACTGTATCAGGTAATAAAAACAGCCAGATGAATAAAGTGTCCATCTGGCTGAATCTGTTATCAATTAATTATTTCTTGTTCTGCTCAACTTCTTTTAACATCATAGCGCGAACTTTCAGTGGAAGTCCGAACAGTGTGATGAATCCATCTGCATCGTGGTGGTCATAGAGGTCACCTGTTGTGAAAGATGCAAGAGATTCATTGTACAGGCTGTATGGAGAAGTTGTACCGGCTTTGATGATATTGCCTTTGTACAGTTTGAATTTCACTTCACCTGTTACATATTTCTGTGTGGATTCAACGAATGCCTGGATTGCCTCGCGAAGTGGTGTATACCATTTTCCTTCGTAAACAACCTGAGCGAACTGGCTGCCAAGTTTCTTCTTGGTTTCCATTGTCTCGCGGTCAAGTGTAAGTTCTTCGAGCTGTTCATGAGCTGCCATCAGGATAGTTCCGCCAGGAGTCTCATATACGCCGCGTGATTTCATACCAACAACACGGTTCTCAACGATATCAACGATACCGATACCGTTCTCGCCGCCTAATTTGTTAAGCTCAGTGATGATCTCGGAAACTTTCATTTCTTTGCCGTTTAATGTTTTCGGAACACCCTGCTCGAATGTCATGGTAACTTCTGTTTCTTTATCAGGGGCTTTCTCAGGTGTAACACCTAAAACAAGCATATTGTCATAATTTGGAGCCTGGGAAGGATCTTCCAGTTCCAGACCTTCATGGCTGATGTGCCATAAGTTTCTGTCACGGCTGTAGCTGTGGCTTGCATCGAATGGAAGGTCGATTCCGTGAGCTTTGCAGAATGCAATTTCATCTTCACGTGACTGCATGGTCCATTTGTCTGTCATACGCCATGGAGCGATAATCTTGATGTCAGGAGCAAGAGCTTTGATGCCAAGTTCGAAACGGATCTGGTCATTACCCTTACCTGTAGCACCGTGGCAGATAGCAACTGCGCCTTCTTTACGTGCGATCTCAACTAATTTCTTAGCGATTGCCGGACGGGCCATGGATGTACCAAGGAGATATTTGTGTTCGTATACAGCACCTGCCTGTACACATGGTACGATGAAGTCATCACAGAATTCATCTACGATATCTTCAATATATAATTTGGAAGCACCGGAAAGCTTTGCTCTTTCATCCAGTCCGTCCAGTTCGTTTCCCTGACCGCAGTTTACGCAGCAGCAGACAACATCGTAATCAAATGTTTCTTTTAACCATGGGATTAAGGCTGTGGTATCAAGACCGCCTGAGTATGCTAAAACGACTTTTTCTTTCATGATTGTATTCCTCCTGAAATTGGATTTTATTATTTTCCTGATTTGTAAAAATTTCCTGAGATATCCGTTTGCCGAAAGTAAATGAATAGGTCGGGAGTTCAGCGCATTATTTTTGAATAAATGCGGTAATTTCTGATTGAAATTTTTGAATAAATATTCAATGCGGAACAAGATGATTTCGTGTGATTCCGCTTAACAAGTGATAATATACACCTTTTTTTATAAATATGCAATAGAAAAATGCAAAAAAGTTTTATCTGTTTTTGCATAAATATGCAACATAATATAGGAAAAGACAGGGGAAAATTCGTGAAGCAAAATAGAATCCATGTAAAAACATTGAAAAATGACTATTGCATATTATGCAGGTAAGATGTATAATTAGTCCAGCACTCTGATAGAGTAAAGTTTTACTATGAAATGAAGATCGCCGGATGAGGCGAAGATGGAGGAAATTATTATGATTAAAGCAGGAATTATCGGTGCCACAGGATATGCAGGTAACGAGATCGTGAGACTGCTTCTGGGACATAAAGATGTGGAAGTTGCGTGGTATGGTTCAAGAAGTTACATTGACCAGAAATATGCAGATGTTTATCAGAACTTTTTTAAGCTGGTAGATGCGAAATGTATGGATGATAATATGGAAGCGTTAGCTGATGAAGTGGATGTGATCTTTACAGCTACTCCGCAGGGACTGTGTGCTTCTTTAATTAATGAAGGAATTCTTTCCAAAGCGAAAGTAATTGACCTGAGTGCGGATTTCCGTATTAAAGATGTGAAGAAATATGAGAAATGGTACGGAATTGAGCATAAAGCTCCGCAGTTTATTGATGAGGCGGTTTATGGTTTGTGTGAGATTAATCGTGAGGAGATTAAGAAGGCAAGATTGATTGCGAATCCGGGATGTTATCCTACATGTTCCACACTTTCTATTTATCCGCTGATTAAAGAGGGACTGATCGATCCGTCTACCATTATTATTGATGCGAAGTCCGGTACTTCAGGAGCAGGACGTGGAGCCAAGGTTGCCAATCTGTTCTGTGAAGTAAACGAGAATATTAAGGCTTATGGTGTTGCAACTCACAGACATACACCTGAGATTGAGGATCAGCTTGGTTATGCGTGCGGTAAGGAAGTGCTGATTAATTTTACACCTCATCTGATTCCTATGAATCGTGGTATTCTGGTGACTGCTTATGCTTCTCTGACTAAGGATGTTTCTTATGAAGAGGTGAAGGCAGTTTATGATAAGTATTATGAGAATGAGACTTTCGTTCGTGTGCTGGATAAGGATGTTTGTCCGCAGACTAAGTGTGTGGAAGGAAGTAATTATGTGGATGTGAACTTTAAGATCGATCCGAGAACTCATAGAGTTATTATGATGGGGGCTATGGATAATCTGGTGAAAGGTGCTGCGGGACAGGCTGTGCAGAATATGAATCTGATGTTTGGATTTAAGGAGGCTGAGGGACTGCTGCAGGTGCCGATGTGTCCGTAAGTTAGAGGGAAAAAGGGGGACGCTCCGGAAATTATTTGGTTTTGAACGCGGTTTCGGGGCTTACTAACTCTAAGTGTTCGTGAATTTGCTAAAGGCATGAGGCGGCTTGTCAAACTCGCTCCGTTGCAAACTTCGCTCAGACAGTGATGCAGCCGCCTCATAACGCAAATTCCCGAGCACTAAGAGTTACTACAGCCCCTGCAAATGCGTTCAAAACCAAATAATTTCCGGAGCTGACTTTTCAGGACGGAAGAGATGTGGATGTCTGACGGACGTGACTGCGCAGGGGAGTTGCGGCAGTCGCTGAGCGTGGAGGATGTGGACGGGAAACAAGATAGTTTGTCTTATTATATAGAAAGGATTGAGGTTTTATGAAGATTATAGATGGCGGCGTTACGGCGGCTAAGGGATTTAAGGCAGCTGCGGCTGCGGCTGAGATTAAGTATAAGGGCAGAACGGATATGGCTATGGTTTACAGTGAGATGCCTTGTGTGGCTGCGGGGACTTTTACTACCAATGTGGTGAAGGCTGCGCCTGTTAAATGGGATCAGGATATTGTTTATAATCATCCGTCTGCACAGGTGGTGATCTGTAACAGTGGTATTGCCAATGCATGTACTGGTGCAGAAGGTTATGGTTATTGTAAGGAGACTGCAGATGCGGCTGCTGAGATTCTTGGGGTGGCTGCTGACAGTGTGCTGGTTGCTTCTACAGGTGTGATTGGTATGCAGGTTCCCATTGACCGTATTAAGAATGGTGTGAAGATGATGGCGCCGAAGCTGGATGGTTCTCTGGAGGCTGGTACTGAGGCTGCGAAGGCGATCATGACTACTGATACCAAAAAGAAAGAGGTTGCTGTTCAGATCGAGATTGGTGGTAAGACGGTTACTGTTGGTGGTATGTGTAAGGGTTCCGGTATGATCCATCCGAATATGTGTACCATGCTTGGGTTTGTTACTACTGATGCAAAGATTTCCAAGAAGATGCTGCAGGAAGCGTTAAGTGAGGATGTTAAGGATACTTACAATATGGTTTCTGTTGATGGAGATACTTCTACCAATGATACAGTTCTTCTTTTGGCCAATGGTCTGGCTGAGAATCCGGAGATCACAGAGAAGGGTGAGGATTACGAAACCTTCAAGGCTGCGCTGAATTATATCAATACTACTCTGGCGAAGAAGATCGCAGGTGACGGAGAGGGTGCGACTGCACTGTTTGAGGTGAAGATCATTGGTGCAGAGTCTAAGGAGCAGGCAGTTACATTGAGCAAGTCTGTTGTTACTTCTTCTCTGACAAAGGCTGCTATCTACGGACATGATGCAAACTGGGGAAGAATCCTGTGTGCTATGGGATATTCCGGTGCGAAGTTTGATCCTGAGAAGGTGGATCTGTTCTTTGAGAGTAAGGCTGGTAAGATCCAGATTATTGAGAATGGTGTGGCTGTGGATTACAGTGAAGAAGAGGCAACGAAGATTCTTTCTGAGGAAGCTGTCACAGCAATCGCTGATGTGAAGATGGGTGATGCCACAGCAACTGCATGGGGCTGTGACCTGACTTATGATTATATAAAAATCAATGCAGATTACCGTTCATAACAAAATTCTGTGAATAAGGGTGATTTTAACCGAATCAGGTAAGTCTCCTGCTTTAATTGCGAAAAGCAATAAGAAGGGATGGAGACCAGACATTGACTGGAAAAAGGAGAGAATAATGGTTAATCAGAAATATTTGGACAAGGCGGAGGTGCTGATCGAGGCACTTCCTTATATTCAGAGATTTAATCGTAAAATCGTAGTTGTAAAGTACGGCGGAAGTGCCATGCTGGATGATGAACTGAAGAAGAACGTGATTAAGGATGTTGTTCTTCTGAAACTGGTTGGTTTCAAACCGATCATCGTTCATGGCGGTGGTAAGGAAATCAGCCGCTGGGTTGGCAAGGTTGGTATGGAGCCGAAATTTATTAACGGTCTTCGTGTTACAGATAAAGATACTATGGAGATTGCAGAGATGGTTCTTGCGAAGGTGAATAAGGAACTGGTTGCCATGGTGGAATCTCTTGGTGTAAATGCTGTTGGTATCAGTGGTAAAGACGGTGGTCTGCTGAAATGCCGCAAGAAACAGACAGAGGGTGGAGACATCGGATTTGTTGGTGAAGTTACAAAGGTTGAGCCGAAGATTCTGGAGGATCTTCTGGAGAAAGATTTCCTGCCGATCATTTTCCCGGTAGGTTATGACGATGAGTTCGCTACTTATAATATTAATGCGGATGATGCTGCATGTGCCATTGCAGAGGCTGTTCATGCTGAGAAGCTTGCATTCCTTTCTGATATTGAAGGCGTTTATAAAGACAAGGATGATCCGTCCAGCCTGATCTCTGAACTTCATGTAGATGAAGCACAGAAACTGATCGATGACGGTTATGTAGGCGGAGGTATGATTCCGAAGCTGAAAAACTGTATTGATGCCATTGAAGAAGGCGTTAACAGAGTCCATATCCTTGACGGAAGAATTCCTCACAGCTTACTGCTGGAGATCTTTACAAACAAAGGTATTGGTACTGCGATTCTGAGAGAAGACGGGGAGAAATATTACAATGAACATGAATGAACAGATGAAGGAATCCGAAGAGAGTATCCTTCACACCTATAATCGTTTTCCTGTTGTTTTTGAAAAGGGACAGGGATGTTATTTATATGATTCCGAGGGAAAGGAATATCTGGATTTTGCAGCAGGTATTGCTGTAAATTCTCTGGGATATCACTATCCGGGATATGATGAAGCATTAAAAGATCAGATTGATAAGCTGATGCATATTTCCAACTTATATTACAATGAGCCGATCATCGAAGCAGGTGCGAAGCTGGTAAAGGCAAGTAAAATGAGTAAGGCATTCTTTACCAACAGTGGTACAGAAGCAATCGAAGGTGCTTTAAAAGCAGCTAAGAAATATGCATATGTACGTGACGGACATGCAGATCATGAGATCATTGCCATGAACCATTCCTTCCATGGAAGAAGTATCGGAGCTCTTTCCGTAACAGGAACTGCTCATTACAGAGAGCCCTTTGAGCCTCTGATGGGTGGTGTGAAGTTTGCGGATTTCAATAACCTTGAGAGCGTAAAGGCTCAGATCACAGATAAGACCTGCGCAATTATCACTGAGGTTGTTCAGGGTGAGGGTGGTATCTATCCGGCGAAGAAGGAATTTCTGGAAGGTCTGCGTCAGATCTGTGATGAGAAAGATATTATGCTGATCTTCGATGAGATCCAGTGCGGTATGGGAAGAACCGGACATTATTTTGCATGGCAGGCATACGGTGTACAGCCGGATATTATGACAAGTGCCAAGGCTCTTGGATGTAGTGTGCCGGTAGGTGCGTTTGTACTGAGCGAAAAAGCTGCCAAAGCTTCTCTGGAGCCAGGTGATCATGGTACAACTTACGGTGGAAACCCGTTTGTATGTGCTGCAGTCAGCAAGGTATTTGACATTTATGAGAATGATAAGATCATTGAACATGTACAGGAAATGACTCCATATCTGGAACAGAAACTGGATGAAATTGTTGCAAAACATGAATGCGCTGCAACAAGACGAGGCATGGGCTTCATGCAGGGAATCGTGATCCAGGGCCGCCCGGTTGGTGAAGTTGTAAAGGCTGCGCTGGCAAAAGGACTGTTGGTGATCTCTGCAGGCAGTGATGTACTCAGAATTGTACCTCCGCTTGTGATCACAAAAGAACACATCGACAAGATGGCTGCAATTTTGGATGAGTGTATGGAATAATTTTAGTGAATCAAGCAAGTAGCGAAACGGATGATTTTATCTGTTTGGCATGAATCTGAGTGTTTTTACAAAATGCTCCGGGTATAATCAATAACTGATTATATCCGGAGCATTATTTTTGCAGAGAAAATACCATCTTTATAGGTAAAGTCACAGGCACCGCCGTTTTTGTCGGTAGTGTGGCGGACAGATTCGATTCCTATTCCGTTTCCGGAGTGTTTGGAGGATTGGAAAATATTGTTTTTTTGCTGTATTTTGCCATCGAAGGTGTTTTCCACATGAATCAGAAGGAGATGATTATGGTGGGGATAAACTTCCACATTAATCTTTCTGCGGGCGGGCGCTGTTTTTACACTTGCCTGGATGGCATTTTCCAGCAGATTGGAAAATACAAGGCACAGATTGATCTCATCTATGGAAAGATCAGCAGGCAGGGAAACCAGTGCATGAAAAGGAATGTTTTCTCTTTCTGCAATGGTGGAATAATATCCGAAAACACTGTCAACAGCCTGATTTTCACAGAAATGCAGGTTATAGTCAGAGATTTTGCCGGTTGCAGCAGAGAGATATTCTTTAATTTTTTCTATGTCACCCTGTTCTGCCAGAGTGGACAGACGGACAAAATGATGGCGGATATCGTGACGTGCCTGCCTTGCTTCTTCAATGGCCATGCAGAGATTCTCGTATCTTTCCTGTTGAAGGGAAAGAAAATGGTTCTCCTGCTGAAGTCTGGCATTTCTGTTCAGGCTGACTGCCATCATAAGAAACAGGACATAAAACAGAAGCAGGATTATGAGCAGTACAAGACTGAAAACAATATAACACTGCAGAATACGCCCGGTATATAAAGTGCTGCGGTGTTTGGGAATCATAAAAAGATTCACTCCTATGAAGATTACCGGAAGAATCCAGAATACATACCAGGTCTGGGCAAAGTTCTCGTCTGTGACCATTGTCTGTACACAGTGGCAGGCAGGATACCAGGCTGCCAGAACAAACAGCAGGCAGATGACATTATAGAAAATTCCGGCACCAGTGTGCAACCACAGTTCGTTTTCTGTAATATGCAGGTCAGCAGTCATAAGTGCATTGACTGCCCGGGACAGACTTTTGACACATGTAAAAACTGCGAAGACTGCCAGAAAAATACTGACGGATTTCCAGACAGAGATTTTTAATGTTTTATGGTAAATGAGCATAATGACAGGCAGCAGAGGAAACAGGAACCATCTGGTCGGAATTTGCAGGGCACAGCAAACTGCCCCTCCTAAAATACAGATTCCCAGAAGAAGGGGAAGAAGCCATGCTGTCAGCTTAAGCGGTGTCTGCCTCAGATAGTTCTTTACAGGCAGATATGCCAGCAGTATGCCGGGAATGATTACGAAAAGTTCAAGTACAGGGCGAAGTATGTCAGTCATTTCAGGACCTCCTTTGGAACAGAAATTCCATAAATGTCTGTCTGGCGTTTTTCAGCAGCTTCCGGCTGACAGGGACATTGCTTCCGTTATCAAGGCGAAAGCCTGTTCCGTCAAAATCAACTGCATGCTCCAGATTGATCACAACGCCCCGGTTACACCGATAGAAACGTGAGTCCATTTTCAGGGAGATTATGAAGGAATCAAAGGACTGGCGGGTGACCAGTTCCCTTTCACCGGCAGTGTGGATGTGGATCATGTGGGAAAAATGCTCTGCGTAGATTATTTTCCGGAAGGGAATCTGAATATTACTGCCGTTTACCTTTACATCTATGTATTTCCCGGAATCCGGGATGCGGGAAAGGATTTCATCGGCCAGTGCGGAAATATCATTTTCACTGTAGGGCTTTACAAGATAGTGCAGAGCCCGGACCTGGAATCCCTCTAATGCATGGTCGGTAGAAGTTGTTGTAAAGATCAGCAGACAGTCAGTATCTGATCTGCGAAGTTCTTTTGCTGTATCAATCCCGTTAGAACCATTCATATAAATATCCAGAAACACTACAGTGAAAGGACATTCCTTCGCTGCAGTGAGGAAAGTTTCTCCATTTTCATATTCCAATATATCTGTATGGACATTGCGCCTGGAAAATTGAGATTCCAGTCTGTTTCGTAACAGTGTCCGTTCTTCTGAAATATCATCAACAATTGCAATTCTCATAGTAAATCTTCCTTTATTTATAAAATGATGTTAGGGTCAAAAGGCATTTTGCCCCTAACTTGATATCTACGAATTGCTTCGCTGCAAAGCAGCTCCCGCAATTTTCATAAAATTCTGCTATAAGTATATCATAAAACAATACCATAGATTTACAATTCGTGTCATTTTCTGTCGTTTCGTGACAGAATTATTGAAAAAATTTCTGGCTTTTTTATAATGAGGATAACAAATGGGAGTACATCAAATGGAAGAGGAGGGATGTCGTGTATTGTATTGCCATATTGACTGATCAGGAACAGGAAGGACAGAACTGTGCGGAATACATCAGAAATTACTGTACAGAAAAGAAAGTTTTTCCATTGATTGAAATCTATCAGAATCAGGAACAGTTTTTTGGGCGGATACGAAAAACAGTACCGGCAGTGGTGTTTCTTGCATTGCCAGGTGTGTCCGGGCTGAATGCGGCAGAACATCTCCGTTCCCTGTATCCGAAATGTGGGATCATCTGGTGCAGTGATCTTGATTTTTCGCTTCATGCGTTCAGGATGCGGATAGAATATTTTTTTATGAAACCTGTGGAAGAGCAGAAAATAAAAGAAGGACTCTCCATCTGGTTTGAACGCAGAAATGTAATATGACAAAAACACTCAGGAGGAAAACAATTATGAAGAAAAGAGCTTTAATTCTTGCAATGATCGCTTTTATAGCAGCTACAACATCTGAACCGTCAATAAATATGGTACGTGCAGAGGAAACACAGGTAGAAGAAACACAGACAGAGGAAAATGCAGGTCAGACATCAGAATTGCCTATAAAGACACTTACACCGAAGGTTATGGATGTGAATCCTTATATGGCAGCAAGTGATTCCAATATTCATCATGACTGCTATAATACAGATTCAACAGATGAGGTATTGCCTGTTGATATTTATTCTGAGATCAATGTTTCTTATGAAAAAGTTAATCCTAATGCTTCCCCGGCAGTCTTTTTTGATTCTTACGGACATGCAGTAGTTCCGTTGCTTGGTGGACTGGCAATCCGTGATATTAATGCAGAGGAAACACAGACACTGGGATATTTTTCTCCAAAACAGCATGATAATGGAGATTATCTGATCCAGAGTTCCTATTCCTTTGTAGATGAGAGTAACCGTCTGGTGTGTCCGACCAATAATAACCATGTACTGATGCTGAAGGCTACAGATGAGGAGGGAAATGTACTTCCGGAATTTGAGAAAGTGCTGGATATTGATATTAAAGCGGCAGCAGAGGCTGCACTTGGAAAAACACTGGATCAGAATCTGTTATCTGTAGTTTTTGATTATGAGGGAAATCTCTGGTTTGCAACAGGAGGCTTCCGCATTTATCCTGACAGAAAACAGCAGGGAACATTTGGCTATGTTTCACGTGCAGCTATCGATAAGATCTTGAATGGAGAAGATGTAGATCTGTCAGATGCAGTGTTTGTATATGAACTGGAACCGGGAGAGGGTGCAGAGAATGGTATTGCGGCATCTAAGGAGGGTGCGGTCATTCTGACAAATCTGAAGTGTTATCTGCTCCGAGCGGATAATGGTGTGAAAAAAGTCTGGGAAACTTCCTATAAAAGTGTGGGTGCTAAGGAAAGCAAAGAAGGTGATGAGACGACAGGTGGCGGTCTTGCATGGGGAGGTGGATGTTCCCCGTCTTTGACCAACGATCTGGTTATGTTTACAGATAATCAGGATCCGGTAAATCTTATTGCGGTGGATATGAAAACAGGAGAACAGGTTGCGAGCATGCCTGTTATAGATGAGCTTCCGAAAGGTACACAGGTGTCTGTGGAAAATTCTGCAATTGTATATGATGATGGAGAGGGAACAGTAAGCACGATCGTATGTAACTGGTTTGGTGCAGGAAGTGCGAAGCTTGGAGAAGCAGATAATGATTCCTCAATACAAAGCTATGAGAATATTTATGATGTGGGCTGGCTGAGACAGGGCAATAAAATGATCGCGCCGGGTATAGAACGTGTGGATACAGTTAAGACGGAGGACGGATATGAGATGAAGAGTATCTGGTGCAGAAGTGATCTGTCTGACACTTCCATGATGAAGCTGTCCACTGCAACAGGATATATTTACGGATATGTTCAGGATATGGAAACTGGTATGTGGCAGTATATCATGCTTGATTTTGAGACAGGCGAGACTGCATTTACCATGGATATTTCTGATAAACCGGGATACAACAACATGGCTATCGGTATGTATGCGGGAAACAGCGGAAATGCGCTCTATTGTCCGACCGGCTATCTGGAACTTCTGAGACTGCAGGACAGGTTTGTATATCTGCCGGAAATGCCTTACCGCAAGGTGGATCTGGATCAGGCAATGCGAAATGTGTTAAGTCAGGAGAAATTTGCGGCAGACGGCGGCCAGGGAGATGTGGAAGGATGGCTGAATACGATCACAATTGAGAATGTACATCCGAATACGACCGTTGCAATACGTATGAAAGGAATCTCAGGGGAAACAGGTTCTTTGAAGCTGTATGCATATGGTACAGACGGTACCTTGAAGGAAGTTCCGGAAGAGAAATGGCATATTCAGACAGAAGATGGTGAAACACCGGATACATTATCCGAAGACGTACTGTATGAGGTACATATGACTGTGGAAGATAGTGGAGATTTTGATCTCAGTGAAACGGAAAAAGAAATTAAGATATCCGCTGTTCTGGGAATCTGAAGGAAAACTGGTAAACAACCACCGGTTAAAACGGTGGTTGTCTACAGTCTGGACGGCGGTCGATAAGACCGCCGTTTTCTGCTGTTTGCATTTATAGCTGATTGACTGATAAAAGATAATTGCGAGAGATGAAATGATTTTTGAGCTGTTTGGAGAAATTAAAACCATTTTGCAGCGTATTGCTGTAATTGTTCCTGGACATCCCGGTAGCTGTATTTGCTGACCGGGATTATTTCATGATTATTCAGTGTGATTTCAAAACGTCGGATTGAACGGACAGCATACAGAGAAACAATGTAGCATCTGTGACATTGTACAAAGATATCTTTCGGCAGAATTTCACGGACTGCAGAAAGGGACTTATATATCTTCGTGACAGTACCATCCTGAAGGTGAATCTGCAGTTCTTTATTGATTATTTCAATATAGGTAATATCCCTGATATGAAAAGATACAGTTCTGGACGGAGTGTCGATTATAATGGATTTCGGGATCAGATGTCGGATTGCACGGGTTAGTGCTTCTGCAAGTTTTTGACGGCTGACCGGCTTAAGGATATAACCTACAGGTTCAGCAGAATATGCATCGAATACAAATTCCTTACTGCTGGAAATGAAGATAACGGGAATTTGGTTTTCAGTGTCACGGAGACATTCTGCAAAGCTGATCCCATTGTTTTCACCCAGCATAATATCAAGAATCAGAATGTCACAGCTTTTGGGAGTATTCTGCAATGTATTTTTTAATTCTGAAATAGAAGTATATTTTCGAATCTCGCAGGATTCTCCCATGGACGCTAAAATATCGATGATCATTTCTGATATCTGTGTTAAAAAAATCGGTTCATCATCACAGATGACAATATGGTACATAGTGAAAGCCTCCTATTAATCGTTATTTTCGTCAAGACAAAGCGTTGTTGTTACAGCAAAAAAGCCACCACGTACCTGTACGTTCAGTATACCATTGTATTTTTCGGCGATTCCATTGATGATCTTAAGACCGTAACCGTGTTTGTCACTGTTCTTTTTACTGGATTTATATTTTCCATTCGTGATTCTCAAGTTATCCTCATTGCAGGAGTTTTCACATTTAATAAACAGAAAATTTCCCTTTGAATGGAGATTCAGCCGGATGATCCGTTGTTCTTCAGAAACCTTCTGACACCCTTCTACTGCATTTTCCAATATATTTGTCAACATTCGGCACAGATCAATATCTTCCATGTTGAGACTTCTGCCAATGACAATACTGTACTCCACTATGGCTTTATAACGGCTGGCACGTTCTGCAAATTCTGAAAGGATGGAATTGACCAGAGCATTGGCTGTGTAGGTGACAAAAGGAAGCTCTTCGGCTTCTTCAGTAAATTTCTGTGTATACTGTCTGGCACCTGCATAGTCCTCCTGTTTAAGATAGGAGGACAGGGCATTCATATGATGCCGGATCTCATGGTGTATTTCCAGGATATGTTCATTGTTTTCTGCCTGATTACGATAGCTTTCCAGCATGCGCTCGGAAATCCGCTGTTCTTCCTGTTTGCTGCGGATGTATCCCATGACACTGAAGAATACGGCATACACCATGAAAGCAAATACTGCAAACAGTACAAACATAACATGGACAACTATATTATTGGAAAGATTTATTATGCTTGAGAACTGTGCAATGCTGGCAATCAGAATAAACAAAGCAGGGAGGGAGCAGAGAATCTTCCAGATACGTGATTCCAGATCTGCATTGATCATAGTACGGATTCGCTCCATCAGCATGAGAAATGGTTTCGCAAGAACCAGATTTATGATAAGTGTGAGAGCCAGTGCAAAGGGCGGATACATAAAATAATCGGATGGGAACCGGAAAGTACGGTGCAAAAAGGTAACGGTGCTTGTAACAAAGAATCCGTAGCTCATTACAACAAAAAATACAAATAGTTTTTCTGCTATTTTTGCCTGGATGATAAAACAATACAACACTCAGAACA